>Ga0256407_10015089_pt1 | contig 10022 bp, 9 predicted proteins | sample RumenRJG_04DNA_FD_193489 | JGI IMG/M metagenome (GOLD analysis project Ga0256407, IMG submission 193489) | Bovine rumen microbial communities from Lethbridge, Alberta, Canada - RJG_04 | ecosystem: Host-associated > Mammals > Digestive system > Stomach > Rumen | place: Canada: Alberta | collected...
GCAAAGTTGCGAAGTGAAAACGAGCCCCAGCTCCGGTAAAAATGCACGGCTTTTTACTCGGTTCTGGGGCATTTTTATGCCCTGTCAGACGGTCGTCTTCAGTGCACCCCACACTAAAGTTGACACTTCGCATCAACATTAGTAGAGGGGCCCCAGACCGTTACGCCGGTCTATCACATCTCAGGTACGCAAGGCGACCTGAAAAACACTCTGCAACCGCAAAAGCATGGCTTTGCAAGGTTGCAAAGAGGTATGAGTGTCAATTCCTGACACATATATATGGTAAAATTTCCAAAGTAATTTTTCTTTTGACATTTTTAAATCTGAAATGTCATAGGTATTCTCACGATATCGCCAGGAATAACCGTCCCACTTATATTGTTTATAATTTGACTTCATATTATCAACAGACTGAAAATCCGCTTCTTCTGAATAGACGATGAAGTTTGCAAACAGGATTAAGACTATTATTAACAGACTTTTTTCATTTGTGGATTTCTCCCTTATAAAGTTTCAATCTCTTTCAACCAGACAGTGGCCATTGCATCACTTGGCATGCGCCAGTCTCCTCGTGGAGAAAGATTGATTGTTCCAACTTTTGCACCGTCCGGCATGCAACTGCGTTTGAATTGCTGGATGAAGAAACGGCGGTAAAAAGTTTTAAGCCATTTTAAGATGACTTCGCGGCTGTAAGTTTTTCCGAGTTCTGAATGCTGGGCCAAAAAGAAAATCTTTGCAGGCGAAAAGCCGAATCGAAGAAGATAGTATAAAAAGAAATCGTGCAGTTCATAAGGACCAACCAGATCTTCTGTTACCTGAGAGATTTTTCCATCTGTTGGAGGAAGGAGTTCTGGCGAAACTGGTGTGTCTAGAATATCACGAAGAACTGCTGAATCATTTTCATCGGCAAACCACTGAACTAAGTATCGGACCAGAGTTTTTGGAATTGATGAATTAACTCCGTACATAGACATATGGTCGCCGTTATATGTACACCAGCCCAAAGCGAGCTCGGAAAGATCTCCTGTTCCAATCACTATACCATTTGTCTTGTTTGCATAGTCCATAAGAACTTGAGTTCTTTCTCGTGCCTGACAGTTTTCATATGTTACATCGTGAATGCTTTCATCCTGACCAATATCTTTGAAATGCTGGCGAACTGAATCTGCAATAGGAACTTCTTTAAGAGTTACGCCGCATTCGCGGGCAAGGGCACAGGCATTGTTATAAGTGCGGTCTGTTGTTCCAAAACATGGCATTGTAATTGCGGTGATTTTTTCGCGGTTAACACCTACACTGTCAAAGGCGCAGCAGGTGATTAAAAGTGCAAGTGTGGAATCAAGGCCGCCCGAAAGACCTATTATGGCAGACTGGCAGTTTATATGACGGAGTCTTTTTGCGAGTCCCTGATACTGAAGGGTAATAACTTCGAGACAGCGTTGACTTCTTTTTTCTTTATCATTAGGAACAAAAGGATGTGAATCTATATATCGGGTAAAGTTTTCTTTCTGATTTTCTAAATCAAAATAGACTGTTGTATAGTCCTGCTTAAATGGATTGTTGTTGGCTGAATACCCATAGCTTGTTGTCTTTCTACGTTCCTGGCAAAGGCGTTCAATATCTATATCAGCATAAACTGTTTCATTAGAGAACAAAACAGATTCTGCCAGCAAGTTTCCGTTTTCTACTATTAAATTGTGGCCTGCAAAAACCATGTCTTGGGTTGATTCGTCCATACCAGCATTTGCGTAAAGATAAGCACAAATTGAACGTGCCGACTGTGCCTTAACCAGAGTTCTGCGATATTCTGCCTTGCCGATAATTTCGTTTCCAGCCGAAAGATTTGCTATTACTGTAGCACCAGCCAGAACATGACGGCTTGATGGAGGAAGTGGAACCCATAAATCTTCGCAGATTTCACAAGCTACTTTCAGTGACGGATTATTTGATTCCTGAAGAAGAATATCTGTTCCAAAAGGCACATTTTCAAAACCTGCAAAATTAATAAAGCGGGTTTTCATATCCTGCTGGAAAGGAGTAAACTGGCGGCGTTCATAAAACTCGCCGTAATTTGGCAAAAATGATTTAGCATAAAGGGCAAGGAGCTTTCCTCTGAAAATTGCAGCGGCACAGTTATAAATGCCCTCTGTAGAAAAAACAGGAAGCCCCGCAAAAATCAGGGCATTCAGTTTTGCTGTTTCTTTGATAATATAAGCAAGTTGATGTTCTGCAGATTTTTGAAGAGCCTGCTGAAAGAAAAGATCTCCACAGGTATAGCCTGTAATAGAAAGCTCTGGAAAAACAATAATTGAAGCCCCATTTTCAGCAGCTTCTACGGCACTTTTTACAATTTCTTCTGAATTAAAAAGGCAATCTGCAACTTTCATCCGAGGACTGACACAAGCAGTTTTTATAAATCCATATGTCATATTTTCACCAACTTTGGGTATTATATCAAAAAAGAAATATTATTGCTGAGATTTTATACAGCAGGTTTAAAATAATAAAAAACTCCTGCAATAAGAAAACTTACTGCAGGAGCGTATACAATTTATTTAATTACTTCTTGGTCTGGTTCCAGTATTTGTTTCTGGAGAAAGAGGCTTAATCTCTGGTTCTGCAACCATATGAAGCTTCTTTGCAATTTCCGGATAATGACGAATCTGATAAAGATCTGTATCCATGGCCATAACCTCTTTAATTTCATAGCCCTTGAGCATAGGTCTCTTGATTACAAACTTACACCAGAAGAAAGCATAAACTGCAAGAATTACAGAAACACCTACAAAGATTAAATAGATAATCTTCTTTAATTCCCAGCTTGGATCTATGTTCCAGATCATGAACAAATTGCCAATTACTCCGAGCACAGGAATAACAATTCCAAACGGAAGCTTAAAGGTTCTTGGTGCCTTTGGTAATTTCTTTCTTAAGATGATTACATCAATATGAACCATAACATAACAGAAAATCCAGAAGGTACAACCAGTAAGAATCAGGAATACAAGGGAATCACTGCTTGTGAGTCCTATTGCATTCAAAATCACCATTACAACCGCTACAAGAATCAATCCTACATAAGGTGAACCTGCAGGTGTCTTTCTAAGGAAGCTTGTAGGCAGCAAACCGATTTTTGCCATACCTGCACATAACTGGCTTACACCAAACATTGCTGTATTAAGTGTACTAATTACAGCAAGCATTGAAACTACTGACATCCAGATTGTACCGGCTTTTCCAAGAAGAAGTGAACCGTAAAGAATATGTGGAACTGTACTTTCTCCCAGTGCTTCCCATCCTGTGTAATTCTTGAAACCGATTGTCATAAGAATCTGCATAACAAGAATAATTACAAGACTCAAAACCATTCCTATTGGAACAATCTTTCTTGAATTTTTTACATTTGGTGAAATTGGAACTATAAATTCAACTCCAATAAAGAGGAAGAAGGCAAGTCCCAACAGCGACAGTGTATCAGTAAACTTTTCTGTCATAAAAGCCGGCTGTTCAATCAGTGTTGAAGGATTTACCTTGATACATCCAAGAATACCCATAATAACCAGGGAAACAATCAGTCCGTAGGCTACGATGTTCTGGATTTTTGCAAACATATCAACACCAAAAAGATTCAAAACAAACAGAATAACAATCAGTGCAATTGTCCAGACTGTAGGTGAAACAGGAACAGCTGTTAATACGGTACTCATAGTATTACCAAACATGGCTGCTTCCGAACTTCCCAAAATCATCTGACAACAAATGAAACCACCCATATTTGTAATAATTGTGATGAATGGTCCGCAACTTGCAAGTGTAAACTGTGCCAGTCCACCTGTAAGGTTAGGCATCAATGCATTTAATTCACAGATTGAAAGTGCTGTCAAAATATTGAAAGCACAGGCAATCGACATTGTTATTATAAAAGGTAAACCAAGTATACTTGCTCCCTGGCCGATTGAAAGCAGACAACTAGTTGCAACAATCAACCCGACGCCAGTAGCAATAACACTCGGCAGACCTAATTTCTTTTCATCTGCCATATAGTTCTCCTATTCTTCTAATTCAGTTCCAATTGCAGCCGACATTTCAACTTCTACCAGTTGGGTCGGCCTGTTAAGTTTTGCAATTGTAACGCCAGTACATAAAGGCATAACATCGTGAAATATTTCTGTATAAGCAGCCATTCCAGCCTTTTCGAATTCCGGAGTCTGAAAGATTCTTACTTCAAAAACATCTTCTTTCTTTCCGCCAGCCTGTTCTATAATCTTGACCTGTTTTTCAAGAATATATTTGAGCTGAGCATAAGAATCTCCTTCTCCATATACGGAACCATCAGGCTGAACTGCTGTTGTTCCACCTACAAAAATAAAATCACCTATGCGGACTGCACGGGAATAACCAGCTTTCTGTTCCAACGGAGCTCCCGATGAATAGTTCTTTCTTTTCATTTATTTCTCCGTTGACAGCAGGGCATCCATACCTTCTTCTCCAGTACGAACACGAACAATATTTGTAACATCAGAAACAAAAATCTTTCCATCTCCAATGTGACCTGTGTAAAGTTCTTTTTTCAGGAACTCAATTACATCAGGGACTTCATCAGTTGGAACAACCATCATTACAACTTCCTTTGGAAGAAGCTGGATTTCCTTTTTTTCTTCAACTTCAAATTCCTGAGTTCCATGCTGAACACCACAACCCAATACCTGGTAAACTGTCATACCAGTAATTCGGAATTTTCCCAAAGCACTTTGAAGGGCGGCAATTTTTGAAATACCTGTAATTACTTCTACTCGACTAAACTTTTCTTCCATAAGTAATCTCCTTTTTCTGTGATATCTTTATCATCAGTTTTTTTATCTTAAATCTGGTGTCTCCCACAGATTTAACTTTGTACCAATACCTTTTTCCAAGGCATTTCGATAAACAATTGTTCCCCAGGCAACATCTTCAACCGGCATACCACCCACTGAATAAACTACGATTTCCTTTGGATCACGATGTACAGGTATTTTTCCTGTCAGGATATCTCCCAAATCATCAATCTGTTCACGCTTCATCTTGCCTTCTGCAATCAGATCTTCAACATGAACTGCAGGAATTGGAACAGTCTTATAAGCTTCTGGCGCATATTCTTCTTCCCAAGCTTCATACAAGGCAATATTGTCTGTTACAGTTCTTGCTCTGTTGATTATGAAGTCATCATCAAATCTAAGAGCTGCTGTGGAGCTGATGATTGCACCTGGCTTTATCCACTCTTCCTTGATGTATGGATAAATACTTGTATCGCCGGTAGTTGGTGTAGATGTGCTGACAGAAATAATATCTGCATCTCTACAAGCTTCTTCTATTGTATCTACTGCATATACTTCTTTTACTGACGGATAATCCTTCTTTGCGTCAGCAATAAATTTTTCAAGGCTTGCCTTACCTCGGCCTTTTACCTTGATAACTTCAATTCCTGGTCGTACTGCCATTGCCGCTGCAAGAGCTGTCTTGCTCATAACTCCAGGTCCTACAATTCCAATTACCTTAGAATCTTCTGGAGCAAAATACTTATAACCAACTCCCGGAACTGCACCTGTTCGATAAGCAGAAAGAATGTTTGCACTCATATAAGCCAAAGGTGCTCCAGTATCCTTATCATTCAAAGTCAGCATAAGAATTGAACGTGGTAAACCTTTTTCCCTGTTTTCTGCGTTTGAGCCATACCATTTCATTCCTGCCATATCAAATTTTCCACCAAGATATGCAGGCATTGCCATAAAGCGGCGGTCTGGACCATCTACAGGCATTTCTGGGAATGGTGAACTTGCCGGGAAGGTAACCATTGTTCCGTGAGAGTTACCATTTGCACCTCCCATTCTGTAGTTTCCAACTTTCATAAGCTTGAACATCTCTTCCATTGCTTCGATGCAGCCCTTCATATCTTTTACCCCAGCTGCAATCATGTCCTGTTCATTAAGATATAAAAAGTCAATTTTTGGGTATGCCATGTTAATCCTCCTTCTAGAAACAAAAAAGGCGCCGGATTTTCAAAATAATCCAGCGCCTTTGCTTTGCCCTTGTTTTTATAACTTATGAATGGATTCTACAAATTATCTCCAATGTATAATTGTAAAAAAAGGAACTATTTATTCAAACTAAATATTTTTAATAGAACTAATATATTTTTTGTTTTCTACTTCTTCCGCATATTCTCCTGGAGTCTTTCCGGAAAACTCCTTGAATTCATGAATAAAATGAGCCTGATCATAAAAATTATATTCTGAAGCAATACTTGTAAAACTGTCTCCAATTCCCTTGTTCATATCATCTAATAAAAACTGAAATTTTATAGAATTACAAAGCTGTTTAGCACTTAAGCCAAGTTCTTTATCAAAAATCTTGTTGATATATCTGGAAGAATAGCCGGACAATTCTTCTAATTCGCGGACTTTTACTATTCCCTTACGTTGAATAATTAAATCTGAAATCTGCTTGAATAAAGTATCTTTGGTATCTCCATTTTCATAAGCCTGGAACTTTGAATATTCCTGTAAAAAGGTTCGCATGCGGCTGTTAAAATTCTTTTGTTCGCTCATTTTTTTACAGAAGTCTCTGGTAGAAGGTAAATCATCTAATATAACGATATTTCCAACTAATTCCTTTGGGGTATATTCTTTTACAAATTTTGTAACACTTGGCTGAAGTCTGACACCAAAATAGTCTGCATTCTTTTTGACTGAAAAAGTACGCTTTTCAACTGTAATTCCAATCAGATGTGTTCTCACACTTCCATCTTTATATTCAAAGATTAAATTACTGCAGCTGTCTACTAATAAAGGCAGTGTAATATCCTGACTTGAATTATTTGAAAAACTGAAGAAATGTGAAATGCCATTTTCGATTAATATATGCTGACAGAAGTTATCTGATTCCATAACAAAATATGGCTGAATTGAAATAAGGGCCTGGTTCTTTTTCACGGGAAAAATCCTTTAAAATAAAAAAAAGTGCAAAGGTATATATGGGGTTACCCAAGTACACCTTTGCACCAATGTTCCAAAGTATGCTGGAAAAAGGCCCCTTTGTCAATTTCTTTTGCTATTTTGCCGGCTTGAATCTGTCGTATCTCAATGGACTGATATCTGCCGGGCAGGAACCTGTACAGATTAATTCTGCAATGTTGTAAGCTGCTGCAGGTCCAATTCCAAAACCATGTCCTGTAAAACTACATTCAACATACAGCCCCGGAACTTCATCTACCTTACTTACTGTTGCACATCCATCCACACAGAAATCTCCATATCCGCCCCAGGCGCGAACAATCTTTGCATTTTCCAGCATTGGGAAATACCCCAGGATTCCACGGCTTGTTGCACTAATCATACTTGAACCAACCAGTGGATATGAATCATCTATATGAGCAGGACATTCATCAAAACCATCTGTTCCACCCATTACAAAAGAACCATGCTTTGTCTGATGTCCGTAGAAATCGGCCATGGCAGTACCAAGCATTTGTCTGAACATCTGAGGTTCAGCTTCTGTAACAAGACAAGTAAGCGCACGTTTATGCATTGGAATAGTTATTCCTACAGTTTCAAGAATTGCATTACTTTCATAACCTGCAGCAACTACTACAGTCTCGGCTTCAAAGAATGTTTTTTCATCACCTTCTCCAGCTTCAACACCTGTAATCTTGCCAGCTTTGGTAACAATTCGGCTCACTGGAGCTCCTGTTATAAAATCAACTCCCAATTCACGAGCCTTTTTATAATATCCCAAAGTTGTAGTCAGAGGGTTTGCATGACCGTCTGTTGGACACCAGGAAGCACAGGTAACTTCATCACTTAAATAAGGATTAATCTTTTTTACTTCTGCAGCATCAATCATTTTTACTTCGACACCGCAGGCATTCGCTCCATCAGCGAGTTTCTGCAAAATAGCCTTATGCTGATCATTTTTACCTAAACGTAAGTTTCCTTCCTGAGTGTATTCTGTATCAACTCCAAGTTCTTCACTTAAGGTTGGCCAGATATTCTGAACTCCCCATTTCATTAATGGTAATTCTTTTGGGTCACGTCCTGATTGTCGCACTCCACCACCATTGCGGCTGGAACCACCGTTTCCAATATAATCACTTGCTTCAAGAACAATTACTTTTTTTCCTTTCTTTGCAAGATAATAAGCTGTAGCGTTTCCTACTATTCCAGCACCTATAACTATAACATCAGCCTTTGTCATCATATTACAACACCTCCGAAGCAAGCGTTTTCATTTCTGTTGGTCTTATAGGCCCTCGACTTGTAGCCGGATTAATAAGAGCAGGACTTACTTTTTGTTCTGCTGCAACTATTCCTTTTACAAGCTTAGAACAAGTCTGCCCCTGACAAAGCCCCATACCTGCTCTTAAATATCTTCTTATTTCCTGCATTGTAAACATTCCAGCATGAACAGCTTTTCTTATTTCGCCTTTTGTAATTTCTTCACAACGGCAGATAATCATGTCATCATCTGGCATTGGAACAAATTCTCCTATATCTCTTGATCTGTCATTCATCATACAGCGGTCTCCTTTTTATTTTTCCAGCCGCCAGAAGCGAGCCTTATATCCATATTCATTTGGAACTTTCATTGTAAGAAGATGAGTATGATCAAAAGCTCCTGCACTTCTTACTCCAACAATCTCTGCATCACATAAAGCTTGGCCACTTCTACTCAAAGCCTTTCCAACAGTTCCCTTTTCAGGAAGCGGCAGGAATTCGTAAGGAAGGGTTATACTTGTAAATCCAGGTTCAAAATCTTCATGAACAAGGAATATTGCCTGTCCGGAACATGATGCTACACACATACCGCAGCCTGTACATCCACAATTATCTGGAGTAACAACAGGAAGTGCCGTAATACAGGAACCAATCTTAATGCAGTTTTTCTTACATGCATCCTGACATGGGTTACAAGGAATATTCTGTGTACATTCAATTACCGGATGGATTCCCTTCTGATGGGTTACTCCCGGATATCTTTCAATTTCATCTTCTGCAACAAAGCCCTTAGTCAAAAGATTCATTGAAGTTGGTATTCCTTCATCAGTTTTTTCAATCAGCTTGCCACGGTTAGCTGGAGCAAACATTCCCTGACGCAGACTGTCCAAATCTTTTGCATAGACATTTTCTGTTTCTGTCATAACCTTTTCTTCTGTGAAGCCAAGCTTGTAGGCTGCCCTGAGTCCTGCCATTCTTCCTTTAATCATGGCTGAACTTGCTTCTTCTATTCCACTTACATCTCCTGCTGCAAATAAACAAGGAACAGAAGTTTCGCCATATTCATCAACAATTGGAACCTGGCCGCCCCGTCTAGGATTATCTTCCATTTTGCAGCCAGACATTTTTAATAACTGACTCATCGGAGACAAACCAACTGCAACGCAGACTGTATCGACATCTAATTCTATTTCTGTTCCAGGAATAATTTTGAAGTGTTCATCAACCTTGCCAATAATTACACCTTCAACCTTTTCAGTACCAACAACCTTTTTGATTGTATAACCAAGATAGAAAGGAACTCCTGTACGAGCAACCTTTGCTGCATGAACACCATAACCGCCAATTCTAGGAGCCGCATCAACAAGTGCGACAACTTCGCAGCCAGCCTGAAGAAGCTGAAAACTTACTACCAGACCAACGTTTCCACTTCCCAGCATTAAAATCTTTTTTCCAGGCTTTACACCATGAAGATTCATCATTGTTTGAGCAGCACCGGCACCAATTACTCCCGGCAAAGTCCAGCCTTCAAATGGAACCATATTTTCTGCTGCACCAGTTGCAATAATTACGCTATCTGCCTTGTAATGATGTACCGCACCATCGTGATTAACAGTAACTTCCTTATTTTCAAAGATTCCAATAACAGTCGCATTAAGCTTTACTTGAACACCTGCATCAGAAGCTTCCTTAAGAAGTTCTGTTCCAATATTAAATCCCCTGATTTTTGCTTTATGCTCTTTTGAACCAAAGAACTTGTGAATCTGCTTAAAG
>Ga0256407_10015091_pt1 | contig 10021 bp, 10 predicted proteins | sample RumenRJG_04DNA_FD_193489 | JGI IMG/M metagenome (GOLD analysis project Ga0256407, IMG submission 193489) | Bovine rumen microbial communities from Lethbridge, Alberta, Canada - RJG_04 | ecosystem: Host-associated > Mammals > Digestive system > Stomach > Rumen | place: Canada: Alberta...
TTGTGCACATACACAACAACCTCTTGCCGTGCATTGTCAATAATGTCGGATACTCCCTTATAAAGGCTATCACTTACCTGCTCAATTGCTTTCGTTTCTACTATTTTGTTTGCCATATCTCGTTTCGCTTGCAAAGTTAATCAATTTTCCGTATAGAGCAAAAGTGTCAAGTCCCCTTATTGAAATAATTGCGAAAATAATCATCAAACATTTTTAGGATCTTTTCATCCTTTTCAACAGAGAAAATCCATTCTTTCTCTTGCTCTCCTGAGACAATCACTGTAATAGTGAAAGAGCTATGCGTCACAATAGGGGCATTAAGCCTAATCACGACCTTAAGTTTATCTTTTTTATATATCGATTCGGGATAATTAGAATCTGACGTATTATGCCCTACCAATTCAAATCCCCTATCTTCAAAATATCTATTTACCCATTGTGTATGCGCAAGGAAATCTAGTGGAAACTTTGAGCGGAATCCTGATTCAAGCGCTACCCCTACAAACATGATAAAGGCAGCTAGTCCTCCTACAAGTATTGCAATAATCAACCATATCCACATTCTATTATAGATGAGAATACCCAAAATAGTAAAATAAACGATTGTTGCTAAACATGATTTGTTCATTGTCGTTTCCTATTGTTTGAGAGTTCGGTTTTTTAAACAGTATCTGTCTCTTCTAGTGTCACTCTTGCTTAATTCTTTCCGTATCTGTTCAGACACTTCTTCACCTAGGTATGCCCTATATTCATCGCCACTCTTTGAGGTTCTTATGATAAAACATGAACCTGTATGTGCCATATATACAGGAAACTCATCTCCTTTACTGTCTCTCCATGTAAAGCCAGTTTTTTCGAATTCTTGACTCTGACTATTTTCATTGGCCATATTATGAAAGATAGAATCTTCAGTTGGTGATTTTGACGCATAATTGGGCCGAGATTCCTTTTTCGTATGGTTTACATAAAATAGCGAGCCCAGCACTAAACAAAATATAGATATGCCAACAATCTTTCTTTTCATCTTTATAATCTTCCGTTTTAACTATATATGGATAATTCATTCATCAAAAATGGTTTGATATTATTTTCATTTATTCCTAGATCCATCAGAATCCGTTTCTTTGCTTTATAGGAATTTTTTTTATCCTCAGAATCTTTAAACGATATATTCCATATTGTTTCATCACCTACTTTTGATAATATCATTTTGTAATAAGGCAAATCAATTTCATTTAATGAATGACCAATTACTATTATTTCTGAGATATTGCTTAAAGAACAAAAGAACTTCTTATAGTTCTGTATGATACTTTCTACAGGTTTGAAAGTCTTATAAAAATAGTCGTTATGAATTATCTTTTCACACTCATATAGCCTAATATCATCGAAGTCATTTGTTGGTGGAAGGAGTTTCATATTATGACCAGTAATTATTGAAGTTGGATTGTCTGTTATGCCATGAATATGAATAATTTGCTTCGATGGTATTTTATAGTAAGACTCCAATGTTTTTGTATAATTAAAGGTGAAATATATTGCATCTTCATCCAATTGCAATCGCTTAAATGCAGTCTGAACATCTATAGAACAAATCCAAGTGATAAGATAATTTTTAAGTTTAGTTGTTATGTCGTCTACCAAACTTTGAATTATATATTGTACTCGGTGATTATCTTCATCTCCCCAATTATCATCTCCGTATTGTGTGAGATGGTCATTGATATATTGCCACAATAATTCTTGGTCTATTTCTTTTAGCCCGTTTTCATAATCTGCCCATAAAGAAAATACACACTTGTTCTGATTGTCAATAAAAGTTGGATACCAGTTAGTGAGATACTCGTAGAATTCTTGATCATGAGATTTAATATAGTTCCCAAAATCGGAATACGAAGTTGGAAGGTCGTGAAAGCTATCAAAGCCATTACCAATTATATATAAACAATGATTTGCCATAGAATGTTACAAGTTAATTATTCGCCAATGAAACTTTTCGCATCACATTTCGGAATTCAGTATTTTATTCCTTTACTAGGAGATGTGGGTGGGACTGTCATTTTAACTATTATGTCATGTCGTGCTTTATTAATCTCATCAAGAGAATCGTATTTGAACAATAGATTTTTTACATCCACTTTTCCTTTACTACAATTAATAACAGCCCACTTATTGGCCGTTCTAACAGCAACATCCAATACCTCAGCTTTACTGTTCTTACTGTTATTGTCATTCAAAAACACACATTCGTCAAATATTTCATCTATGCGAATATCCAATTCCCTAAGTTGCGATTCTGTATCTTTGGTGCGATATTTTAATCTTTGCCACATTCCATATTTAATATCTTTGCTAAGTATCATCCTTTCACAAGAGTAGAATTCCCCTTTGTTGCACCAACAATCAAACTCAAGCTTAATTGTATTATACTCATATGGTAATATCACGGTTTTATAGTCATTCGCGATAAGGCCATATTTACCATTCTTTTTCATAGAAAAAGTACAATCATCCATTATATTCCCGCAATCGTCGTAATATTCGTTAACGACAATATCGTCGAACTCAAAAGGCACTATAAACTCTCGCTCTTGCATACTAAACAAAGAGCATTTCTCGCCTTTCCATACAATTGCAATGTCTGCTGAAAAGGTTCGGCCATTAGAATTATACGCATCAGTTGGTTCTATAAAATCATACTCAACTGGCAATATTATATTTTTTTCTAAATCAACGATGCCGTATTTCCAATTTCTTCTTACAATAATATAGTTTAAGTATAAATATTCACTGGTAGGTCTTCCATCCCAAGAAAACACAGGAATAATATCATCAGCTTCTAATGATATGTTTTTTTCGTTAACATCAGTCTTAGAAATTCCACGCCAATAGTATTTTTCTTCATCTTTTATAACAATAGTACATATCCCTTTTTTTCTGTATGCGAAATAAGAACAAGAATTAAATGTCCAATTATAATCGAATATTATTCGATCCCAACAAGGCTCTTCGTCAGAATCGAGTCCCCAATAATCACCCTTCTTAATGTATCCAGAGAATCCTCTATATAAGCTTTCTTCTTTTGTTAAAATCTCCGATTCTCGTTTGCTTTCATAAGAGTGAATCCCATAACGATAAAGGTTTCCATCAAAATCAACCTCGTTAAACTCTCCAAACCTTTTTACGGTAGCCAAATTATTAGCCCCAAAGTTTCCTGCAAAATCATATATTAACGGAATGACTTCTGTTCCTGTTCTGTCAATATAACCATACATGTCATCAACTCCAATATGCTGATGAACTGGTATTAGTTCACCTTTACCATCATATTTTGCATCAAGATACTGATTGATAATAGAATAATCTTCTTTAGAAAACACATAAAATTTCTTTTCGTTTTTCAAGAGAATAGTCTTTTCATTATCACCAATATAATCGTACCATCTGTCAAGAGAAATATTTCCATCCACATCAATAACGGTAGTCTTTTCTCCATTAGGGAATACTTTTTTGACAAGAGCTAATCCATTAGTAAAGTTTTCCGCATAGGAATAAATCGGTTCTATAGCTATTTTGTATTGGCTGTTAATGTATCCATAATTTCCATTATAGCAGAATATGGCTCTTTGATGATAAAAACGAAGAGAGGAATCGTTTCTTAGATTGCAAATAGCTGCGTCTATTTCATTAAGCTTCTCAGATAAGTTCTCTAATACTTGAATGTCTGAAGGATTAACTGTCAACTTGTATTTTCCAATGCTTTTGCCATTAGTATCCTTCCCTTCAACAAGATAACTTCCTGCCTCCAATGATATTTTAAACATCTTGTCTACAAAAACATCCCCAACTAATTCCATGTCAATGAATAGTTGACAATTCCTATCTGTTACAAATTTAACTGTAGCCATATCATTTAAAATTTTGTCCCAGAATTAATTACCAATCAAAACGATGACGATTAATATACTTATCATGTCTTCTTTCAAATTCATTGTCAGCATCATCTTTCAATTCTTCCAATGAATTGTATTTGAAGTCCAACTCCTTAAGATTCGGATTATTTCGCCATCGGTCATCAAAATCATAGTAATAATATAAACCTGCAGGCTTATTGTCAATAATGCCCCATTTGTCATTCCGCCTTACTGCCACATATGACATTCCTGCAAAATTTGTTACGGCTTTCTTATTATTCAAGAATACACATTCATCATATTCAGGCTCAATCGAAAAGACTAATTCCAAAACATTGTAATTATTACAGTCTGACCTATAATTACAATATTCATAAGTTCCTACTTTTCCATCTTTATATAGAAGCATTTTATAGTGATAGCCATAACTGTCAATCTCCAACTTGAACCCAATAGCATCATATACTGAAGGAAGAATTGACTTTCGCTCAAAATCTATGCAGCCATATTTCCCATTCTCTTTAACCAAATAAGTAGAATACATTAGCCATGTAGAGCCATCAGCTTTATTAACGATAATGTCTTCATATTTAAAAGGCTCTAATATTTCTCCTGTAGCCATCCATACAAAAGTACACAATCCATTCTTCCATACGATACCAATATTACCTGTCACATTGCCTTGTACTGCATCAGTAGGTTCAATTAAATCATATTCTACTGGCAATAATATTTTTCCTGATAAATCCGCAATACCATATTTCTTGTTTTTCCTAATTATAACATTGTTAATTGACGTTTCGTCGTGACCAGCATATCCTTCGAATACCGTTCTAAAATTTGCGATAACTTCATCTGCTTCAAAAGAATACTTTTTTTCATGGTCTTCTATAAAGCAAATTCCATTTTTTCGATAAACCAAATAATTCTCATTCCAATCATCCAAATAAAAGAATCGATCACAAATACATAAACTAATCACTTTTTCATCGTTGAAAGATAAGCCCCAATGATTGTCGTTTTTAATTGGGTAATATTGCAAAAAATCAAAACCTCTTATCTCGCTTTCTTCTTTTGATAATATATGTGGTGAATAATAAACTCCAATATGGCCGTCATTATCATTGTTAGCAACAGTTAATGGTGTATGAGAACATTTCTTTCCTTCACTTTCAGTTTCATCCATACTTAAATAAAGTGTTCCATCTTTTCCTACTGCATGAATACAACCAAAGCGTTTTACTTTAGCAAATCCTGTCTCCTCAAAATTCCAGACATAATCGTAAATAAATGGTATCACTTCTGAACCAGATTTATCAATAAAGCCATACATATCATCAATTCCGATCTCCTTATAAACAGGAATCAAATCAGCTTTACCGTCATACCTAGCATCATAGTAGATGTTCTTTACTAAGTAGTCTTCCGTAGAAAGAACATAATATGTTTTGTCGTTTTTCAGTAGAATTGTTTCATCATTGCTACCAATAAAAAAGAACCATTGACCAAGGCAATTGTGTCCCTCAGAATCTATGACAGTAGCCTTTTCACCATCAGGGAAAATACACTTTACTAAAGTCTTTTTTTTATGGGATTCTTCCACATTCAAATTTGTTAAAGAAGTGTTATCGTAAAAATGTAGGTTTTGTAATACTTGTGTTTCTGTTGGGCTCACATTAAGAGCATATTTCTTTAAACTCTTCCCTTTCTCATCCATTGCCTCAATCAAATAGCTACCAGGCTCTAAAGAGACTTTCAACATCTTGTCAGCTTGTGCAACACCAACATATTCTAAATCAATAAATATGTTACATTGATAATCGGATATAAATTTTACTATTGCCATAACCATTTAATCAAATCAGTAATACATTATTTCGACGACACTAATAACTCTTTCACATCCACGTCGAGGTGGCGTGCAATCTCATAGAGTTCTCGCTTAGGCGAGCGACAAGGTCGAATTTTCCACACGTTGGCTGCACCTTATTCGTCATCCAGCGTGAAACGGTACTGATATTATGGCCCATCTGCTCTGAGAGCCATGTGCCAGTCTTTTCTTTCTCAGCCAGAACAATCTTGAACTGCGTTCGAGCCTGCTCCCGCTCGGCAGAGTCGAAGCTAACTTCACTCTGCACTCGCTTACTCGCAGCCTTTAGCCTGTTATAGCGTTGTATATTCATATCGCTTTTAGTTATTCTTGCCCAACATGGGGCGTTCTGTGCGCAAATATAATCAAAATTATCGAGAATGGGATGATTCGTGAACATAAATTAAGAAAAAGAGTGGCCTTTCCTCTTGGTTACCCTGCCCATTACTGGCACCACACCGTTCTTCTCCTTACTCTTGTTCACATAGAACAGAATGTTAAAAGTACTTCTCATGTTTCTTACTCCTTTTTTAATTTTGGCTGCAAAACTACTATTTCTTTTGGCATCCATCGCTATGCAAAATGTAGCAGTTCGCGGAATAAGAACGGGTTACGACTTGGCAACCTAACTCCTTCACCAATCCTCCCTAATTTGCTTTTAGCCCCAAATTGAACTTCTTCATTCTTCCCCGTCTTGCCTTTATTTTAGGCCGGACTTCGTTAATCTTCCAAAATAGCTTCGATTTTTCAACCTTTTTTCGTAACTTTGCAGCGATTTATGCATAAATGTTAAGATGAGCGTTACAGAATTCATCCATCAAGATACAGCCGAAAGGCGATTTTCCTTTGAAGTGCTGCCTCCCCTAAAGGGGACTGGCACAGAGAAACTGTTTGCCGATATCGACAAGCTGCGGGAATTCAATCCTGCCTATATCAACATCACGACCCATCACTCGGAGTTCGTATATAAGGAGTTGGCAAACGGGCAGTTTGAGCGCCAGCGCATCCGTCGCCGTCCTGGTACGGTGGCTATCGCTGCAGCCATCCAGCGGCGCTATAATATCCCTGTGCAACCCCACGTGATTTGCAGCGGAGCGACCATCGAGGATATCGAATATGAGCTGCTCGATCTGCAGTTCCTCGGCATCAGCGACCTGCTTCTGCTTCGTGGCGACAAGGCTAAGGAGGATAGCAGATTCGTACCTACACCTGGCGGACATGCCCACACGACAGACCTCATCCGACAGGTGAATCGCTTTAACGAAGGTTACTTTGCCGACGGTTCTCCCATTAAGCGCCCAGGCAAGCCTTTCGATTTCGGTGTGGCTTGCTATCCTGAGAAGCACGAGGAGGCTCCCAATCTCGAGATGGACATGCAGTATCTGAAGGAGAAGCAGGACCTTGGCGCCCAATATGCCGTCACACAGCTGTTCTACGACAACAAGAAGTATTTCCAGTTTGTGGAGAAAGCCCGCACGATGGGTATCACGATTCCCATCATCCCAGGCATCAAGCCTTTTGCCAAGCTGACTCAGTTGACGGTTGTGCCAAAGACCTTCCATTGTGACATTCCCGAGCCGTTGGCACGAGAGGTCGTGAAGTGCAAGACCGACGACGATGCCCGTCAGTTGGGTATCGAATGGACGACGGCCCAGTGTCAGGAGTTATACGCCCACGGCGTTCAGAATATTCATTTCTATACTGTATCAGCGGTTGACTCTGTCGTTGAAGTTGTGAAGCGTTTGGTATGACATTCAATGAAGTGATAGGACAACAGGAAGCCAAAGACAGGCTGATGCAGATGGTCGATGAAGACCGTCTGCCCCATGCTATCATGCTCTGCGGCCCTGCCGGTTCTGGGAAAAAGGCGTTGGCTATCGCCTTTGCGTGCAGTCTGCTCGACAATGGGACGACGGCAGCCAAGGCCATGCTCAAGAAACTGGAGCATCCAGACCTCCACTTCACCTACCCTACCATCAAACTGCCATCGATGGGAAGCGACCACATGCCTGTCAGCGACGACTTCGCGAAGGAGTGGAACAGTCTGATCACCGATACCCCCTATTTTGGTATGGACGAATGGATGCAGATGATGGGAGGCGAGAACCAACAGGCCATCATCACTGCAGGAGAAAGTGACGATCTGGTGCGCAAACTATCATTAAAGTCCAGCCAAGGAGGCTATAAGATTAGCCTCATCTGGCTACCAGAACGCATGAACATCGCCTGTGCCAACAAGCTGCTGAAGCTCATCGAAGAACCGCCTCAACAGACGCTCTTCATCCTTGTCAGCGAGGAGCCAGACAAATTGCTGGAGACCATCCGGAGTCGCGTACAGCGCATTGATATCAAGCGTATCAAGGAGGACGACATCTGTCAGGCACTCGTAGAGCGCAGAGGTATTGACGAGACAGCCGCCCGACGTATCAGCAGACTCGCAAACGGCAGTTGGCTAAAGGCCTTGGAAGAACTGCAGGCTGGTTCTGAGAACGAGCTATTCCTTGACATGTACATCCTGCTGATGCGACTGGCCTACCAGCGCAAGATCAAGGATCTGCGGAAATGGAGCGAACAGATGGCAGGCATGGGCAGGGAGAAGCAGAAACGATGGCTCACCTACTTTCTCCGCATGACGAGGGAGAACTTCATGTATAACTTCCAGAATACGGAGTTGAACTATATGACCCAGAAGGAAGAAGACTTCTCCCGTAACTTTGCACGGTTTATCCATGAGAAGAACATCCTGCCAATCAGCGATCTGGCCAACCTCGCTATCCGCGACATCGGACAGAATGCCAACGCCAAGATCGTGTTCTTCGACTTCGCCTTGCAGATGATAGTATTGCTCTTGCAGAAAAATTGAAGGATTGAAAATAGAAATAGATTAAAATTGAAATAAGATAAGATATGACAGAAAATACCAAAGATTTGCCCGTCAGAGTCGGTTGCGACCGTGGGCTGTGCCGTGCGGCTGTAGGCCGACAGGATCGTCAGCTGAACACCTACGACTGGCTGGCTGACGTGCCAGGGAATGCCGATACTACTGACCTCGTAGAAGTCCAGTTCAAGCATACCCGCAAAGGCTATTATCATAATGTAAACAATCTGGAATTGAAGAAAGGTGATGTGGTGGCTGTAGAAGCTTCACCTGGCCACGATATCGGCGTGGTCACACTGACTGGACGGTTGGTGAAACTGCAGTTGAAGAAGGCCAACCTGAAATCTGCCGATGACATCAAACGTATCTATCGACTAGCCCGCCCGGTAGATATTGACAAGTTCCACGAAGCTAAGGCCCGTGAACATGCCACGATGATAGAAAGCCGCCAAATCGCCAAAGGACTGGGACTCGACATGAAAATCGGTGATGTCGAATACCAAGGTGACGGTAACAAGGCCATATTCTATTATATTGCAGACGAGCGCGTTGATTTCCGCCAGCTCATCAAGGATCTGGCTGCAGCCTTCCATGTACGTATCGAGATGAAACAGATCGGTGCCCGTCAAGAGGCAGGACGTATCGGCGGTACAGGTCCCTGCGGCCGTGAGCTCTGCTGCGCCACATGGATGAAGAACTTCTCGAGCGTCAGCACCAACGCCGCCCGTTTTCAGGACATATCACTGAATCCTCAGAAATTGGCTGGTATGTGCGCTAAGCTGAAATGCTGTCTGAACTACGAGGTGGATGATTACATAGAAGCTGGCAAGCAGTTGCCGGGAAGAGATATCGTCTTGCAGACTATGGATGCAGACTACCATCTTTTCAAGAGCGATATTCTGGCTGGCTTGATTACCTACTCTACCGACAAGAACATCGCTGCCAATCTTGAGACAATCACTGCTGAGCGTGCCAAGCACATCATCGAAATGAACCGTCACGGCGAAAAGCCCGCCTCACTCCAAGAAGACGGTGCTAAAAAGCCTGAGAAACAGAATCACGTAGATCTTGCGGGTGGTGATATCAACCGCTTCGACCGCACCAAGAAGAAAAAGAAAAAGAAAAGCAATCGTCCTGCCGGCAATCACAAAAAGGAAGGCGACGGTACTAACCATGCAGAATAAACCGTTGTTAAAATCAATGCTTTTGGCACTAATGCTCCTGTCGCTTTGCGCATGCGACAGGCAGAAGTGCTATAGTCACTACGAACATTTAGATAATGGAGGATGGGAACGAGGCGACACGATCTTCTTCAAAATTCCACCTATCAAAGAAGCTGGTGTCTATCAGATAGCTGTC
>Ga0256407_10015093_pt1 | contig 10020 bp, 10 predicted proteins | sample RumenRJG_04DNA_FD_193489 | JGI IMG/M metagenome (GOLD analysis project Ga0256407, IMG submission 193489) | Bovine rumen microbial communities from Lethbridge, Alberta, Canada - RJG_04 | ecosystem: Host-associated > Mammals > Digestive system > Stomach > Rumen | place: Canada: Alberta...
ATTCTGCGGAACTGCCTTTGCGGCAAATACAGTGTGATTTGGGTGAATACGTATCGTCCGTCGTACATCTTTGCTTCTTTTTGATGAAAACAAAGGTACGAAATTCAAGCCCCGGACAATACTTTTCCATCATAAAACAATGTGCTTAAATTAGATACAAATTAATTTAACAATAATTAAGAGACACTAGTGTAATAGTTACAATAGTTATTAATTTAGGTAATTTGTTCATTCCATAGTTTTTTATGGTTAAATACTCTTTTTTGTTAACGCTATATGCTGCGTAATATTATCACACAATAGAATCAACATTTCTCCGTTATTGTTGTGGTGTGGAATATTGTTCTATGCCTTGGGCATCCGCAGGGTAGGACGGAAGCGTTTGTGAGTTATGTGACCGTCCTTACCCGAGTGCCCTCAATGTCATTGCCTCATTTCATTGGCGCATATTTTTATGAGTGAGACTTCTATTTGTCCATAGGCGTTGGGATCCTTTCTATTGTTGTGCGTCGACCATTTACGTCAACACTGGTTAGACAAATGGACTTCCGTCAATGTTTAAGTCCCGTTAATTCTAATTTTCGGCAGTACAGATATATTGTCCACTCTTTTTGTCATATTCGCAAATGATCTTATCTTATCGCAGTGCATGTGTAGATTCCTGTTACCTCATCAAAGTCAACTTTAACTATATAACCTCTATTCGTCATCATTGTTGCCCAATTGTTTGCATCTTCCTCGTCTTTAGTCTTATGAGTTACAACCTCTTTTGTTGCAGGAGAATTGGAATTACAAACACTTTCATTGTAGAAACTCACATTGTGCCCGTTCCTCGCAAGAGTTAACATCCAGGCGATAAAATTGTGCATTTCAGTGTCGCCACTTATGGTTGTCCTATAAACAGAACCATCAATAAAGTATACAAAGGTTTGCTGCTGATTTGATTGAACAATCTGATTCTCTATCGGCTTGACAAGGATGTCTTTCTGGCATCCCAGTGCCATAATGCTAAGTATAGATAGAAGGGCTAAGGTTTTTACTGTTTTTTTCATATTTTTTATGCGTTTTATAAGTCTTGTACAATTAGAGCATTATCTTTTGCAATAAAGGCGCTTTATTATGCGGGTTAATTACATGTTGTTGGTTATTATGCCGTTTTTTGTTTTAAGCATGCCAGGTGTTTGTTTTTTAGTGTAATGGCTACATTTTCATTGTGTGGTTGTCTTTTTTATGTAATATTTCTTTTCGTTTGTTTTTTTGAATTATGTCGGATTGGTTTTGTGATGTTATGTCAAAAATATAGATAATTCTTTCTCTGTATGAAAACACGACTAAATCATTCTTACCTCCATCAATGTCAATTTCAGTTCGTTCATCGGGATGATTCTTTTTTGATAAGTAAGTGGTTGTTGAATTGTGCCCTTTTTGAAGTGATTTATTATTGATGTCTATAAGTGCTGATGGTGTATTCATTTCCCTCAGCAGTTTTTCCCAGCTGGCAGAGTCACGGGCTGTGAGGGTGGTGACATCGACTGTGGTGCTGTCGTCAATGCGGTAGTCCTTGACAAAGCTGACCTGGAGGTCGGCCCGGTCTTTATAGCGCAGGTAGACTTCGCTGACTGTGGCGTAACGTTTGGCGGTAACTGTGACACTGGCCAGGAGCAGTGTAAGGGCTGTCATGGATAGTATCACTGTGATAATTTTTTTCATAGGGCAAATAGTTTGTCAATCTTGTTGACGGTTTCGCTGTGGTTGACGAGGTTGCCGTCGAACACGTATGCATACTGATTGTTGGGGAAGAAACAGTAGGTAAACAGGATGATGATGATGCAGGAGATTGTGTTGAGTGTGCATCGGCGGATTGTGGTCAGGCGTTTGTGGTGTAGCATTTCTTTGTCACACCGCCGCTCGACGCCGTCGAGCATCTGTGCGAGGTCGGGTAGCAGCAGGCTGTCCGAGAGGGCTTTGGCGTTCAGATTGTCAACAATCTGTTCTATTTCCTTTTGTGTTTTCATTTTTATGTCTTGTTCTGTGGGGTAATATTGTGATACTTGATTATTTTTTCTATGCTCCGCTGCAGTTTTTTGCGCATGGCGGAGTCGGTGCTGTTGTGCTTGAAGGCAATCTCCTTGTAGGAGTATCCGTCAATGCGCATCTTCAGGATGTCGAATTCGGTGTCGTTCAGTGCCTCGAGAGCCAGGTCGGTCAGGAGCGTGGAGACGTCTTCTTCGGCAGTGTCTATATGTCGCGGAAGCAATACTGTAGTAATGCGATGCTTTTTGCGCTGGTGGTACTTGAATAGTTCGGCACGTGCGACGGAAAAGAGCCATCGTCGTTTCCAGAACTCGCTGGCATTGGAGTGCAGTTCGTCGCGTCGGACGCAAGCAGATAGCATTATGTCCTGAATGAGATCCTTGACGTAGCTATAGTTTCCGTGAGTTTTGCGGATGCAGTAGTCGGTCAGGGGTATCCTGTATTTGAGCAGCAGAGCGTATATCTCGTCAATTTTTTGTTCTCTCAGTTTGAACATAACCTATTTATGCAATAGTTTCCATATATATAAATGCATATTATTTTGCCGGTTTGTGACATGGGACAAAAATTTTTTTTCGGATACCGACCATTGACGGGAGTGCGGCGGCCCTGCTGTCACTCTCCGCGAGCGGTGTCGAGGGCGGCTTGCATTGCTCGTATTTCGTCGCGGTAGCGTGCTGCGGTAAGGAAGTCCATCTCTTTGGCAGCGAGCTGCATTTTACGTTGTGCCTCACGGATGTCCTTGCGCAGTTGGGCTTTGGTGCGAGTCTCGACTTTGACTTGTTGGGTGTTGTCGTCGGTAGGGTCATACTCGCCTGCGAGAGGCGAAGGTGCATCGGGGGGTGTGTACGGTTTGGGCCGTTTTGTAGAGGCTGGCGTGTTCATGGCATAGGGACTTGCGGCGAGGTTGGTACCCTGATTCTTGAGGTTGTCTGAGAGTCCGGCGTGGTCGTCGCCAGCGGCTTCGGCTGCCATTTCGATGACTGAAGTCTGGCCAAGGATGGCTTCTGTACTTTTGACAATCTGTCGAGGAACGATGCCGTGTTCCATATTGTAGCGTATCTGTTTCTCGCGATGGCGGTTTGTCTCGTCAATGGCACGCTGCATGGAGCCTGTGATTTTGTCGGCATATAGTATGGCACGGCTGTGGACGTTGCGTGCAGCACGGCCTATGGTCTGTATAAGGGCTCGGTCGCTACGAAGGAAGCCCTCTTTGTCGGCGTCAAGTATGGCAACGAGCGATACCTCTGGGAGGTCGAGACCTTCGCGTAGCAGGTTGACACCGACAAGGACATCGTATGTACCCATTCGCAGGTCGCGCATTATCTCGACGCGCTCCAGTGTGTCTACATCGCTGTGTATGTATGCAGTCTTTATTCCCAGGTTGATAAGGTAGCTGCTCAATTCTTCCGCCATACGTTTTGTGAGTGTTGTCACCAGGACTCGTTCGCCTTTGTCGACGGTGTCTTCAATCTGTTCAAGAAGATCGTCGACTTGGTTGACGGCTGGTCGGACTTCGACTACGGGGTCAAGGAGGCCGGTGGGCCTGATGACTTGTTCGACGACAACGCCTTCGGCTTCGGCGAGTTCGTAGTCGGCAGGTGTTGCACTGATATAGATGGTTTGTCCTGTCAGGGAGTAGAACTCCTCGTAGCGGAGTGGTCGGTTGTCGAGGGCTGATGGCAGTCGGAATCCGTACTCGACAAGGGCGGTCTTGCGGCTGCGGTCGCCACCGTACATGGCACCGATTTGAGGAATGGTTACGTGGCTCTCATCGATGACGAGCAGGAAATCGTCGGGGAAATAGTCGAGCAGACAGAAGGGGCGGCTGCCGGGCTCGCGTCCGTCGAAATAACGGCTATAGTTCTCTATGCCGCTGCAATAGCCCAGTTCCTGAATCATCTCGATGTCGTAGTTGACGCGTTCTTCAAGCCGCTTGGCTTCAAGATGTTTGCCGATCTCGTTCAGATAGTCGCGTCGCTCGAACATGTCGTGCTGGATGTTGAGTAGCGCGGACGCCATGTTCTCCTTGTTGGTGAGGAAGTTGGAGGCCGGGTAGATGGTCACTTCGTCGCAAGACTCAAGCCGCTGTCCACTTATAGGGTCGAAGGTCTCTAAGGACTCGATTTCATCGTCCCAGAATGAGATACGGTAGCAGAAGTCTGCAAAAGAAGGGTATACGTCTACCGTGTCGCCCTTGACGCGGAAACGTCCGTTGACGAATTCGATTTCGTTGCGGGTGTATTGTGCGTCGAGCAGTCGCATGAGTAGTATGTCGCGAGTGAGGTGCTCGCCTTTGGAGATGTGGATGGTGCCCTTCTGGAATTCGGTAGGGTTGCCTATGCCATAGATGCAACTGACGGAGGAAACGACAACGACGTCGCGCCGTCCGCTGAGGAGTGCTGACGAGGCACGGAGTCGAAGCTTGTCAAGTTCATCATTGATGGCTAAGTCTTTTTCGATATATGTATTTGTGGCAGGAATGTATGCTTCGGGCTGATAGTAGTCGTAGTATGAGACAAAATATTCGACGGCATTATGGGGGAAGAATTGCTTGAATTCACCGTATAGCTGGGCGGCCAGCGTCTTGTTGTGGCTCATTACCAATGTGGGGCGGTTGAGTTGTGCTATGACGTTGGCCACGGTGAATGTCTTGCCGCTGCCCGTGACGCCAAGGAGGACCTGGGCGCGCTGTCCGTTGCGGATGCCGTCGACGAGCTCTTTTATGGCTTCGATTTGGTCGCCCATAGGGGCAAAGTCGGATACGAGGTCAAAGTTCATGATGGGTAGTGGATGTTAAGTGTTGGAAAGTGAGTTGGAGGCGATTTGGTCGATCTGTTTGATGCCATCTATGGCCGAAGATACTATGCCTCCTGCATATCCTGCCCCTTCTCCACAGGGGTAGAGACCACGCAGCTGAGGATGCTGTCCGCTTTGGTCGCGTGGAATGCGGACTGGCGAAGATGTGCGGCTTTCAACCGCAAGGAGACTGGCATCTTGAGTGTAGAAACCTTTCATTTTTTGCCCGAAATGGCGGAAAGCAATTCTAAGGCAGTTGGATATGAATTGAGGAAGCATTGCGTCGAGTTCGCCATAGACGTATTCTCCCATATAGTTGCTTTTGTTCAAAAGCCCTGTAGAACGGTGCTCGCAGAAGTCGGTGAGACGTTGGCCGGGTGCTCTGAGGCCACCGCCTGCGGAATTGAAAACTCGCTGTTCTATATCTTGTTGGAATCTAAGAAGAGCCAGGGAACCGTATTTGTCATACTCAGGTATGTCGTTGGGCGCGACGGTGACAGCAATTCCGCTGTTGGCGTAGGCAGAACTTCGGCTGGCGTTGCTCATGCCGTTGACGACTTGTTCGCCCTGCGCGGTCGATGCAGGAACGATAACACCTCCTGGGCACATGCAAAAAGAGAATACACCGTGGCCATCGACTTGTGTTGTCAGACTATAGGAAGCCGGAGGCAGGAGAGGTGAGTAGTTGCGGCCATGGTACTGTATCTCGTTGATGAGATGTTGCGGATGTTCAACGCGAACTCCGAGTGCAAAAGGTTTTGCTTCCAGAAGCCACTGGTTGTTGTGGAAAAGGGTGTAAATATCGCGGGCGGAATGGCCTGATGCGAGAAGAACCGCACACCCCTCAAAAGTGTCTCCACCCGCACATCGCACACCTTTGACTCTCTGAGTCTTGCTGTCGATTATCAGTTCTTTGACGCATTGGTTGAAGTGTATTTCGCCACCATGTCCTTCTATGGTGGTACGCATATTGGATATGATGCCACTCAGCCGGTCTGTTCCGATGTGGGCGTGAGAGTCAATGGTTATTTTGGGGTCTGCGCCGTGTTCGACAAATTTCCTCATAACGGCTCCAACATCGCCGCGTTTGGTCGATCGTGTGTAGAGTTTTCCGTCGCTGTATGTGCCAGCGCCTCCCTCGCCGAAGCACCAGTTGCTGTCGGCATTCACGTTGCCGCTGCGCACCATTTGCGTTATGTCTTTTCGTCGTTCTTCAACGGGTTTGCCACGCTCTACGATGACAGGCTTCAGACCTAATTCAAGCGCATGCAATGCGGCAAAAAGTCCGGCAGGTCCTGCCCCGACAATGACGACCCGCTTGCCGTTGCCGCAGTCAAGATATGGCGAATGGAAGTCTGGAGGCATAAATGTTTCATCTGCCATATAAACCTCGGCCTGGCATCGATAAAGTATACTGCGACGCGAATCGAGACTGCGACGCACTATCTCTACGTGGCTTATCTCGTTGCTTTTCACCCCTATACACTTCGCTGCTGCGTTTTTCAGCAGCTCGGAGTTGAAATAGGCTTCGGGCGTTAGATTAAGATCGACGTTTTTCATATCGCAGTTCCTCTATCCTTCAAAAATAAATCCAAGCGTGAATGTGCGTGTGTTGATGAAGTCGACCGAACGTGTGTAGAGGTCATCGTCCGGGATTTTTAAATCAGAAAACCCGAAACTCATTTTCATCTCTATGGCAAACTTCACATATCGTAGAAAAAAGTCAAAGCCAATTCCGGCCGAGTATCGTAAGTCGCTTGTGTTGAGGCGTATGATCGACTGGTCGTTGTTGTTCTTGTTGTTTCTCATGGATGCGAAGTCGAATCCATAACTGCCACCAGTTGTCAGGTAAGGTCGGAAATTGTTGTATCGGAATGCCCGGAACTTGAAATCAAAGGCTATTTCTCCATAGACGGATTCAACATTGCGTTTTGCATCTGCTCCGTGATGCTGGTCTATGTAGGTCTCGGTCCAACTGTAATTGAATGTGCGGTTGATGAGAGTTATGCCTGGCATTATGCGGAAGTTGAAGTAGTTGCCTAACCGTACGTCTGGGGCAATGATGGCAAGATGGAAGCCTGGAGTATAGTATGACCCCGTGCCCTGTAGCGACTCCCTTACTTCGTCATCCTGTGTGTAGGCATCTTCGAATTTGGATTGCGTATAGCCCAATTGTATGCCGAAATGTATCTTCTTCTTGTCGAAACCGGCCAGATAGTTGACCTGGGCATACGAATGGATGCATAAACTCAGTAGAGTTAATATCAGGACTTTGTGCTTTATTTTTGTTCCCGCAATGGTCATAATCTATATAACTCCAGAAATGAAGAAATATTATTGCAATGTTGCCTGATATTCTTTTTTTAGACGCTCGTACTGAATAGGAACAACGCCAACTTGCTCACAGACAATGCCTCCGGCGAGGTTGGCGCACTTTACGGCATCTTTTAGGTCCATTCCTGCGGCAAGGGCAATTGTTATGACGCTGATCACTGTGTCACCTGCACCGGAAACGTCGGAGACTGAGTGTGCGCATGAGGGTATCAGAACAGAAGTGGGGGAGCCGTTCCGGAAGTCACAGGCATACATGCCTTTGCTTGACAAGGTGGTGAGGACGATGTCTATGTTCTGGCGTTCGTGCAGTATGGTTGAGGCTTTGTCAAGGTCACGTATAAGTAATTCGTCAGAACTGTCGTCAATTTCGATATTCAATCCTTCTCGTAGTTCTTTTAAATTGGGTTTGAATAGGTTGACGTTCTTGAAAGAGGAAAAGTTGCGGTGCTTGGGATCTACTGTTGTGAGAATTTTCTTGCGTCGTGCAATGTCCGTCACTTGGTCGATGATTCGTGGCGTAATGCAGCCTTTGTCATAGTCTTGGAAAATGATGGCATCGATAGGGAGCGCTTTGATGGTGCGAAGGATTCTGTCGAGCAGTTGGTCCTCTTCGATGGGAGAAAGCGGGTTTGTGTTCTCTTCGTCGACACGGACGATGTGCATGTTGTTGCCGATGACACGCGATTTTACTGTGGTCATGCGGTTGTCGGAGGTCACTATGCCACGACGATCCATATTGTTGCCGTACATGATGTGAAGGAAGTCCTTGCTGCTGTCGTCGTTGCCAAGGACGGAGCATATAATTGGGGTCGCGCCCATGGCTTCAATATTAAGGGCAACATTGGCGGCACCGCCAAGCCGTTTCTCGCGTTTCGTGACAGAAACCACTGGCACTGGGGCCTCTGGCGATATTCGTGTCACATTACCCCACATGTAAGAATCAATCATCACATCACCGACGATCATGATTGTTTCGTTGGTGAATTTATCAAAAATGTCTGTTGTCATAGTTCGGTAGGATTGTTATAGATCTTCGCAATCTTCGTGAATGTCAGTTGAAATTTCGCCGCGTAGGGATTTGCTTAGCCGGTCTCGGACCTTGTCTTTGTCGTCGGGGAAATTGCCGAGAAGGTACATGAGTTTTGTCACGGCTGCCTCTATGGTTATGTCATGTCCGCCGATAACGCCTATTCTGTCCATATCGCAACTTGCCTGATATTGTCTCATTTGTACTGCTCCAGCCTTGCATTGTGTGACGTTGAAAACAATAATGCCTTTGTCTAAAGCATCTTGCAGCGCTTCTATGAACCACGGCTCGGTCGGCGCGTTGCCGGAACCGAATGTTTCTATAATGAGACCCTGAAGGTTTGGAATGCTGACGATAGACTGGACAACGGATGGTGTTATGCCCGGAAATAGTTTCAGTACGGCAATTCTTCTGTCAAAGGCTTTGCGCACTTTCAGCTCACCCGTCGGAACCGGAAGGAAAAGATTTGGCTTGTAACTTATTTTTATTCCGGCTTTTGCGAGTGATGGATAGTTGAACGATGAAAAGGCATCAAAATTCTCGGCACTCACTTTTGTGCTGCGGTTGCCGCGATATAGATGACTCTCGAAGAATATGGTCACTTCGGGTATCAGCATGTGCTGTGACGATGCTATTTCGAGTGCGCAGATGATGTTCTCTCTTCCGTCGCTACGCAGCATGCCCAATGGCAGTTGGCTGCCTGTCAGCACTATGGGTTTGGTAAGGTTCTTGAACATGAAACTCAGCGCAGATGCCGTATATGCCATCGTGTCGGTTCCGTGCAGAACAACGAAGCCGTCGTAGTCGTCGTAGCGTTTCTCTATTATGTTGGCAATGTCGACCCAGAATTCGGGTGTCATGTTCGAAGAATCGATTATCCTCTCCAGCTGGCATGAATCAATAATGTAGTTCGTTCGGTGCAATAGCGGCAAAGCGTCATATATTCGTTCCATTGCAAAGGGCTGTAGAGCACCGCTCTCGTCCTGAACCATTCCTATTGTGCCTCCGGTGTATATCAGCAACACTTTGTCTTTTCTCTTCCTGTCACTCATTTTTGTGGTTTTGTAATTGTCTATGTGTAGTGTTTAGTATGTTGTAAACCAATATCATATATGTATTCGCGCGCACGTGGTCATATTATTTATATAATTTGCAAATTTACACATTTTTTTCATATTGTCTGCATTCACTGTTTCTTTCTTATAGAAATGCCTGTTATTCAGGTTGTGATGATTTTAAAGTCTTTTTTAACGGATAGTGTTAATCGATATACACGAAATATGCTACACTATTGTTAATAACTTGGATGAAATAGTCATGTAAAATGGTGTTAAATTACTGAAATGTAGTTAGAAAAAGCGGTTTTTGCTGTTTTTGTTGTCTCCGTGGCTGATTTTGCATTCTTTTATGTCTCTATGCCCCATGTTTGATGGCCGTTTTTCTGTTTTTTAGGACGTGGGATAAAAATTTTTTTGAAGAATATTTTGCTGAAAAATAGTAAAATAATAGAACTGGTATACATTTCAGCGAAAAAAAATTTTGGTGGTTTCAAAAAAGCTTGTATTTTTGCATCCGCTTTCGCTCCAAAACGGGTTGTGTTGAAAACAATCACTAAAAATTGCGGGAGGAAGCGCGAGAACATTGAAAAGTATGAAACAAGAGATAGCGTGTGTCCGCCTTCGGTGCGAGGAGCACTGGGGGCTGGATGCGAGAGTCAAGGTTACAGAGAGAAATTCTTACAATGAAGAGTTTGATCCTGGCTCAGGATGAACGCTAGCGGCAGGCCTAACACATGCAAGTCGAGGGGTAACGCGAGGTAGCAATAC
>Ga0256407_10015096_pt1 | contig 10018 bp, 10 predicted proteins | sample RumenRJG_04DNA_FD_193489 | JGI IMG/M metagenome (GOLD analysis project Ga0256407, IMG submission 193489) | Bovine rumen microbial communities from Lethbridge, Alberta, Canada - RJG_04 | ecosystem: Host-associated > Mammals > Digestive system > Stomach > Rumen | place: Canada: Alberta...
ATCAGCTGGTCTTTTTCCATAGAAGCGTATGGATCTTCCGCAGAGATTGGCTCCGTTTCCATCCCCTGCAGACGTTGCATCATCAGCACTCGCTTCAATAATTCGTCCTGTTCCATACGTTATTTCTATGGTACAAAGGTACGAAAAATTTTTGATATATGCAAGCTTTTTAACCATTTAATTTGTTGATTACCAGTGGTTTATGCAAAGTTTAACACTCTGTTTGCAGGAGTTTTATTTAATCGTAAGTTGCTTGATTACAGGTGATTCGAGGACTGCCACCAGATCCTTCCAATCAATAGAATAGACGGGCTTTTCCTCTACAAACTTCAGTTTCATAAACGTATATCCGTTGACGAAAGTCTTCTGATGCACATAGTAGGCATTCTCCTCAAAGTTTACCATCTTCACCGTTCTCTGGTTCTTCGACATAAAGATAAATACATCTCCATTGTCGGTTTGCAGGTGGTGTTTGTGTTTAACTATCTGAAGCAATCTGTGAGCACCACAGCGCATATCGTTAATATCGGGTACGAAATAGAATTTCTTCAGTCCGGAGATGGTCAGCATACCACCTCCAATCTCTCAATCAAATGTTTGAGTTCAGTGAAACTAATACCTGTCTTAGAGATCTTCATTCCGTCAGGAAACTTGATATTGACGGAGATCTTCTTGTTAATGCTGGACACCTTATCAGTAGGATACTTGAAGGGATGCCTGACAGGATCATGCACCTTACTCTCCTCGCTCACCCTCTCCACTTCAGTCTGGATCTCAGTATCCTCTTCAGGATTGCCAGTCACTGTTACTGGATAAACCTTCTTATGCGTTTTCTTGTACCATGTTTCGAAAGTTGGGTAGTCAACTCCGTGTTTTGTGCAGAACTCCTCTATCGAGATGTTCTTCGGAAGGCCTTCAGCCTGGTACAAGAACCAAAGGCTCTCAAAATCTTTTGAACTGTATACCATCTGTCTCATTCTTAAAACGAGCCCAAAGGTATCATTTTCCCATTTCATGCACAAGACGTCAAAATTGACAGCTTACAGCAGATATATAATGAGTTAAATAAGATAATGATATTAATTACAAAAAAATATTATTAAAAATGCCAGTACATATTCGACTTATCAGGAACAATATTAAGAGTAGCAGTTCTTATGGAAAATATTTTGCAAAAACAGTCAGTCAGGGCGAGGTAACGCTCGGTGAAATAGCAGCTGAAGCCTGTCGCAACAGCGGATTCTCTGAAGGGACCGTGGATGGTGTGGTAACAGAACTTCAGGACATCTTGAAGCATCGGCTTTCTGAAGGTCAGACCGTTGTTCTTCCAGGCATCGGACGTTTCAGTCTTCGGGTAGAGAGCATCGGTGTTGATGATCCGAAGGCGTTCAACATCGGTCGTCACATCACGCGCATCGTGTGCGGTTTCCTACCTGCCGGTCGCCGTATCCAGGGGCGCCATATCCTCTATGACTTCTGTGAGGGCGTCAAGGCCGTCTGACAGACAGGCTTCAAGCCTTGACACGGCTTCGACTGCAGGAGTATCGAGATTACTTCGCCACGCTCCAGAAATAAAAAATACGGTCAAGAAGACAGCTAGTCATGCTAAACAGCATACTCGACTGCTGCATAAATGGAATAGTCTTTATCTGACGCTAACAGCACAGTGGCTCATCACAATCACGGAATGAACTATTAATTGTTGTACACCCTTACCACGTACAGCCTTAAAACTACCCCAATCTTCAATTCCAGAAACAGAATGATAAAGGGCATACACATCGTTAAAGTCTGACAAATCATTATTGTCAAGCCATAATTCATAATCTGTTATTGCCATAATTCTTATCTTTAAAATTCTGTTCAGCCATCTCCAGCCCCCCCAATTAAAGAACGTTCTGTTCTTTCAGAATCTGCATGATTCCATCTTTTGCGACAACTACATCTTTCCGATAGCCACTGGTTCCAGACTCTCGCTGATACCACTCCAATCTGCTTAATATCTCCTGACAGCATGTCAAGAATTCTTTTTTCTCACCGTCAATCATATTACCAAAGAAACGCTCGTAGAAGGGATAGTAATTTCTAGCCACACGATAAGGATAGTATCTCACCTCTAATTTGTGACGCGAATCCATCAATATACTATGCGCATGACGGAAAGCTTCCATACAAGTGGCTTGTGAGCCATTAATGCGTTCATTCTCTAACACGAAACGAGCATAATGATTGTCAATTTGATATGTATCAAAATAATCCAACGAACCTGCATAAGAATATGCGGCTTCAAAGAACTGCTTTGCCATACCATAGTCGTACTCAGACAATTTAACAATAGCATATTGTAGCCAAAAGTGAGGGTTTCTTTTGCATAAAGGCAAAACTTTTAGTGCTTCGTAGTAACGAAGCAGGTCATACTTATAAGAAGCATCCTTCTGATTAAGCACTTGCTGCAAGTTTGTGAAGGTCATCAGACGGCGCATCATTTGCTTAGCAACTTTTTCAGAACGCCTCTCATTTAGATGCTTAGCAACATTAATAAGTACGTCAATAACGGTGGTCGTACTAAACAATTCAAGAATCAATGTTTGCGACACCAAAGATGACTTAGGGCGTATACGCCCTGACTCGAAATTTACAAGTTCCTGAACCGCAGGATCTTTTTTAAACTTTGGAGAGTTAAGATCCATCACATCCAACGCATCAGCAAGATCATCAAGACCAATATTTAGGTGCATTACATGGACTAATAGAATAAAAACTACAGCGTCATAAAAGCCTTTGCGTTGATGCGCAGAATCGAATATTTTTTTAAAACGACCTAAGATATCAGGAGATTTCAACAATTCCAGCACTACATTACGTAAATTAGCTGTACAAGTTTTATAAATAAAATCCTCTTTCTCGTAATGGCTTTTTGCTGACAAATATGACCATAGACCATAAGTTTCAAAGATTCTTATTAGTTGTGCTATCTCATCTGAATCTAGTCTATTTAGATTAACATTTTCAAATTCCCCTAAAAGATGGCTTAAATCATCATAATTAGCCTCATTAATATAGCTGCGTTCAGATACTATCACAATCTGGTCGGTACGATATAGTGAAAAAGCCCTTAAACTGTCGAAACAACCACTATAATCTTCAAAAACAAAAACCGTTTTTGCGTGATTCTGACAAATCCTTTCTATCTCGCTATCCAGCGTCGCCCAATTTCTATAAAACCTAAACACATCATATCCTTGTTGGGCTAATAATACTGAAAGCATTTCTATAAAAATAGTCTTTCCGTTTCCTAAGTCGGAATGGACAAGCAGGTTTGTCTGCCCATCCTTAATATCCTTTATGACATGTTCAAGCTTGGATCTTCTAATGCTATAAATAAAATCTTCAGGCGCCCGAGCTGAGAAATAAAGCTTTTCTATACCATAACATCCCTGTGTAAATAATTCAAATACGTCTTTGTCGAGAAGTTTTGGTACTGTTTTGATAGGCTCCACTTTATTAAAACACAAATTCACGCTAAGCCTTGTTGCAGTAGGAACATATGTTTTACGCTCCTCAAATATCATCTTCGCATATTCGTTTGTTCCTATAGGATAAGGCGTTCCGTATGTTCGTGCCAATATCTGCGACACCTGTGGCTCCTTTTCATACATTATGAGAATGGTTTTATTAACCACTTCTGGCAAAGAATAAACAAGTCTTCTGATATCCAAATCGTACTGCATTGAGTAACCAACATACACTATCGTTCTTGCAGTCAATAAATCAGACTTTAAAAGTCCAAGCCATTCACTATTCCTGAACTCATTGTCCATATAGCTCCTACTTGTGAGCTTAAACTCTGACCCAAGTTTATCTATAGTTAATCCCTCTACACGTCCATTGAGATGTATGCACATGTTGGACTTATCCTTGAAATCAGCCGGCCTTTGGGATAATACTGCTGGTTGCAATACTCGTTTATTCTTCAGACTTGCCAACTCAATCACATTATCGTAATTGGTAGTATATATACGTTGCCATCTAATGCTAGCTATTATTTCCTGAGCAGGAGACACATCTACGGCAGTATACTCCTTTCGCATGTAGTCGATCAACTCATGCTCCGACTTCATGTTTACAAACACTTCAGATGCCTGTCCAAGGTCATCCACAAATTCATCCTTGGGCAGATTACATTCTGCAAGTAATTTGTGGGCTAATGGTGCGGCCGTTTTAAAAACTGTTCCATCTTCCTTAGTTGCTCCTATCGAGAAGCCTGACCCAAGAAAAAGTATCGCATTACCATCAAGGGCATGCATGATTGATTCTTGTATCTCCATGTTTTGTCCTTTTACTATCTTGCTCCTTAAACTTTGTTCTGCCATTATTTGTTTTCCTTCGCTGTAACAGGACATGTCAACCTGCCGTTCGAGCGGGTAACATTGTTATACCACTGCAGTGGTCTTGCATTACTCATTGTATATTCAATATTAATTATTATCTTTGCACTCGTTAACAACATCAAGGAAGTGGAATAAGGCCGCTTACTCATTCGTCATAAGACAGTAAATTATGTTCTGCCCCCACTCCTTAACATCCGAATCCGGACAGTTCACTGGGCTTTGACCCCGCATTTGCAATGATGGCTCCAAGATGTTTCGATGTTGCATATTTGTTTAAATTCATTTTTGTTATGACTTACATTGGTATCGACGTCAGTAAGGACTCTTTCGTTGTCGCTTATTCTCCAGACAAGAATAGCAAGACGAAGACATTCAAGAACACTACTAGAGGTATTCATGAGTTTATCAGGACTATCTCCAAGGAGGAGCACCATTGTGTCATGGAAGCGACAGGTAATTACAGTGCTCTGCTTGTCTATCTGCTCTCTGAAGCTGGTATCACGACAAGCCTGGAGAATCCGCTTAAAGTGAAGAACTTCGCCCGCGCAATGCTATCCACCGTCAAGACGGATGAGATAGATGCCCGTCTGATTGCTCTCTATGGAGAGAAGATGCAACCTGCGCCATACAAACTCCGTAGTGATGCCATTCTCACCTTAAAGCAGAAGCGTACAGTCATTCGCCAACTCAAGAAACAGCTTATTGCTACAAGGAACCTCAAAGGCTCTATGGAGGCACTGCCATTCTTCGATGCCAAGTGCAGGAAGTCGGTCGAAAAGACTATTGCATTCCTTGAGAAGCAGGTTAAAGACCTCGAAGAGGATCTTGCGTCTCTTGCCAAGTCCGAGTACAAGAAGCAGATGGATTTGCTCACCTCCGTAAAAGGAATAGGCATCACCCTTGCTGCTGCACTCATCATGGCCACTGGCGGCTTCACTTACTTTGATAATGCCAAGCAACTCACCCGTCATCTGGGATTGTCACCGACTTATCAGCAGTCCGGTACTTCAGTCAATTTCAAAGGCCACATTAACCGCAATGGAGACTCTTCTTTAAGGAGTCAGCTCTACGTGGCAGCATTCTCTTCCATAAGATGCAACACTGAATGCAGAGCCTGTTATGACCGCTTGCGGTCTAAAGGCAAGCCTGGGAAAGTCGCTGTCATTGCCGTAGCAAATAAACTCATCCGACAGGCTTTTGCCGTTGTCACTCAGGAGAAACCCTATGTCGATGGTTACATATCTTCAAAAAAGTAACTCCTGCATTCTCCCGAAGTGTATCAGGATAGAAAAATTAATACCTGAAAACACCGAGGGGCTTGGGGGCGAGCAGCCCCTATATGAGGGTACGTATTAGCATCAAGTGCTAAATAACGTTAACCATATTCATTTTCTTTATTACAGTTCATAATATTTATTCCATCAGTCTCCCGCCGAAAAGTTAGCAGCCAATTCTGACGTATAGCCCCAAAAGGATGCCCTTTCAGGTAAAACACATTTAAAATGACTAAGTTAATGATTATTGAATATCGGCTGCATTCGACATAATTCAAACAAGTTTGACATGACAGGGGACAACATGACAGGGGACAGGTTCATGTCATATTTTTGCGAACTGAATTATTCCCCTACTTATTCCTGTTAGATGCTCTGTCTGCGCGTAAGGCCGGTGGTCGCAATTGCTCATTTAATTCTCTTGATCATTACACGTGAAGTTGTTAGCTGCCAGAATATCTGATTCAGCTGCCTTGCGCGATTCTGGAGTGGAATTGTTCATTAAGTGAATGCCTATGCAATTCGCACCATTTCGTTTTATACAGTCTTCCTTATGATGACTATCGAAACGAGTTGTAAAAGATGAAGCCATACCCAAATAGATATACTTCACATAGCTTGTCTCAGCAGTATATTTACCAAAGAGGTAAAGACCATGTCCTGTGAATCCGTCCTTTATATCTTCAAATGAATCGAAGGTATGAAAAGTAAAGTTGTATACTTTTCCAGATTTACCTTTTACTGCTACTGTTCCAACATTCTTTGTAATCATATTATTTTGTTTCTTTTTTTATTTATCAGTACTACACTAAAGCGAAGCATTTTTGCTCTAGGCTCCTCTTTGCCTGCTCCTCAATTATGGTTCAGGGTTCACTGTTCATGATGAATGGTTATTTTACCCACGAGTTCCTTACCATTATCCGCACTTGATGTTAATTTGTTAAATGTTAAAACTATCGCTCACCAAACCACTGTCTCAGATCATCAACTATTTCTCAATGCAGTACAACATTGCCTGTAAAAGTTGTATAACAGGGTTGATTGTATTGCTGCATATGAGCGATTATTCTGTCAGGGTTCACTTGTCTTCTTGTATACGGAGCCGGTTTATTGGAAATTACATATTCCGTATTAGGTTGACATAAACCACAATGATAATTGTTTAAAGAACCATGATGTGGCACTTGAATTACCCTAATATTTTGCCAAAGTGCTGAATAAGCTCCCTTCAGCTCATGGATGTAGTTTTTAGCATTATAATCCCCCAAAAACAAGCATGCATTCCTTTGGCTTATGCTGCCAGAATAGAGGGTCATGCTATAGTCGTTTATCTTTTTGATGTCTAATATTATTAACTGTCCAACGATTCTCTTCAGTGCCAGATGACTTTTTTTCCACTCTTTCAGTATGTCATCGAATGACGCTGTGACGGGTAAGCCTATCGCCTGCAAGAAGGTTGTCTCTTCTATGGTTGTCATTAACTTGCGATTGAAAGGTACATACACCCAGTCTGGGTTATCTTGAAACCTCAACAGACTGACATTCGGTATATCTGCCCCACCTATCATCTCTATATCAATTGGTTCATTCGCTTGTACTGTTCTTTCTGCAGAATCACTTACAAAGTGTACTTGCGTTCCTCCGGAATACTGTTGAATAAAAGCTTTTGGGTCGGCATAGAAGGACCTCATCTGGCTAGAGTAGCGTTGCCCAATGAACAGAAGCATTTTTGACAACGAAGACACCATTGGTAGAAAAAGGTGATTGACCTGACACTTGTTGAGCAAGTGAAAAACGCCATTGATATGATCTTTGTCGTAGTGCGAAATATACAATGCATCTATCACAGAGGTATTTCCGCCAGGATATTCTGTATTTATTACTCCATTCACTATCGCCTCTGTTTGACCTCCACAATCATAGATGATAGTGCGGTTATTAACCTTCTCCCTGCAAAACAGGGCCTGACCAACAGAAAAGAAAGTACGCTCAATACTCATAAGTCGGACTGTATCTTTATCTTAGAATGCGATTGGATTAGCAAGCCCCAAATCTGTGACAACCTGAAGGTATAGATCTTTATTTAAATCTCCATTCCTTAATGCAGATGCGAACCAATTGCCTAATGCGTAAGGAAATGATTTCCCCTCATCAACGCGGCGGCAATACACTTCAACCCAACGCTTATCTACACCACTAAATGATATCAATGACACATAAAATGACATACTCTGATTCATCTCTTTATAGTTACGAGAGATAAACTGATCGTTATAGTATTCTTCAAAGAAGGCATCTATAAATCCACATGCTTTTAAAACGTTTTTATTATCTTCTGACAAATCCCAAGGTATTCCTCTATTAAGCTGATACATCTTAGAAAGTACTCTTGACAAAGATTCTTTTATCTGGTCATCTGGTATCAAATGGGCTTTTAACGACTCACTATATATTGGAATATCTGGGCTATTATACCAGAAAGCCCTAATCTGTTTGGGGTCATCACCATATAACATGGAAAGGTCATCAAGATACTCAGACAAATAGTAATCAACAACAAAATCTTCTTCAGTAATGAAGGCTTTTGCATACGCCTTAGTTGATTCGGTGTTATGTAGTAGTCTGTGTAGCAACTCCATCTTCTGTTTTGTATCTGCACGTTTAATGGCCTTGAACAAAAGGCGTAAATCTTCTGTAGAGCGAAGCACAGCACAAAGATGATTGAAAATTGTTGTCTGATCTGTTCCTGCAGGGGTAATAGACAAATCAAAATAGTCCTTATACTCCTGAATGCTCTTTGACATACTGCCCTGTGGCTGAAAATATATGTACTTGCTCATCATAAATTGCCAGAAGGCACATACAAGAGAAAGAGAGATAATGTTCCGCTTATAATGGGCACAGTCATTTCGGCGGTTTTTCCAATACTTGAAGTCTTCTCTCAAATGGTCGGGAATATCAAATACAGGCTCAACAACAGGTGTTTTACTCTTGTCCCTTTGCATGGCAACACAATTCTGCAACTCCTCTTCCCACTTATCATCAGACCGCAGATTACTCATCCTGTTACTCCAACGTCCGGCATCGTGACCAGAAGGCATTGAGGATGAAAGGATATTCTCCTTCACTGTGATGCAAAAAGCAAGATAGGACAGTATCAATGCTGGACGAGGGATGTCATGAACATAACATGTCATAGCATCGTCGAGCATTTCCCTTGCTTCTGTCCCTACAGCAAATTCAGGGAAAATATTCAACCATTTAGTGAATGTATTGATCATGACTCAAACTGTGTACTATAGAGAATCCAAAGAAACATCATACCCTTGTTCCCGTAACTCTTTCACTAATCTGAACTTCCAAGCCCCGTCCTTTTCCTACTTGGTATAGACAACTCCTTTCAGGTCGCTTGGTTCTTCTACTCCAGACTGGAGTAATAGCATCACCCTTTCACGTCCAAGCAGTGCCATAAAATAGCCCATCTCAAATACCACGTTCTGGCGAGCTCGAGATTGCATTGTGCGAGCTTTGTTTTTTCTACCTTTGTCGTCCGCAGTCAGAAGAACTACAGCAAAGCCAACATCATTGCCTTCGTTCTCGAATTTCTCTATAACGGTTCTTCCTTTATCTGGTTGCTCAGCAAGTATGACGGGAATAAGTCCAATATTCTCCAGTGTCCTAGCTACTGCCTGCTTTATAGTCTCATTATGTCCATGAACAACAAAAACCTTCTTAGAATCAAAAGCTCCAAAAGATGTTCCTTTATTTTCCTGTGCGGCATCTATTTCAGATTCTTCAAGTTTCTCTGTCAATGCATCAATAGCCGACAAGATGATACCCTTTGCCTGTTCCATTTGGCGACAGAAAGCATTTTGATGGTCACGCTCTCTTTCTGATTGATAATTATAAGCGCTATAAATTCCAGAAGCAGTTTCCTTCCACGGAAAAGCTCGTATGGTTGTGCTGTATTGAGAATCTGTTCCGAATTATTCGTCCAGAACTCTTAACACATTCGAAAGCCACCGGGTGTGCTCAGAAGAATTACGTTTTATTCCGGGAATCTCCGATATTAACACGTTCAAATTTTCTATAGCCTTTGTATCAGTCATAAAAGTCTAAATTGAATTACTCCTCTAATGAGAATGTGAAAGCCGTATAATGGGAAATTTTTATTAAATTCTTCCCACAACATTTGGTCTTATCTCCTTTTTCTACTTTTTACTCTCTTGTGATTCTTACTTTTTGTTTATCACTTCTTCTTGAACATAGGATCACCCTTCGGCTGAGATTATTGGTCAACCGATTTTACCTGTAAGTATCTCTGTTTCTAAGATACTATATACATAAGCAGTG
>Ga0256407_10015099_pt1 | contig 10018 bp, 6 predicted proteins | sample RumenRJG_04DNA_FD_193489 | JGI IMG/M metagenome (GOLD analysis project Ga0256407, IMG submission 193489) | Bovine rumen microbial communities from Lethbridge, Alberta, Canada - RJG_04 | ecosystem: Host-associated > Mammals > Digestive system > Stomach > Rumen | place: Canada: Alberta | collected...
TGCTGCGGAGTAAAAGCCGGCGGCGAGGAGTTTCGCAGCGGAAGTGTTCTTATCGCGTGCGGAGGAAAGTCGTACCCGAATACAGGTTCGACCGGCGACGGATACAAGCTTGCGGAGAGCGCAGGTCACACCGTAACAGAGCTGAAACCAAGTCTTGTTCCACTGGTTTCTCCGGATAAGTATTGCGCGGAGATGATGGGACTTTCATTAAGGAATGTTACACTGAATCTTTACGATGGTAAAAAGAAAATCTATAGTGAACTCGGTGAAATGCTTTTTACCCACTTCGGAGTCAGCGGACCGCTTGTGCTGAGTGCGAGCAGTCATATACGTGAGATGTCTGCGGAGCGCTACAAGCTCCTCATAGACCTTAAACCTGCCCTCACTCCTGAACAGCTTGATGCGCGTATACAGCGTGATTTCGCGGAAAATCTCAACCGCGACTTCATCAACGGCATACGAAAGCTTCTGCCTGCTAAGCTGATACCTGTTGCCGTGAAGCTTTCGGGGATATCTCCCGGGCAGAAGGTAAACGGAATCACTAAAGAGCAAAGGCACATATTTGGTGAACTGATAAAAGCGTTTCCGGTAAGGATATCGGGTTTCCGACCTATAGATGAGGCTATCGTCACAAGCGGAGGAGTATCTGTAAAGGAAATAGACCCCGGTACTATGGAGTCGAAGCTTTGTGAGAGACTTTTTTTCGCCGGAGAGGTCATAGATGTTGACGCTTATACCGGCGGATTCAATCTGCAAATCGCCTTTTCGACAGCTTATACTGCGGCGATGTGTATGTAAAAAAATGTAAAAAACGGAGGAAAATAAAATGAAGAATATCAATATCGCAATCGACGGCCCTGCAGGTGCAGGCAAGAGTACAATAGCAAAAATGGTTTCAGCTAAGCTTGGCTACATCTATGTTGACACTGGCGCTCTTTACCGTACTGTTGCACTTTATATAACTGAGAACAACATTGCTGATGAAGACATCGAGAAGTCGCTCGCAAATGCAAACGTTTCACTCGGATTCGTGGACGGTGCACAGCGTGTATTCCTCGGAGACAGGGACGTTTCCGACCTTATCCGCACTCCTGAGATATCAATGGCGGCTTCAAGAACATCCGCTATACCTGCTGTAAGAGCTTACCTTTTCGAGACACAGCAGAAAATCGCCCGCGAGAACAATATCATCATGGACGGCAGAGACATCGGTACAGTAGTACTTCCGAATGCAGATGTGAAGATATTCCTTACAGCGTCCGCTGAAGAACGTGCTAACCGCCGTTACAAGGAACTTGCAGAAAAGCCTGACTGCCCGACATACGACGAGATATTACAGGATATCATCAAGCGCGATTATGCTGATATGCACCGAGAAATAGCTCCGCTCAAGCAGGCTGATGATGCGGTTCTTGTTGACACGACTGAGCTTAATCTTGAAGAATCTGCTGATGCTATCGTCAAAGTAATTGAGTCAAAGATAAACTGAGACATTTTTGTTATGAATATAAGAGTTGCTTTGCCTGACGACGTTCCTGCGGTTGAAGCGCTGTTCGAGGAAATGCTCCGCAGTATATATCCCGGACAGGAGCCTGAACCGTATGAAAAAGGCTGCCTTGACAAATTCTTTGGCGGAGCAGACCGGATATACATTGCGGAAATAAATGATTACCCTGCGGCATATATTTCAGTTGAGGTCTACGAAAAGTATATCTACCTCGACGACTTCTGCGTGTCCGCAGAATACCGCGGAAAAGGAATCGGTACGGAGCTGATTCACACTGCCGAAAAATACGCTGAGGATAATAATATTTCTGAGTCTGTACTGCACGTTGAGAAGTCGAATACTTCGGCATACAAACTGTATAAAAGGCTCGGATATGCAGTCGCCGCTGATGAGGGAGACCGCTTACGCATGAAAAAAGACTTATTATAAAGGAGACGCCTATGTACTACATCGCGAAATTTCTGGTATGGATAGCGTTCAGTGTTTACTACAACCTTCACTTTGAAGGCAGAGAAAATATACCGAAAGGCGAAGCTGTCATATACGCATCAAATCACCGCAGTAATGCTGACCCGCCGCTCGTTGGTATAGGGGCACGCGGAAAATATGCATTTATGGCTAAGGAAGAACTCTTCCGCAACAAGCTGTTTGCGTGGCTTATACGTATTCTCGGAGCATTTCCGGTTGCACGCGGCAAGGGTGATACCGGTGTTATCGACACTGCCGTTGAACGTCTCGGAAGCGGAAGAAGTCTTATGATATTCCCCGAGGGAACACGTTCAAAGACAGGCAAAGTCGGCAGGGGACACTCGGGTGCGGCACTTATTGCGGCAAAGGCTGATAAAAGGGTGATACCGGTGGGAATCGTTTTCGGAGAGAAGCTGAAATTCCGCACAAGGATAACGGTGAGATACGGTGAACCTATAGACCCGAAAGAATATATCGATGACCTTTCCGAACCTAATCCGCGTCAGCTTGTAAAGCTGAAAAACCGCTATATGGCGGAGATAAAGAAACTCGTTGAGGGTGACGAGACAAAGGAGGAAGCAGATAATGCGTGAAGTTACAGTAGCGAAGTCAGCCGGATTCTGTTTTGGAGTTGACAGAGCCGTAAAGATGGTGTATAACGAGCTTGAACAGAATACAAAGGTTGCAACTCTCGGACCGATAATACACAATCAGGACGTCGTGAACGATATGAAAGCCAAGGGTGCACGCGTTATCGAAAACGTGAGCGAACTTGAACCCGACGAGACCGTTGTTATACGTTCCCACGGAGTAGGTATGGACGTCTATGAACAGATAGCACAGAAGGGAAATCGTATGCTTGATGCAACTTGTCCCTTTGTATCGAAGATACATAAAATTGTGGCTGAGAAGTCGTCCGAGGGATATCTTGTACTCATTGCCGGAGATATCGACCATCCGGAGGTCCAAGGAATTATTGGACATTGTAAACAGAATTATCTTGTGTTTAAGGATAACTTTGAGCTAAAACACCTTTTTGAGGAAAATGATAATTTTTTGGGAAAAAAGCTTGCATTTGTCGCGCAAACAACGTATAATATAGTAGTATGGGAAGAGTGTTTAAAGGTGATCCCCAAGAACAGTCCCGATATTGTTATATTCGATACTATCTGCAACGCCACCGATACAAGACAGTCCGATGCGGCTAAGCTTGCTAAGGAGTCTGACATCATGCTCGTGGTCGGAGGCAGACACAGCTCTAATACAGTAAAGCTGTACGAGGTGTGCAGCCGTTACTGCAAAACGTATCACATAGAAAATTCGGACGAGCTTTCATCTTTGAAGCTGCCCTTTGCCGGAAGGATAGGCATTACTGCCGGAGCTTCCACACCGGCGTATATAATCAAGGAGGTACAAACCACTATGACAGAGAATGTTAATCTCACAGCAAATCCGGATGAGGAGATCGATTTCGCATCAGCTCTCGATCAGTCATTCAAAAAAATACATACAGGAGAGAAAGTTAAGGGTATCGTTGTAAGCATCGATAACGCAGAGATCACTGTTGATCTCGGTACAAAGCACACCGGCTATGTTAAGCTTGAAGATCTTACTGATGACCCGACAAAGAAGCCTGAGGACCTCGTTTCTGTAGGCGATGAGATCGAGCTCATCGTTGTAAAGGTTAACGATGCTGAGGGTACAGCTGCTCTTTCCAAGAGAAAGGTTGACGAGCAGGCTGGCTACGAGACAATCGTTAAGGCTAAGGAAGAGGGCGAAGTTCTTGAGGGAACTATCAACCGCGTTGTTAATAAGGGTGTTACTCTCAACTACCTCGGTGTAAGAGTATTCATCCCTGCTTCACAGACAGGTCTCCCCAGAGGAGCAGAGCTTGATCAGCTCAACAAGCAGAAGGTACAGTTCAAGATCATCGAAGTTGATGAGGGCGGCAAGAAGAGAGCAGTAGGCTCTATCAAGGCTGTTGAGAACGCTAAGAAGGAAGAGGCTAAGGCTAAGTTCTGGGAGACTGCTGAAGTTGGCCAGACATTCGTTGGCAAGGTTAAGTCTCTCACAAGCTTTGGCGCATTCGTTGACCTCGGCGGCATCGACGGTATGGTTCACATTTCCGAGCTTTCATGGAAGAGAATCAAGCACCCGAGCGAAGTTGTAAACGTTGGCGATACTCTCGAAGTATACATCAAGGACCTCAACCGCGAAGAGAACAGAATCTCACTCGGCTTCAAGAAGGCTGAGGACAATCCGTGGGAGATCTTCCTGTCTAAGTACGCAGTAGGCGACGTTGTTAAGGCAACTATCGTATCTATCACAAGCTTCGGTGCATTCGCTCAGATCATCGACGGCGTTGACGGACTTATCCACATCTCTCAGATCGCTGATAAGAAGGTTGAGAACGTTAAGGACATCCTTTCTGTAGGCGACGAGGTTGACGTTAAGATCATCGACATTGACACAGATTCCAAGAGAATCAGTATCTCTATGCGCGCTCTCCTCGAGGACGCAGCTGACGAGGAAGCTCCTGCTGAGGACGCTGAATAATCAATTGCATATCAAAAGCTGCACTTCGTGTGCAGCTTTTTGTGTTTATACGGTATTTTGACTGGAAGGAGTGAAATATATGACCGAGAAATTCTGCGTGGAATGCGGTAAGAAACTGCCGATGGCAGCTCGCTTCTGCGATGCGTGCGGAAGACGTCAGCCGGAATTTGTTGTTCCGCCGGAGCTGAAAGAGGTGGAACTGCCTGAGCCGGTGAAAGTTCCGCCTGAACCTGTAATAAATGCTCCGGAGAGTGTTCATATCGAGCAGGAAAATGATTTGCCTGAAAAAACTGGAGAGGTGACAGAAGAAACGGTTCAGACCGAGGATAGTTCTGAAAAGAACGAGGAATACAAGAACGCTGCTCCGGAACCCGTGAAAGAGGCTGCACCTCCGCCGTACATACCGCCTCCGCAGGTGCCGGACTCCTACTATCAACCGGTTCCGGAGAATAAGACAGAATCGGGAATGAATCCGCTGTATATCCTGCTTATCGCGTTTGCACTTGTCGTTGCGGCAATTCTTATAGGAGCCATGTTTGCAATTAATAAGGGCTTTATAAACGACAACAGCAGCAGTTCGTCACGAGTGGTTACCTTCGTTGAACCGACTGAAAAACCTGAAACTACGACACGTCCCAAGCGGACGACAGGCGGCGCTGCGACGGAAGTGCCTACTCAGCCGACGACTGATGACGGCTATTTCGGAGTAGGCGGAAAAGTAACTGAAGTCTATTCCGATGGCGAGTACGAGGTCGGCAAGGACATACCTGCCGGCGAGTATATAATTGCTGCGAGTGAAGATGAAATTGAATTCTACGAGGAATTGAAGAAGGAAGGAGAGTATTACGAACCCGAGATATATGTTAGTGTAAAAGATGGCAGCAAGGATATTATCCGTAACTGGTATCAGAACCATACATACGTCAAACTCAAGGACGGTCAGCGTATTGAGATTGCACACGCAGATATGTGCAGTGCTGATGATTCGGGAAGAAAGTTTGACCCTTTTGAAACTTCCGGAACATTTATAGTCGGCAGAGACGTTGAACCGGGCACGTATGAATTGGTTCCGACAGCCGGTGAACATTATGATAGCTATATGGTGTTCGACAACATTGACGACATGATGGCACATGAAAATGATTATGAAATGGAGCACCACACCATGAGCGACGAAGACTTTTCTCTCACACTCAAAGAAGGACAGGTGCTGATACTCACTGACTGCAAGCTGAAAAAATAAAAACTCCGCGCATGAGAATTTTTTCTCGTGCGCGATTTTTTTCTTGACAAATCGGGAAAAATCATGTATATTTAAAGTGTATAGGTGTGCAGAGCAGCATACCAATAAATTGAGAGGGGAAATCTATTATGAAGTTCAAAAAGTTAACAGCTGCATTATCAGCTTTTGCTGTTTCTGCGGGAATGCTTTCGGCACTTCCGACTGCTAATGCTGCCGACAGCAGTTACAACTACGCAGAAGCACTGCAGAAGTCGATGTTCTTCTATGAGGTACAGCAGGCAGGTACACTTCCTGAGTGGAACTATGTACAGTGGAGAGCAAATTCAATGGTTAAAGAGGACGGAACTCCTTCTGATATTGTTGACGGTGGTTGGTTCGATGCAGGTGACCACTACAAATTCACCCTTACAAATGCTTATTCCGCATCAGTTCTTGCATGGGGCTATCTCCAGTACAAGGACGCTGTTGACAAGGCAGGACTCGGCGAGGTATACAGAAACAACATTCAGTGGGGTATCGACTACGTACTCGGCTGTGACCTCGGCAACGGCAAGATGATCGGTACTATCGGCGACGCTGACGACCACGTTGTATGGTGCAGCGCAGAGGTGTACATGAGAAAGCACAAGCTCAAGTTTGAGAATGAGGAGCGTCCTTACGATGAGATAACAGACTCTTCAACACTTGCACTTTCAGCTGCCGCTCTTGCACAGGGTTACATGATATTCAAGGACGACCAGCCTGAGAAAGCTGCTGAGTATCTCAAACACGCAAAGAGCCTTTTTGCTTCTGCTGATGAGACAAGAAGCAATGAGGACCAGGGTGCCCAGAAACAGTTCTATCCCACAACATCATGGGTAGATGACTGTATGTACGCAGCAAACTGGCTGTATATGGCTACAGGTGACGAAAAGTACCTTGACCTCTGCGAGAAGGATTATATCCCGAATTTCCCGCTTGAGAACCAGTCTACTGACAAGAAGTACACATGGGGATTCTGCTGGGACGATACAACACAGGGTGCAGCAATGCTCTACGCTCTTAATACCGGCAAGAAGGAGTGGATAGAACATATCTCACATCATCTTGATTACTGGATAGAGGGTTACGGCGGAAAGAAGGTAAATTACACTCCCGACGGACTCGCTTACCTCATGCAGTGGGGACCTCTCCGTCATGCTGAGAATACAGCATGGCTGGCAATGCTCGCTGCTGATACTATCTTCAAGGACGATGCTGCACTTTCTAAGAAATATAATGACTGGGCAAAGTCTCAGATGGACTACGCATTCGGCGATAATGAGCTTGGTCTTAGCTATGTTCTCGGTATGGGCGACAAGAATCCTACAGCGATCCATCACAGAACAGCTTCCGGTATCCACGATGACCACTGGAATGAGCTTGGACAGCCTTCCGGCGGTACTGAGGGCTGGCAGACAGAGTATGCACATACTCTCTACGGTGCACTTATCGGCGGTCCTAAGGAAGACGGTTCATTCGGCGATGTAAAGGTATCCGATTATCAGCAGTCTGAGGTAGCTATCGACTACAATGCCGGCTATACAGCTGCACTTTGCGCTATGATAGACGATTACGGCGGAAAAATCCTTCCAGACTTCCCGCCTACAGAGACTCCTACATGGGCAGAATGGGAAGTTTCAGCTGTTATCAATGGTACAGAGGGCAAGAGCTATACAGAGGTAAAGGCTTGGGCAATGAACCACACAGCATGGCCTGCAAGAGTTGCGAAGGACATCGAATACCGCTATTTCTTCGATGTTTCTGAGATAATTGAAGCTGGTCTTTCTGTTGACGATATCAAGGTAGAGGGCAAGTCTCAGCAGTACAGCGAAGGCAAACAGGGCTACGCTACTGTTTCCGGTCCCTACAAGTACGAGGGAGACCCCAAAGGCAATACCTACTACGCAAAGATAAAGTTTGAGGACGGCCGCGCTATCATGCCTACAGGTCAGTCCGAACACCGCGACGAAGTACAGTTCCGTATCTCAATTCCTGACGCTGTTGACGGAAAGTCTACAGACGGTGCATGGAATGCAAAGAACGACTGGTCATATCTCGGCGGACTTGCTGATGCTACAGACCTCAAGAACGAAGATGCACTCAACGAGCATATAACAATGTATGTTGACGGTGCACTTGTATGGGGCGAAGAGCCTGACGGCACAAAGCCCGGCGAGAACACAACTCCTAAGGTGACTACTACTACTCAGCCCGGCAAATCGACAACTACAACATCAACTATTTCGACTGATTCAACCGAGGCTAAGCTCTACGGCGACGCCAACGAGGACGGAAACGTTACAGTCGCTGACGCAGTTGCTATCCTCCAGTTTATCGGCAACAAGGACAAGTACCAGCTCGGCAAGGACGGCAAGCGCAATGCCGACGTTGACGGTGTTCCCGGAATCACTGCCAACGACGCTCTCGTTATCATGAAGTACGATGCAAAGGTAGTAGTTCAGCTTCCCATTGCGGCACCATTTTTACCTCAGGAATGAGCTTTTGTAAGCAATATACAAAGGTTTTGTGAACAAATTCATAGTTAGTTAACAAAAGGGAGCTTGCTCCCTTTTGTTATTTTCGGGACGTTGTGAAAATCTACAAAAATGACAGCCGGTAATTATAGAAATACACGAAATTCCGGAAAGCTATTTACTTTTTTTTGCAGATATAATATAATATGAATGATGGATCAGTGCAGTAATATGTCCGCGTAGGACTTGGATCTGTCACACATTTCACAAGATATAACCGCAATGTATGCACTGGCATTGCGTTATAAAAAATTTATACTTTTATTTTTATCAGGGAGGGTATAAAAAATGCACAAGAAAATGTCAAAAGCTCTCACAGGTAGCCTTATGGCAGCAGCTATGATGGCATCATCTCTTACAGCTGTTGTTGCTCCTATGAGTGCAAGTGCTAAGGCACAGCTCCTCGGTGCTACAGACTTCGAGGATAACGTTGGTCTTCCTTGGCACACCTGCGAAACAAACCCCGCTAAGCAGACATTCGACATCGACAATGGCGTGTACAAAGTAACAATCAAGAATCCTAATGGTTCTGATGGACGTTGGGATCTTCAGCTTCGTCACAGAGGTCTTCATCTCGTAAATGGTCATAAGTACCACGTTCACGCTGAGATCACAGCTTCTGACGCTGGTTACATCTACACCAAGATTGGTGACTACGGCGGAGATAACGAGTACTGGAACGACTGCGGTGACGGTAACTGGACCGTTCACAAGCTCTCAGCTGGTGAGAAGTTCGTAATCGATACTGACTTCACAGCTGGTCAGGGTCCTAAGCCCCTTCAGGACGGCCCTGCTGAGTGGGCATTCCACTATGCTAACAACAACGGCAAGTATGGCAACAGCGATACAGGTATGCCGAAGGATTCTACACTTACATTCGATAATATGTCTCTCGAGGACCTCGACGGTGATGAGGGATTCGATCCTACAAACGAGTTCGGTGTTATCAGACCTCAGTCAAACGTTCGTCTTAACCAGGTCGGTTACTACAAGAACCTCGCTAAGAAGGCTTCTTACGTAACTGATGCGGCTGATCCGCTTGAGTTCGACGTTTATGACAAGTCCGGTACATCTGTATTCCACGGCAAGTCAAGCAAGGTTATCTCTGGCGATATCGATTCCGGTACACCTGAGAATACAACTGCTAAGTCTGACGGCGGTAAGGAACTCCCCAGATACAAGGACAGCGGTAAGTACGTTCATATCCTCGACTTCACAAAGCTCGATAAAGAAGGCGAAGGCTACTACATCGTAGTTAAGGACGACACTGGTGTATCAGGTACACAGTCCGGTATCATCAAGGGTGCTTTCGATACAAAGGTAAGCGGCGATAAGGTAATGTGGACTAACTGGAAGACCAAGAAGGAATACCAGATGAATAAGTCTCACTCCTTCAACATCGCTAACACAGTTTATGATGGACTTCTCCGTGACTCTATGAGCTACTTCTATCAGAACCGTTCAGGTGTTCCGATCGAAGCTGAGTACATCAAGAACGGCGACGCTGCATCACTTTCACACTCTGAATACGGTCATAACCCCGATACAGCTTATGTACAGCCTAAGTGGGTAAAGGCTTACGATGGTAAGTTCAACGGCGATACAAAGTATCAGATCACAGCTACATACGGCTGGTACGACGCTGGTGACCACGGTAAGTACGTTGTTAACGGTGGTGTTTCTGTATGG
>Ga0256407_10015103_pt1 | contig 10015 bp, 3 predicted proteins | sample RumenRJG_04DNA_FD_193489 | JGI IMG/M metagenome (GOLD analysis project Ga0256407, IMG submission 193489) | Bovine rumen microbial communities from Lethbridge, Alberta, Canada - RJG_04 | ecosystem: Host-associated > Mammals > Digestive system > Stomach > Rumen | place: Canada: Alberta | collected...
ATTTTTTTTATTTTTTTTTATTTTAAATTTTTTGGGTTTTTTTTAATTTTTTTTTTTTGAAAAATAATTAATTTTTTTTAATTTAAATTATTATGATTTATATATTAAATTATTTATTTTATATTTTAATTTTATTTATTTAAAGTATTATATACTTGAGTTATTGTTTGTATTTCATCTTTAATTTCTAATAAATCTTTTTCAAATTGATATTCATTATTAATTTCTTCTTCAATTTGATTAAATAAATTATTAATTTTCTCATTTTTATTAGAAAACAAAATATAATAATTAACCATTAAATCAAAAACATATAATAAAATATTCATTGCTTTAGGTTCTCTAATTTTCCATAAAATAAATTCTAAAATAATTTCAACTTCTTCTTCACTTCTTTTTAACAAAGCTAATTTTAAAACATTTCTGTCAATTAACTCTTCAAAAACTCCTAAAATATTTTCAACATGTTTACTTTCAATAACATTATCAAGTGCTTTTCTATATTGAAATTTTTTAATATATTTATCATATTTTTGTAAATTTTTTTTTTTTCCTTTTTCAATAAAAATATCATTTTCTTTATTTAAATTTTTTGTATATTGTCCTCTATTAAAATATTTATAATTCTTAACAATACTTTTTTCAGAATATTTTGAAGGATCTAATAATTTTAAATCTTCTTCTTCTTGATTATAATTTAAAGCTTTTGTCTCATCAATTTCTTCTTTAATATTTTTAGATTTAATTAAATTTTGTCCATCATCAAAACAAATTGAATAATGATTCATATCATTTGAAATATCAAAAGCAGTAATTTTATTTTTAAAATTTAATGAATATAATGATCTCATTGATAAATCTGAAATATCAACAACTTTAATAAAAGATTCATTTCCAGATAAAATAAATAATCTTTGATTATTTTTAACAGAAATTATTTTCGAAATTGAACTTTGAACTGGAATTGAATAATTTAATTGTTGATTATTTCTAATATCAAAAAGTATTAATCCATTATCAGAAGTTGAAATAAAATAATTTGAATTAAGAATACAAATATCTTCACAAATATTATTATTATTAAATATTAAAGAACAAGATTTATTTTCTTGTCTTAAATCCCATAATTTAATAACTTTATCATAACCACCACTTAAAATTAAATCATCATTAAAAAATTTAGTACTTCTAATATAATCATTATGTGATTTAATATAATCTAAAATAGATTTTTTATAAGACATATCAAAAATTTTAAAAGAACAATCTTTACTTCCAGAAACAAATTTAATTAGAGAATTATTAATATCAATAGAATTAACTTCTAAAGAATGAGCATTATATTTTCTTAAAACATTTTTATTTATTATATCATGTAATATAATTTTACCTGATTCAGTTCCAGAAATTATAACTTTACCATCTTCTCTAAAAAATCCACTTGTTATTTGTTCATTTATATTTGGAAATTTTGTTATTGTTTCTCCACTTATTAAATCATGTATAAATATATTATCAAATGAAAAAATTGATATTAATGATGGAATTTTTTTACATATATTTATTTCTATTGATGATAAAGAATTTTTTATTTCTTTGTCTATTTTATATTTTTTAAATTGACGTTGTTCTGGATTTTTATATGATTTTTGAGGAAATTGTTTTTGGGGAATTGGGTTATATTCTGTTTTTAATAATTGAGTTTTTGACATATTTAATCAAATTAAGATAATTAATAAAGTATTTAATTAATTTAATGTAAAAATTAAAATAATATTATTATTTTTTATTTTTAATAAAGTAAATCAATGTATTTTTCAATAGAGAAATCTTCATCATTACTTTTTAAATTTTTTAATGTTACTGTATTTAAAAAATCTTCCATATTTATATCTCCATTATCTTTTTTAAATAATTCATATAAAAATTCTTTTAAACTCATATTAAATTTTTTCATTTTTTTATCTTCAGAATCATCATAATATTCATTAAAAATTTTATTTCCTTCAAACCATAATTTAGTATTAAAATAATCTTCTTTAGTTAAAAAACAATGATATTTTAATTTATCTTGAATTTTAGAATATAAATCTCTATATTCATAATCATCTAAAACATTTAAAGGAAATAAACTCATAATTGCAAAAATATGATTTATATTAATTAAATCATCTCTTCCTTTTTCAGGTTCAATTGAAAAAGTCATTTGACTAATAAAATTATAAAATTGATGATAAGAAATTTTATTTAAAGGCGTTTCTTCTAAATTAGATAAATTAATACAAATATGTTTTTTAAAAAAAATATCAATAAATCTTCCTTCACTAATAAATTCATTTTCAATAGTATATAATTGAATATCTTTATATAATTTATATAAAAGTTCAATATATTTTCTATAACTAATATCATTATTATTCTCACTTTCACTTTCAATATCTTCATTAGGATTTTTATAATTATTTTTAAATTTAAATGATATTGGTTTATAAATATTGAATTTATCTAATTCAAAATCCCATTGAATTTTTAAATTTTGATTTACAATTTTTCTTAATCTTTCAATTAATTGATTCATCATATTATTTTGAAAATGTACACTATCAATAATCCATTCATCTAATAAAGAATATAATTCATTTGATATTCTTAAAATTGTATTTAAAGTACCAATTGCATAATTTTTAATAACAGTTAATCTATATTTATATTTAATTTTCTCATTTTCAATTGCATTTGTTTGTTCTTCTGAAATATTAAATAAATCTTTATTATCATCTGAAGTGACTGAATCATTTAAACCTTTTCTTAATGTTTTTTTTTTTGTTAATTTTCTCTTTCTTGATAAATGAGTTCTATTAAATGAAGTATCCATTCCAGAAGAATTTAAATCATTTGATTTGAATATATAATCTTGATTTATTTCTATTTGTTTCATTAAATAATCATATCTAAATATTATTTTCATACAATTTAAATATATTTTTTCCATTTTTGGAAATAATCTATTATTATCATCATCTTCTTTTATTAAAGGTAAATTTTCAGTATTTTTTATTATTGAATCTGGTTTAATTTCTTCTAATTTATTTGTAAATATTAAATTAGCAGAATTTGTTATATTTGATAATACATTATAAAATTCTTTTATTATATTTACAGATATTAAAAATTTTTCTGTTTCTATTATAAACATTTTTTCTATATTTTCATGAAAATATTGAATTTGTTTTTCAAAAAAACCATTATGCATAATTTTTTGTCTTTGATTAATTGCATTTAATTTCCTTTCATTTATAATTTCCCATAAACCATCAGTTAAATCATTTAAATCATTATTAAATTCTTCAATGACTAAATCATGCATTGTTAAATGACTAAATTGTAATTTAAAAGAAGAATATTTTTTTGTAAATTTATCAATTAATTCTTTTTTATGAGAAGGAGTATTTAAAAAATTAATAAAATCCAATTGACATTTTTCTAAAGTATTTTTCATTAAATCTTTAATATTAGAAATATTAACAAAAATATGTCTTAAAGAACTATTATAATTATCATTAAAATTTCCCCATTTTTTTAAAAATAACATATTAATATTATTATTACAAATTTTTTTTTTTACTTCATTATATCTTCTATTATATTTAATATTAGTATTTTGTAATTCAGCAATAGCATTCATTGCAAAATTAACATGTTCTCTTTCAATTCTTCTTGAAGAATGAGAAATTGAAGAAATATTATTTGGATTTAATGAAGGTTGAGAAACAAAATTAGAACTTTTTTCATGTAAATTATTTAAATTTAAATTATCAGTATTAACATTTTCATTATTAATATTATCATCATTTAATTCATTATTAATATAATATTCAGTATCAAATTTATCTATAATTTTATTAATAACATTATCACATAATTCATTAACAACATCATCTTTAATTTTACTTTGATGAACAAGATAAATATTTTTAAATATTTCAATATATTTTTTAACTTCTTGAATACTTAAATCATATTCATGTAAATTTTTTTTAACATCATCATCACTTGGTTCAGTTATATCAATTAATCTTTCATTTAATTTTTTATCTTTTTCAGGAGGTGGATTATCTTCCATATGATATATAATATTAGTATTAGGATCTATTTTTCTATTATTTACTCTTCTTAATGTTTCTTCTTCTGAAATATCAAATAAACAAAAATTATCAAAAACTGAATTTATTTCTTTTTTTTTTGGATCTGTATGAAATATTTTATCAACTATAAAAAGTAAATTTTCATTTTCGTTTTCTTTCTCTGTTTTAGGTAAATCTAATTGTTCTATGAAACCAGTACATCTTTTTTCAAATAATTTAAATTGATTTAATGTTTGAGGAAAATCGTCTAAAATTATTCCTGAATATGAATTATTTATTATTGTTTCTTTTTCTTTTAAAAAATTTTGTTCTTCTTTTACTTTTGCTTTTGGTTTTTTTAATTGTTCTTCTTTTATTAAAGCTAATTCTTCTTCAATTGTATTTAATCTATTTATTTTTTTATTTACTTCTTCTGTGATTTGTTCTTTTGTTTTTATTGGGAAATCTTTTTGTAAATAATAAAAAATTAAATTTATTAAATTATCATCTGAAATATTTTCAATTTCCTTTTTTACATATGGTTCTATTATTGAATTTAAATATGCAAATTCTCTTTTTTCTTTTTCTTTTTCTTCTTTTAATTGTTCAATTTGATTTTTTTTCATTGATTTAAATTTTGGATGATCTTCTATTGGAGTCATTATTTTTTCATATGTTTCTATACAATTTTTTATTATTTTTTCTATATTGTATACTTTTATATTTGGATATTTTTCTGATATTAATTGAGATGTTGTTTTTCTACCTGAAAATATATGACCTATGAAACATAATTTTATTGGAATGTGATTAAAGGTAAATTTGTCATCTATTGGATTTTCAATTGGAATTTCTTCTTCTTTTTTTTCTTCTTCTTCTTTATTTTCTTCTTTTTTTTCTTCTTCTTTTTTTTCTTCTTTTTTTTCTTCTTTTTTTTCTTCTTTTTTTTCTTCTTCTTTTTTTTCTTCTTCTTTTTTTTCTTCTTCTTTTTTTTCTTCTTCTTTATTTTCTTCTTTTTTTTCATCTTCTTTTTTTTCTTCTTCATTATTATCAGATTGATTTTCTTGAATATGAATATTTTTTTTATCTTTATCATCAAAAGGATTAATTCCTCCATTAATATCAATTAACTCAAATTTCATATCTAAATACATTTCTAAAATTTCTCCAAGAGTTTGATTAGTAATATTATAAACAGGTAAAGTAATATTTGAAATATCTAAATTTCCAGGTTCAAATTCAGAATTATTCATTTTTTGTAAATCTTTTTCTTTCAAACCAGCAATTTGAAATGGTCCTCCATTTAACATAAAAGCAATATCATTTCCTAAAATATCATATAAACTTAATTCAATTGGTTTTAATTTTTTACTTTTTTTATCTCTTTTCAAAATAATATTTTTCATATTAAGATTCCATTTTCCCATATAATGAATATAATCAAAAAATTCACAATAAGAATAAATTAAATTTTCTTCTGTATTTTCATTATTCATTTCATTAGGATTTATTTCAGTTTTTTGATGAGATTTTTCTTCAATTTTTCTATAATATTCTGAAATTGGAGTATTTTGAATAAATAATTCCATCCAATTTTCCCAATTAGGAATTTCTATTAAATTAACATTATGATCTTTTAAATATTTTTCACTTTCATCTGTTATATCTAATAACATTTCCATTATAATATCTATTCCAGGTTTAATTTTATTTTCTTTTTTTTTTCTTGAATTTATTTTATCTTCTATCATTTTTGGAGTGTATTTATCTAATAAAGTAAAAAATAAATTTTTATCAAATTTATCTTCATATGATTCATATGGTAAAGTATATTTTTCTTCTTCTAAAGGTTCATTATTTTTATTTTTTATTATATTTCTTTCATGGATTTTTTTTACTTTTGTATAATCTTCATTTTTTTTTTCCATTTCTTCTAATTTATCTTTTATTATTTTATTATGATCAATATAATGAGTTCTACTAAATTGTCTTAATTCTTCTTCTTCTTTTAATTTTTTCATTAATTCAATTTGTCTTTCGTGTTCATGTTCTTGTTTTCTTACTCTTTTAATTTTATCTTTTCTTGCTTTTTCCTCAATTGATATTTTTTCTTGTATTTTTTTCATTATTATATCTGTAGAAATAACTTTTTTTTTTTTATTTAACATATTTGAATCTATTATATCTAAACCTAATTTTGATAAATTTGAACTAAATTCATTTACCATATTTAAATTTAATTGATTTGAATTTTTAAATGAATTTAATGTTGCTCTTTTATAAAAATTACATTGAGACCAATATTCTTTTTCTTTTTGTTTTTCAAAATTTTTTCTAATATTCATTTGATTATTCCAATTATTCAAATTTTTCATATCTAAATTTTTAAATTCTTCACCTTTTTTTTTTTCTTTACTTCTAATATTATTTAATCTATTCATATGTTCATTTTTAACATAATTATTATCATCATCAATATTATTTAAAATATTTTTATAATAATTATTAAAAGTTTCTCCAAATTTATGAAGAGGATCTAATAATAATTTATTACTAGTTGCTTTTCTATTTAATAAATCTTTTAAATATTTTTCATTTTTATTTGGAAATCTCATTGTTTTATACATTTCTGCTAATTCATTTACACTTTTTGGTGGAAGAGTTTTTAAAGATAATAATTTACTATCTAAAACTTGTTTTATTTTAAATAATAATTGTGAGGCAACTCCTTTTTTTTTATTTAATAAATCATTTCTTCTATTATCATTAAATTTTATTCCTAAATCTGAAAATGCTTTTGTGAGATATTGATAATTTTTCGATATTAATTTATTATCGTTTGAATTTGTATATGCTGTGAAATTTGGGATTAAACGATGTTTGTCTAATATCTCACCAAATAAATAACCGTTATAAAAATCTTCTGAGATGTTTGTTATTTTTTTGCTTAGTTTTAATTGAGTATTTATCCAATTTGCTAAAGAAGTTTCAGACATAAATATTTTAATTTTAATTTTTTTTTAATTTTTTTTTTAATTTTTTTTTTATTTTTTTTTTATTTTTTTTTTTATTTTTTGTTTAATTGGAATTTTTTCTTATTATTAATATATTAATTAATTAATTATGCTATACATTTGTTTTTTTCAGTTAAATTTTCAATTTGAAATATTTTTAATATTATAAATCCCATAATCAAAAATGAAATAGTTTTAAATTAATTAATTATTTTTAAATTTTCATTACATAATATTAATTAAGGATTTTATTTTAATAATAGTATTTTTTCATATAAATAAAAACTAAAAATAAAAAAATATAAATAATTAAAATAATGTCAAAACAAGAAAGAAGAAACACAATATCAATAGGAATAAACAAAATAAAAAATCAAAATTTAAAAAATCAAAAAGTAAAAAAAATATCAAAAAAAGAAACAATCAATTCAAATAAACAAAATTCAACAAATGATAATTCATTAAATGAAATAAACGAAATAATAAATTCAAAAAAATTACAAAATAGAATTTATTCAAAATCATTTGCAGAATCATATAGACCATTATCAAATTTAGAAAAAGTAAAAGAAATAAATAATATGAATGAAACATCATTTAAACGTTTTAAAACATATTCAACAATATTTGAACAAATAAAAAAAGAAATTTATGATATAAATACAAATTTAAATAATTCTCTTCATTTAAAAAAACAATCAAATGATATTTTATTTAAAAATTACAATTTAAAAATTGATATTCCAATAATTGAACAAGATGAAGAAAATTGTTCTCCAATTCAAATAAAAACAAAAAATAAAATTAAAATTCCTTTGACAGAAAGAGAAAAAAATGAAAAAACGCAAAGTTCAATTATAATAAATAATTCAATTTCAAATGAAAATAGTGATTTTATTGATGATAATATTAATCAAAGTTCTCTTAATGAAAATGTACAAAAAATTATTTTAAGTCCTACTGAAGAAAGTGAAAGTATGCAATCTATGAGATTAAAAAATAAAATGTTGAATAATCAATTTTTATATAGAATTAATAGTTTTAGAAATTATCAATTAAGGGAAAAAAAATATAATTTAGGGAATAATATTATTAATGAAGGAAATAAATTTAATAAAAATTCTATTTATGATAATGATATTTATAATCAAACAAATGATAAAAATGTTTCTTGTAATTGTTCACTTCAATAATATTAAAATATATTATAATTTATATTATATTAGTTAATGTAAATAATAATATTAATTTTTTATTTACATTAATAAATATCATATTTAAATTTAATAAAAACATAATCAATTATAAAAATCTTTTTAGAAAAATATTTTTTAATCATATATTTACCCATTTTAAACATAAAAAAAGTAAAAAAAAATAAAAGAACACCATTTTTAAATATCGTTTTTTTTAATTATTTTTTAATATTTATTTTTTAATAAAAATTTTTTTATATAATTTTTATATGGTAAATTAATTAGTTAAATACTCTTTTTAACTATTTATAATTTTACACAATTATTACAATAATATTTATTTCATATCATCTTTAATATATACTAAAGAATTTTCATGAGTATAATTCCTTTTTTGCATATATTCACCATCAATATTTTTCTTTAATTCTTTCATTTGTTTTATAGTTTTCATTGCTTTTAAAGAATTATGCTTAAGAGAACCAAAACTAGAACTTTTAAAAAATAAAGAATAAAAAAATTGTTTATATTCTTCTTGTGTAACATTATATTTTGCTAATTCATTTGAAAAAAATTCATCATAATGAACTAAATTTGGATTAATAATTTTACTATCTTCAAATAATTTTTCTAATTCTAAATTTTTATTTAATTTTAAATTAGTCATATTTATACTTTCTTTTTTATGTTCACTATATATTTTATTCATTGATTCTATTAGATTTTCCTTATTAAAATTTGCTAATTCTCCAAAAGATTTTGGTTTTTTTTCAATTAAATCTAACATTAATTTTGTATTTTGAATACATTTTTTTAAATATTTAATCATAACAACTTGTGTGTCTGTATAACCTAAAAAAGAATTATTTAATTTTTGAAGTAATTTAACTTCATTATTAATATCTTTTATATCATCAATTATTCTTTCTGCAATATCATATAATTGATCTTTAGTTGGAATAATATCAAAAGATTTAATTTTTTCAGATAAATATTTTTTTTTATCAATATTTAAAATAACATTTCTTCTTTCAAAATTATAATCAATTTCATATTTTTTTTGACTAATATTATCAAAAAAATATTTATTTTCTACAATAACAATTTTAATAGAATGATAAATAATATTAGAATAAATATCTTTTAATTCATTTTTAATTCTCAATCTTGTAATTAATTTATAAGATTTAGTTTCATTTTCATTCAAAAGACTTTTTTTAGTTAAAAAAACCATCATTATACTAGTAAAATAAATACCAACAACACAAGAAAAAATAATAATAATTCTTCCAAAATGAGTTCTAGGATAAAAATCTCCATATCCAACTGTAGTCATTGATACAAAAATACACCATAATGAATTCCAAATAAAACTCCAATCTTGAGGAATTATTTTAAAAGTTTCCCAATAATGCATTTCAAAAATTCTTATAGTTAAAGCAAAACATATCCATGATATTATAAATAAAATTGTTAAAGTTATAAATGGATTATTTTTTTGATATGATTTCATTGTAAATATTATATTTGGAGCTAAATAAAATTTATCTAAAATTTTTTCTGAGAGTGAACTATCATAAATTGATAATGAATTTATTAATTGGAAAAAATATATTAATCTAAAATTTGATATGGCACTTAATAAAGATGATAAAGGTAATATCATTTTTCTATCTAATTG
>Ga0256407_10015107_pt1 | contig 10013 bp, 10 predicted proteins | sample RumenRJG_04DNA_FD_193489 | JGI IMG/M metagenome (GOLD analysis project Ga0256407, IMG submission 193489) | Bovine rumen microbial communities from Lethbridge, Alberta, Canada - RJG_04 | ecosystem: Host-associated > Mammals > Digestive system > Stomach > Rumen | place: Canada: Alberta...
TTTGGGAATCAAGGATTAACGATAAGGTACGGAAATCACTATGGGACTTTTTTCTAAAATCAAAAAAGCGTGGTTCGACACCATCGTCTGGGAGATGATCGACGATGAGTTCTACGACACGCTGGAGGAAAACCTCATTTTGGCCGATCTGGGCGCTACGGCTGCCGCCGACGCGGTGAAGCAGCTGCGCGCGGTGGTCTACGACCAGTCCATCCAGAACGGCGAGCAGGTCAAGCAGGCGCTGCGCGACATTCTGGAAAAGCAGCTGGACGTGGGCGACAAGGCGCTGGATCTCTCCACGACGCCGTCGGTGGTGCTGGTGATTGGCGTCAACGGCGTGGGCAAGACCACGAGCATCGGCAAGCTGGCCTACCGGCTTCGCAAAAGAGAGAAAAAGCGGGTGCTGCTCTCTGCGGCGGACACGTTCCGCGCGGCGGCGGCGGATCAGCTCGAGATCTGGGCCGGACGCGCGGGCGCGGAGATCGTGCGCTCCAAGGAGGGCGCCGACCCCGGCGCGGTGCTGTTCGACTCGCTGGCGGCGGCGAAGGCCCGCGGCACGGACGTGGTGCTGGTGGACACGGCGGGACGCCTCCACAACAAGGCGAACCTGATGGCGGAGCTTGCCAAGCTGCGCAAGATCATCGACCGCGAGACGCCGGACGCCGCCAAGGAGACGCTGCTGGTGCTCGACGCCACCACGGGGCAGAACGGCTTGCAGCAGGCGAAGGTGTTCAAGGAGATCGCGGGCCTGACCGGCATCATCCTCACCAAGCTGGACGGCACGGCAAAGGGCGGCATCTGCGTCGCCATCGCGCAGGAGCTGGGCGTTCCGGTGAAGTACGTCGGCCTCGGCGAGGGCATCGACGACTTAGAGCCGTTCGACGCGAAGGAGTATTTGAAGAACTTTATCTGAACCTGACAGGGGGGACGATCATGAAATTTGTATTGGCAACGCAAAATCCGAAAAAGAAAGAGGAGCTGGTCGCCATCCTCGGCGAGCTGGGCGTGGAGATCGTCACCGAGGAGGAGCTGGGCGTCAAGGTCGAGGTGGAGGAGACCGGCGAGACCTTCGGGCAGAACGCCGCGCTCAAGGCCAAGGCCGTCATGGAGGCCACGGGCATGGCCGCCATCGGCGACGACTCCGGCCTCTGCGTGGACGCGCTGAACGGCGCGCCGGGGGTGTTCTCCGCCCGCTACGGCGGCGAGGGACTGAGCGACAAGCAGCGCTGTGCGCTGCTGCTCGACGCGCTCCATGGCAAGACCGACCGCCGCGCACACTTTGAGACCGACATCGTGGCCGTGTTCCCGAGCGGCGAGTGGATCGCCGCCCGGGGCCGCTGCGACGGGGCCATCGCCTTCGCGCCCATGGGTACCAACGGCTTTGGCTACGATCCGCTGTTTTTCATCACGGACAAGCGCAAGACCTTTGCGCAGATGACGGCGGAGGAGAAGGCGGCCATCTCCCACCGCGGCAACGCCCTGCACGCGTTCAAAACCAAACTGTCAGACTATCTGCGGGAGCATCCGGAGGTACAGTGATCACTATGGAATTGACCGGCAAACAACGCGCGCAGCTGCGCGCCATGGCAAATACCCTCGAACCGGTGGTGCACATCGGCAAGGACGGCATCGGCGACAATCTGGTGAAGCAGGCGAACGACGCGCTCGAAGCCCGCGAGCTGATCAAGTGCCGTGTGCTGGAAAACTGCGAGCTGACCGCCCGGGAGGCCTGCGACGAGCTGTCGCGCCTCACGCGCAGCGAACAGGTGCAGGTCATCGGCACGAAGTTCGTGCTCTACCGGGAGAGCCACCGCAAGGACAAAAAGGACAAGATCGTGCTTGTCAAGGCGAAGAAAAAGGCATGAAACTGGGAATTTACGGCGGCAGCTTCAACCCGCCGCACCTGGGCCACCTCCACGCGGCGATCGCCGCGGCGGCGTATTTGCAGCTCGACGAGCTGCTGCTCATCCCGGCGGGCATCCCGCCCCACAAGCACTTTGACGACCCCGGCGCGGCGCACCGCGCGGCCATGACGCAGCTCATGGCGGAGCAGGCGGCGCTGGAGGCGAAGATCCCCGTCCGCCTCTCCCGCATGGAGATCGAGCGCGGCGGCAAGAGCTACACCGCCGACACCGTGCGCTCGCTGCACGAGCAGCGCCCCGACGACGAGCTGTGGCTGCTGATGGGGACGGACATGTTCCTGACCTTGCAGGATTGGTACCACCCCGAGGAGATCCTCGCCCACGCGGGCATCTGCGCCTTCGGGCGCAGCGAGCGGGACACCGAGGAGCTGTTCGCTGTGCAGCGGAACTACTTGACAGAACGCTTCCCGAACGCCCTCATCGCCACCATGACGCTGCGGAATCTGGTGGAGGTGTCCTCCACCGAGCTGCGCGCCATGCTGCCCGAGGGCGGCAGGTACCTGACGCCGCAGGTCTACGGTTACATCCTCCGGGAGCGCCTGTACGGGACGAACCTCGATCTAAAGCGCCTCACATTGGAGCAGCTGCGCCCCGTGGCGCTGTCGTACTTAAAGGCGAAGCGGGTGCGGCACGTGCTGGGCGTGGAACAGGAGGCGATCCGACTCGCGGAAAAGTATGGCGCGGATGTGGAGAAGGCGCGGTTCGCGGCGCTGCTGCACGACTGCACCAAGAAGCTGGACATGGACGAGCAGCTTGCGCTGTGCGAGCAGTACGGCATCGCGCTGGACGAGGTGGAGCGGGTCTCCATCAAGCTGCTCCATGCCAAGACCGGCGCGGCCATCGCCCGGGAGGTGTTCGCCGCGCCGCGGGACGTGTGCGACGCGATCCTCTGGCACACCACGGGCCGCGCGGATATGACCACGCTGGAAAAGGTGATCTACCTCGCGGACTACATCGAACCCAGCCGTGACTTCGACGGCGTGGAGACGCTGCGCGAGGCGGTATACGCCGACCTCGACCGGGGACTTGCGTTGGGGCTCAAAATGAGCATCGAAGAACTCGAGGGCTACGGCAGCCCCGTGCATCACAACACGCGGGAGGCCTACGACTTTATCAAATCAAAATTAGGAGAATAGCATGGCAGACAGCGATTTCCGTGAAAAAATGAGGCTCAAGCGCGAGGAAGTCGAGCTGAAATACAGGGAAAACAGCGATGATGCGTGGGAGCAGGTCAAGGAGTTTATCCGCGATCCGAACCACTTGCTCATCGCGGGCATCCTTGTACTTTTGCTCATCGCGCTGTTCTTCACGCTCAAGTTCGTCTTTGCCGTGCGCGCCCCGGATCTGGTTCGGACGGACGACCCGTTTACGCTGGGCGAGACGGTCGTGACGGCTGAGCCGGGGGAGGAGGGCGTCATCGACGACAGCAACACCGAACAGCCCATGCTCTCCGGCGCGCGGAAGGAGGACTATTACACCTTCCTGCTGTTCGGCACCGACAAGTTCAGCGGCAGCACGGACACGATCATGGTGGTGAGCTACGACGTCAAGAACCAGAAGCTCAACCTCATGAGCATCCCGCGCGACACCATGGTCAACGTGAGCTGGGACATCAAGAAGATCAACTCTGTCTACGCCATGGGCGGTATCAAGACGCTGCAAAAGCACATTGGCAAGCTGATCGGCTTTACACCGGATTACTACGTCAAGATTGACCTGCAAGCCTTTGTGGACGTGGTGGATCTGCTCGGCGGCGTGGAGTTCGACGTGCCGATCTCCATGCACTACCACGATCCCGCCCAGGGGCTGAGCATCGACCTTGAGCCGGGGATGCAGACGCTCACCGGCGAACAGGCCATGGGTCTGGTGCGCTTCCGCAAGAGCGACCGCGGCGCGGACGGGCGCATCAGCGGCTACGACGACACGGGCCGCGTGGCGACGCAGCAGGCGTTCCTGAAGGCGATGTTCCAAAAGTGCGTCAAGCTCACCAACTGGACGAAGATCACGAACTATGTGGAGATCTTCGAGAAGAACGTGGAGAGCGACCTGACGCTGGGCAACATGCTCTGGTTCGCGCGGCAGGCCATGGATCTGGGCGAGGACGGCTTTACCACCTGCACCGCCCCGGGCGACTACTACGCGCAGGCGTGGAGCCGCTCGACGGGGAACATGCAGTCCTATGTGACGCTCTACGCCAACCAGATGATCCAGCTGGTGAACAACAGCTTCAACCCCTATCTCGCAAGGGTCTCCATGATGAATCTGGACATCATGTCCATCAACGCCGACGGCTCGATCATGTCCTCCACGGGCTATGTGGCGGACAGCCGCGCCACGCCGCCTCCTGTCGCCGATACAACGCCGGATACCGCCGACGAGACGCCGACGGAGGGCGAGCCGACCGGGGACGAGCCGACCGAGGGCGAGACGTCGGGAGCCGCGACGTCCACAAGCCCCGTGACGCCCACAAACCCCGTGACACCCGCGACGCCGACGGAGCCGGTGACGCCCGCTGAGCCGGAAAACCCCTTCAGCCCCGAGACGTCGGAGACCCCGGCGGCGCCGGAGACGCCGGAACCGGAACCGCAGCCGGAACCCGAACCCGAGCCGGCTCCGGAGGAACCCACCACAGACGCGACGCCGGCGGAGAGCGTCGGCGCGGAAGAATAAGAAAGGAAGCCATTTATGCTGGAACCGAAAGAAATCGCGATCCTCGCCGCCAAGGCGCTGGACGCCAAGAAGGGCAAGGACATCAAGGTGCTGGAGATCGCCAAGATCACCACGCTCTCGGATTACTTCGTCATCTGCACCGGCTCGTCCAACACGCAGATCAACGCGCTGTGCGACGAGGTGGAGAAGCAACTGAGCGAGGCCGGGGAGGAGCCGCTGCACCGTGAGGGCCACCGCGGCGGCACCTGGGTGCTGCTGGACTACGGCTGCGTGGCGGTGCACGTGTTCAACGCCGAGGCGCGGGAGTTTTACTCCCTCGAGCACCTGTGGGCCGACGGCAGGGAGATCGACCTCAGCGGTGTGCTGACGGCGGAGTAAGCCCATGGGCTACCGTGCCCTGAGCAAGTACCGCGCGGAGCTGATGGGTCTTGCCATGCTCTGGGTCATGTGCTTCCACGCCTTCGATCTGGACTTGGGCAGGGAATGGCTCAACAACCTGCGCGCCGACGGCTTTGGCGGGGTGGACATTTTCATCCTGCTCTCGTCCATGGGGCTGGTCATGTCCATGGAGCGCCGGGAGCAGGAGTACGGCGCGTTCATGCGCCGCCGCGCCTCGCGCATCCTGCCCGCGTACTACGCCGTCATGCTGCCCTACACGGCGTATCTCATCGCGCACGACGGCGTCCCGTCCACGACGCTGCTCTGGAACAGCACACTGCTGTACTACTGGGTGCAGTGCCGGGGGGCGTTCAACTGGTACATCGCGGGCGCCATGACCTTTTACGCGGTGACGCCCATGTGTTGGCGCTTCCTGCGGCAGCAGAGACGCCGGGGCGCGTGGGTGCTGCTGGGCTGCGTACTGGGGCTTGCGGTGTGCCAATGGCTCATGCAGGTGGGCTACTGGCAGTATCTGGACGTGTTCTACCGCGTACCGATCTTTTTCGTGGGCTTGCTCATCGGGCTTTACTGCGCGGAGGATCGGAGGCTGACGGTCAAAGGCGCCGCGCTCTGGGCGCTGTGCTTCGCCTTCGGCGCGGCATACATTGCGTTCATCCGCCGGGGCGTCGATACCGCTCCGGTGTACGTCATGCTCTGCCACGCGTTTTTGTTCACCACCGTGCCGCTGTGTCTCGGCTGCTGCGCTCTGTTTGAGAGGCTGCCGCTGGGATGGCTGCGCCGCGCGCTGCGGACGGTGGGGGAGAACAGCCTGGAGATCTATCTTCTGAACGTCAGCGTGTTTTCCCGCTATGCGGAGTTTCGCGCCTACACGTTCTTCGGGCCGACCCACCGGCTCTATTTTCTGTTACAATTTCTCGTCAACATCGCCCTCGGCTGCGCGCTGCACCGCGCGATGGAGACGCTCAAAAAAAGGAGAAGCCACACATGAAGTACGATTTCGCCGCCATTGAGAAGAAATGGCAGGAAAATTGGGAGGTCACCAAGCCCTACGCCGCGGTGACGGGGGAGAAGGACAAGAAGAAGTTCTACGGCCTCATCGAGTTCCCGTACCCCTCCGCCGCGGGTCTGCACGTCGGCCACCCGCGCCCGTTCACGGCGATGGACGTGGTGACGCGCAAAAAGCGCATGGAGGGCTATAACGTGCTGTTTCCCATCGGCTTTGACGCTTTCGGCCTGCCGACGGAGAACTTCGCCATCAAGAACCACATCCATCCTGCCATCGTCACCAGGCAGAACATCGAGAACTTCACCCGTCAGCTCAAGATGCTGGGCTACGGGTTTGACTGGGACCGCGTGGTGGACACCACCGACCCCAACTATTACAAGTGGACGCAGTGGATATTCCTCCAGCTCTTTAAGAAGGGCCTCGCCTACAAGGCCACCATGCCCGTGAACTGGTGCACGTCCTGCAAGTGCGTGCTGGCAAACGAGGAAGTGGTCGAGGGCGTCTGCGAGCGCTGCGGCAGCGAGGTCATCCGCAAGGAAAAGAGCCAGTGGATGCTCGCCATCACCAAGTATGCTGACAGACTGGTGGATGATTTAGACGATGTTGATTTTATTGAGCGCGTAAAAACCCAGCAGCGCAACTGGATCGGCCGCTCCACGGGCACGGAGGTCACGTTTAAGACCAACACCGGCGACGAGATCACCGTCTACACCACCCGCGTCGATACGCTCTACGGCGTGACCTACACGGTCATCTCCCCGGAGCACCCGCTGCTGAAAAAATGGCAGGGGATCATCAAAAACTGGGACGAGGTCGCGGCGTATCAGGTCGCGGCGTCCAAGAAGTCCGACTTCGAGCGCGGCGAGCTCAATAAGGAAAAGACCGGCGTGAAGCTCGACGGCATCGAGGTCATCAACCCCGCCACGGGCGAGGCGGTGCCGATGTTCGTCTCCGACTACGTGCTCATGGGCTACGGCACCGGCATCGTCATGGGCGTCCCGGGCCACGACCAGCGCGACTGGGACTTCGCCACGGCCTTCGGCCTTCCCATCATCGAGGTCGTCCAGGGCGGCGACGTGACCAAGGAGGCGTTCACGCTCAAGGACGACACGGGGATCATGGTCAACTCCGGCATCCTCAACGGCATGACCGTCAAGGACGCCATCCCGTATATGAAGAAGTACGCCATCGAGCAGGGCTGGGGCAGGGAAAAGACCAACTTCAAGCTGCGCGACTGGGTGTTCTCCCGCCAGCGCTACTGGGGCGAACCGATCCCCCTTGTCAACTGCCCGGACTGCGGCTGGGTGCCGGTGCCGGAGGAGCAGCTCCCGCTGGTGCTGCCGCAGGTGGAGAGTTACGAGCCGACCGACGACGGCGAAAGCCCGATCTCCAAGATGACCGACTGGGTCAACACCACCTGCCCCAAATGCGGCAAGCCCGCCAGGCGCGAGACCGACACCATGCCCCAGTGGGCGGGGTCGAGCTGGTACTATCTGCGCTACATGGACCCGCACAACGATTCCGCCGCCGTCAGCCACGACGCGGAGGAGTACTGGGGGCCGGTGGACTGGTACAACGGCGGCATGGAGCACACCACGCTGCATCTGCTCTATTCCCGCTTCTGGCACAAGTTCCTCTACGACATCGGCGTGGTGCACACGAAGGAGCCGTACGCCAAGCGCACCAGCCACGGCATGATCCTCGGCCAGAACCCGCACTATGTGGGCAACGCCAAGACCGAGGAGGAGAAACAGGCGCTGATCGACAAGTACGGCAACCAGGCGCTGCGCCCGGCGGTGAAGATGTCCAAGTCGCTGGGCAACGTGGTCAACCCCGACGACGTGGTGAAGGCCTACGGCGCGGACACCATGCGCCTCTATATCATGTTCATCGGCGACTTTGAAAAGACCGCGACGTGGTCGGACGAGGCGGTGAAGGGCAGCAAGCGCTTCCTCGACCGCTGCTGGAACCTGATGGACATGGTCAGCGACGAGGAGGAGATTTCCGCGAAGAACGAGGCCACCGTCCACAAGACCATCAAGAAGGTCACGAGCGACATTGACGACCTCAAGATGAACACCGCCATCGCGGCGCTCATGGCGATGGTCAACGAGTTCTACGCCAACGGCCTTTCCCGCGGCGACCTCACGGCACTGCTGCTCATGCTCAGCCCGTTTGCGCCGCACATGGTGGAGGAGATGTGGGAGCTGACCGGCTTCGCCAAGTCCACCGGCAAGATGGCGATGCAGAACCCGTGGCCGCAGTACGACGAGAGCAAGACCATCGCCAGCGTTGTGGAGATGGCAGTGCAGGTGCAGGGCAAGCTGCGCGGCACGATCTCCGTCGCGCTCGACAGCGACGAGGCCACCGTGGTCGCCGCCGCGAAGGCCAACGAGAAGGTCGCGAAGTCGCTCGAGGGGATGCAGATCGTCAAGACGATCTTGGTGAAGAACAAGCTGGTGAACCTGATCGTGAAGCCGCAATAACAAAATATACGGGATTTTGCGAAAAAAATGTTGACAAGCCCTCGCGTTTTTCATATAATGCTCTACGCAAGTCATACTGATGACTCTACTGAGCGCTCAGGATTCAGCCGGGCGCATCGGAGGGAGGGAAATATAGATGTCCGAAGTGTATGTCAAGGAAGGCGAGTCTCTGGACAGCGCGCTCAAGCGCTTCAAGAGAAGCTGCGCCAAGGCCGGCATTGTCGCTGAGGTGCGTCGCCGTGAGGCTTATGAGAGCCCCAGCGTCAAGCGCCGCAAGAAGAGCGAGGCTGCGCGCAAGAATCGCAACAAGCGTTTCTATTAAGTTCAAAAGGAAAGGACGCCAAAGGCGTCCTTTCCTTTTGAGCAGGTTTCGCTGCGCTTCCCGCACGCCTTTGGCGCACGGGCGCTCCGCGCAAAGAGTCATTTCCGACGCGCATGTCGTCGGAAATGACGATCAGGTTCATTTCGGCGCTGCGGCGCCGAAATATGCTTTCGGGAGGCTTGTTATGGCATTTTCACTCATTCCCGACTACGTATTCAACGACTATACCGCGATCACGCCGGCGTTTTTGCGCTCTCATGGCGTGACGCTGCTGCTGAGCGACCTCGATTATACCCTCGCGCCCAAGGCGCAGCCGGAGCCGGATGAGAAGCTGCTTGCGTGGGTGCAAACGCTCAAAGACGGCGGCGTGACGCTGGAGATCATCTCCAACAACCGCTCGCCGGTGCGCGTGGAGCGCTTTTGCCGCAACCTCGGCATCGGCTACGTCGGCCACGCGGGTAAGCCCGGCACCCGGGGTCTGGTGGAGGCCATGCGCAAGCACGGCGTCACCGCGGCGCAGACCGCCATGCTGGGGGACAAGCTGCTCACGGATACGCTCTCGGCGAAGCGGGGCGGGACGCTGATGCTCATGGTGGAGCCGAAGGGCGGGCCGTTAGGCGCGTGGAACCACGTCCTCCACGCCATGCAGGAGCCGTTCAAGCGCGCCTGCGGGCGGGATCAGCGCCAATGATTTGAGATTTTTTGCCGCAAGATAGCGAAAAGGTCTTGCAATACCGCACAAGATAGGGTAAAATACCATAGATAAAAACCGCGAACGGTTATATTTTGAGGAAGTCGCCGCAGATTTCCTCGTAATTTAGGAGGAAACTACTATGGCAACGATCACCGCCGGCGATTTCCGCAACGGCAAGCTTTTTGAGATGGACGGCAAGGTCTATCAGGTCGTCGAGTTCCAGCACGTCAAGCCCGGCAAGGGCGCGGCGTTCGTGCGCACCAAGATGAAGAACGTCATCACGGGCGGCGTCACCGAGACCAGCTTCAACCCCACCGCGAAGTTCGAGGAAGCGTTCATCGAGCGCAAGGACATGGCGTACAGCTATGCCGACGGCGACCTCTACTACTTCATGGATCAGGAGACCTTCGAGATGGTGCCCATCGGCAAGGATATGCTGGGCGATCCGTTCCGCTTCGTCACCGAGAACACCGTCTGCAAGGTGCTTTCCTACAAGGGCAACGTGTTCGGCATC
>Ga0256407_10015109_pt1 | contig 10012 bp, 4 predicted proteins | sample RumenRJG_04DNA_FD_193489 | JGI IMG/M metagenome (GOLD analysis project Ga0256407, IMG submission 193489) | Bovine rumen microbial communities from Lethbridge, Alberta, Canada - RJG_04 | ecosystem: Host-associated > Mammals > Digestive system > Stomach > Rumen | place: Canada: Alberta | collected...
TTTCTTCAATTGGATGATCATAATCCCATCTATGAATTATATATAAATCTATATAATCCATTTGAAGTCTTTTTAAACTTCCTTCAACTTCTCTTAAAATTGCTTCTTTTGATAATTTTCCTTCATTAAAATATACTTTTGTTGCTACTATTATATCACTTCTATTTTTAACAAATTTTTTAAATGAATTTCCTATGAAAATCTCACTTGTTCCTTTTGAATAACCATTAGCAGTATCAAAAAAATTTATTCCAAGATCAAGAGCTTTTTTTATTATTTCATCTGTTTGTTCTTGATTTAGTGTCCATGAATGAAAATCTGATGATGCTTCTCCAAATGACATACAACCAAGACATATTTTTGATACTTTTAAATCAGATTTCCCAAGTTTAACATATTCCATTTTTTATATTTTAACTAATTACATTTAGGATTTATATAATATTAAATTAATTATTTATAAGTGAAGTTATAGAAAAATATAACTTAATTATTATTTAAATAATAATTTTATTAAATTCCTATATATATAAAAAAATAATTATTTGGAATATATTATTGTAAAATTTACTTTCTCATATTTCTTTCCCAGAATTTAATAGCCCAATCAATCCAGCCTTCAGCTTTAGTTCCTTTTCCAACCCCAAACCCATGTTTTAAATTATCAATAATATGATCTTCAACAATACATCCAGCATTTTTCATAGAATCAACTCTTTCCTTAACATCTTCCCAAGGTACAATATCATCATTTTTCCCTACAATAAAAAAAGCAGGAACATCCTTTTTATTAAACTTAACATTATCACAAAAATAAGTATAAGCAATAACACTAACACAAGGAAATAACCTTTCTTCCTTTTTAATTCCTGCTTCACAATAAACAGCATCACTAACAGTTCTAGCACCAGCAGAACCTCCCCATAAACTATAATTATCTTTATTAACTTCTAATTCTACATAATTATCTTCAATAAACTTAACAGCTCTAATTAAATCTTTAGCAGCTAAATATTCATAATCATAAGGATACTTTCCTCCAGTATCAACACGATATTTTAATACAAAAGCATTATAACCATATTTATTTATTTCTTCTGCAATTGGAAATCCTTCATGTAATAAACCTACATAATAATATCCTCCTCCAGGTAACATTATCATATATGGAGCATTTTTTTTTCCTCTTAAATAAAAGAGTCCTGTGTATTTTTTAAATGGGTCTTTTTTTTTTTCTTCATCTGTGTATATATCGTAGAATACTTTGTAACCTTTATTGATATCTGTTATTAAACGGTTTATTCCATTTATTTCTTCATTTATGTTTAAATTCGTGTGCCAGAGGTTTAATGATGGGGCATCTTTCATTTTCATTGTTTTTGTATATTTGTTTTTGGAGTTCCATGGGAATATTTGGAAACCAAATCCTTTGAAGGCTGGATGGGATATTATGTCGAGTATTTTATCTTCTGGTGTTATGAAATTGTATTTTTGGGATGAAGGTGATTTTGAATCTGATTTCATTTAATATTATAATTTTTTTATTTATGGTTTTTATAATTTTTTTTCCTCCCAGATATTTTTTTAATTATTTTTTTTAATTATTTTTTATATTTATTTAAATATTTTTATATTAATTCAACAAAAATTTAACGTTATCTCATTTTAAATAAAACAAAAAATAATTTTAAAAAACCCATTAAAAAATGGTAGAAAACAATCAAATATTATACCTATCATTTAATTACAATAACAAATATTTCACAGTAGGAACAGAAACAGGATTTAAAGTATTCTTAACAGAAAACTTAACATTAAAATTTGATAGAAATTTAGGAGGAGGAATAAGTATAATACAAATGTTAAACGAATCAAACATATTTTGTTTAGTAGGAGGTGGAAAAAGTCCAAAATATGCTCCAAATAAATTATATATATGGGATGATATTCAAGGAAAAGAAGTTTTAGAATATAGATTTAATTCCTTTGTTAAAAATAGTAAAATTAAAAAAGAAAAACTTTTCATAATTTGTAATGAAGAAATAATAATAATTGATTTAATAGACTCAATGGATATAATTGAAACAATAAAAACATGTGATAATATTTATAATGCTTGTTCAATATCAAATGAACCTGAAAAATATATTTTCGCTTGGCCTGATGTAAATATTGGTTATATTGAAATTAAAAATTTTAAAAATGATGATGATTTTTTAATAAATGAAAATAAACAATATCATATTAAAGCTCATCAAAATTTAGTAGAAATAATAGAAATTAATTTTAAAGGAACAAAATTTGCAAGTGCAAGTAATAAAGGAAATTTAATTAAAGTTTTTAGTATTTTTGATGGGAATTTAATTCATGAATTTAGAAGAGGAACTGAACAAGCAATTATTTATAATATTTCATTTGATTTAAATGATACTTTATTAGTTGTTTCTAGTAATAGACCAACTGTTCATTTATTTGCTTTAATTGATAAAAATAATCCTAATAAAGGAAATAAAGATATTCAAAATAGTAAAAGTATGTTTAATGGTATTAGTAAAATTTTAGGTGTTGGAAAAATTTTACAAAGTGAATGGTCTTTTGCACAAATTAAAGTTCCTTCTGATTATAAAAGTATTGTTTCTATTTTTGGTAAAGATAATAAAATTATTTTTGTTAATTATCAAGGGAAGTATATTACTGCTGTTTATAATTATAATAGAGATTCTAGTGTAGAGTGTAAAATTACAAAAAATGTTTCTATTTTTAAAGTATCATAATTATTAAATAAAAATTATAAGAATTTTTATTATTATTTAATTTTAATATTTATTATTAATTTTATTATAATTGTTTTTATTAAATTAATAGTTCAAATGTATCATCATCGAAAAATACTTTTATTCTTGATAAATTATTTATTGTTTTTTTAAAATGATTAACAAAAATTAATCTATAACAAATTATAGAAAAAAGAAGAATTAAAATAAAAATATAAAATTTTCCATGAATAAGTTGAATAAAACCATTTATTATATCAATATAACTATCATAATAAGTAACAGAAATATCATTTAAATAATATCTAATAAAAAAATTATTTTGTATCATAATTCTAACAAAATTATCACTCATATACATATTATAAATATTTTCAATATCATTTAACAAATTATAAGTTCTCAATTGAATATAAATTGAATTTAAATCATTTATAATTTGTGAAATTTGATAAGATATACCATTACTAAGAATATAATCAGTACATTTAATAGAATCAGAATAATTAATTCCAAATCCATTAAAATAATTACAAGGATCACTTTTATCATATGATATTAAAGTAGAATAAATATTTGAATTTTTACTAATATCCTTTAAAATTTTTTTAAAATTTTCTTCTGTTTCACTACTCTTTTTAATAAAATTAATAATTGATTGATTATTACCTAAAAAACTTTGTGTTCTAATAACTAAAATCATATTCATTGATAGAATAATATTATTTAAAGTTTTAATTCTTGTATGTGTTAAATTTTCATCATATAAAATATGAATTAAATAATCTGAATAATCATAAAGAAGATATATTGATATAATATAAAATAAATTTAATATTAATATAACAATAAAAATAAATGGTATATATTTTAATAATGAAACTTCATAATTTGCATATGATTTAGATAAAATTTTTTTTTCTTCTTCTTCTTCTTCTTCTTCATTTTCTTTTTCAAATTCTTGTTCATTATTATTATTTTCATTTGAATCTTCTTTTTTTTTTTCATCATTATTTAATATATCACTTTTTTTAAGTGAAATATCTTTATATGTAACTTTACTTCTTGAAGAAACTAAATTTTTTTTTACATTTGTATTTGAATTATCATCAAATTCTACTTCTTTTGTATTTATAATAATTTTATTTTTATCATTATGTATTTTTCCTGTTGATAGATTATTTGATATTTTTTTATCTTCTTCTTTTGTATTTAATTTTTGATTTTCTTCACTTAAATTTTGATAAAAAGAAAAACTTGTTGTTGGTTCATTCATTGATTTTTTTAATTTAGATTTTCTTAATAATGTATTTGAAGTTGAATGTTTTTCAATTATTTTATGAAGGAAATTTTCTCCATTAATATATTTTTGTTTGTATTCTCTATCATTTTCTATTTTTGTTTTAATTGAATGAAAATTTTGATCTTCTAATAAATAATCATTTAAATTATTTTGAAATACTCTTAATAAAGTTGATTTTTCCTCAAAGAAAATATCATATATTCCTGCAATGAAAAGTAAAAAATTTTTTTTAAATTTTTCAATTTTAAAAAGTATAATAATAATAACAGTCATACATAATAATTCAAAAATAATTCCAATAATACAATAATAAATAATTAAATTTCTTCTTTTAAAAATTTTAGAATAAATACTATCAGTATATTGATTATAAACATATTCTAAAGTTCCTTGAAAAACTTGAAAATAATTAAAATAATTAAAAAAGATTTTACTTTTTAATCTATTAATATATGAATTATTGAAGAATTGTTGAATAGTTAATTCTGTATAAGAAGATTGATTTATAATATCATTCATATTATATAAAAATTTATTAATTGCAGTCTCTAAATTTAATTTTTCAATAAAAAATTCACCATCAACATTAATTCCATTAAAACTTAATGATTGAGAAGAAAGTGCATTTCTAAAAAGTTTACTTTCTCCAACTGAAAAATCACTAGCTAAATAATATATAATATCATAAATTGAAATTCTATCTTCTTTCATTCTATCTTCTGAAATTGTAATTACATCTTTTATATTTGTTAAATTTAATAAATTATTTCCAATAGAAAAAAAAGAAGAAATAACATAATATGCAAAAGTATTTATTAAATTACCAATTTTATTATAAATTCTAAATTTATGTTTAACATGAATTAATCTTCTAAATTCAAAATAATAAACAATAATAAACCAAACACAAGATAATAATGAAAAAATATAAATTAAAATAGTTGTAAATGTTAAAAATTTAGGGAAATATTTATTATTTAATAAAATATTTTTTTGTTTTTCAATTGTATGAATTTTTGATTTTTCATCATTTTCATTACCAAAAAAATCCATATTTGAAAAAGAAGTTTCACTTATATTTTCATTATCAGAATTTCCAATCATAAAAAAATCACTTTCATCTTCACTTGAAAGATCAGATGAAAAATTTTGATTAATATTATCTCCTTTTGTAACAGTAATTAAATAATAATATTCTTTAGAAGTTAAATAAATTTTTTTAACAGAAATTTTTGCACTTCTTTTTTTAGTAATTGAAATAGATTTTAATTTTTTTAATATTTTAGTTTCATTTGATAAATTAGTACCCATTAATAAATCATTTTCTTTCTTATCATAATTATGATGTTTAGAAAATATTTTCTCAAATAAAGTCAAATCAAAAAAAACATTTACATTTTCTCCACTTTCAAATTCAATTTTTTTTTTAGTAAAATCTCTAATAACTTTCTGAATATTAACTTTTTTTGGTGGAAAAGTATGAGTTAAACCAAAAAAATTAACCAAAGCATAAAAATTCATATGCATAATATCTAAATATTTATCTAAGAAAATAAAACCAGTATCATTAAATTTATAAACAATAACTTTATTTCCAGATGGATTATTTCTCCCTTTTTGTAATCCTGTTGTATCAGCATCTCTATTTGTACTTTTTAAATTTGAAGTTATTAATTTACTATTATTTATTCTTGATGTTGTTGGACTTCTTGATGATGAACTTAAGTCATTTTTATTTGTTGATTCATTTTTTAAAATATTATCATTTGCTCCTATAAAAAAATTATGTCCTTCTATTTGTAACATTGATGATTCTGATTTATCATTTTCTGATTCTAAATTTAATTTAAAATTATATGAATTTTTTATTAAACCTATAAACATTAATCCATATTCTAAATTAGGAAGACAACATAAATATAAATCAACATTTATTAATGTTTGGTTTTTATGAAGACATAATAAATTATTTATTGTATCTAAAAATTTTCTTTTTCCTGTTCTATAGAAATTTAATATTAAATTATTATGAATATCACTTATTGGTTTTGGTATTATTTTATTTATTGAAGTACCAATTAATTCACTTTTATCATATCCTACTATTGAATTTAATAATATATTTGAATATAATACTATTCCTAATTTATCTAAAACTCCACTTACTATTATTACAGCAGAATCTGAATTTTCTTCAAAATTTTTTATATTATTTTTATTAAAACCATCATTTTTTGATTTATCTGCATAATTTCTAAATCTATCATTTAATAAATAATATCTTATATTTTGATTTAATCTTATTTTCTGTTGTGATGATGTTTTTTTCATTAAGTATATTTTATCTAAAATAAAAGAATATAATCTTAAAATATTAATTTCATATGGATTTTTTTTAATAATATTATTAAAACTTCTATGTAATATTCCTATTTTTTTTCCTATTTCATCACAATCACTTAATATTTCTTGTGGAGATGGTTTCATATTAATTAAATAATAAAACATATTTTGAGTTTTTGGTAAAATATCATTTAAAGTTATGAAAAATTCTTCATGATAAAAATAATAATCAGTAACAAAAGATATATCTGATAAAGTAGTAACTTTATTATTCATTTCTTCTTCAATTTTTAATAAAACTTCATTTAAACAACTAAAAAAATAAAATTTACTTCTAAAATCAATATTTGCTTTGTAATATTTCATAATTTGAAAAAGAGCATAAAAATTATTATCAAAAATATGAATAAAAACATAAGCTTCAATAATAGGAAGAATTTTAACTTTATCTTTTGGTAAATTTTTTATTCCTGAAGATATTATACATGATATTAATGAATAAATAACTTTTTGACATTTGTTAATTGAGTTTTCTGGTAAAATTTCAAATGTATCATCTTTATTTGCCTTACAATATAAATTAAATTCTTCTTTTTTAATTATAAATCCTTCAATTTCATTAAAAAAAGGTGATTTACCATCATTCATTAAATTTTTTATTATTTTACTTATACAAAATGGATTTATACAATTTTTTTGATGTTTTCTTAAAAAACCAAAAAATTTAGGATCATTAATAGTTTTTTCTTCATTTGATAAATTTTTAATAATATTAATTAATTTAATAATAAGTTGACAATATTGTCTTTCAGAAGTAAAATTATTAGAATTAATTTCAAATATATTTTCTTGAATATTAAGAACTAAATAATAAAAAAAAATACCAATAATAATACAAATACCATAAACTAATAATAAATAATCTAAATTCCTAATTAATTCCCTTTTAATAAATAATAACAAATTATAAAAAAGAAGTGAAAAATCTAAAATAATTAAAAAAATTTGATTAGTATTCCAAGCATAAAACCATTCAATAAATCTAAAAGAACATCTCCCAATATTTAAAGCTAAAACAGAAACAGATTTTGGATATTCTAAATGACCAATACAATCATAAACAACTAAAACAACTTTCATAATAATATTAAAAATCTCAATTTGAGAATAAGATTGTGACCAACATAATTTTGCTTCAATTGGATCTAAATCATTAAATAAAAGAGAAGTAATACTTAAAATAAATAATTCTAAAGGTAAAATTAATGTTGTTACTATATAAATTATAATTCTCCATATATAAGATAATTTTGTATTATCTGCTGAATTTGTTAATATATTTGAATATGTTCCTGTTTCATTTGATGTTGTTTGAGTTAATTCTTTTGAAAATGTTGTTATATAGTAACTTTTTATTAAAATGTATATTATTGGAATTAGAAATGCTCTTAGAAATAGAAAGTTTATCCATGCGAAAAATTGATGTATAAATTTAAATTTTTTTCTATTTTTTGAATTTCTTTTATCTAAGTAATCTAATAAGAATAATACTGAAAAATTTAATATTATTATTGAGATAACTATTATATATATTATTAAATATTGGTTTAAATTTAGATAATTTCCATTTATGAAATGGGAAAAATTCAAATATTGCATTATACGGAAAAATTTAAATGATGATGTTTTTTTTAATGATTCTGTTGTATGAGATACAAAATCTTCATTGTCTATTGAAATTTCATAAAATAATTGTAAATATTCTACTAATAAAATTAAGACATAAATATATTTATTTATTGATACAAATTTTACAAATTTATGATATACTCTAAAAAAAGAATATATCTTTTTTTCTTTTATAATATAAAATTCCTTTTTTGATTTAACTTCAATTTTTTGAAAAATTTTCATATTACTTTTAAACTTTAAATTAATAAAAAAATATATTAAAATAAAAAATTGTATATTTTTATTCAAAAAAAAGATATTTATTTATCATTTTCAATAATAAAATCAGCAGCAATGGAAAAATGATCAGAAGGGAAAATATTATTAGGCATAAATCCAATATCAAAAACGATTTTAAATATATCAGGATGAGATAAAATTCTAACAACACTAATATCATTTTTACTACTGGAAAAAAAAATATAATCCAAAGTCATAATAGTATTACTACTATAAACAGTAAAAGGAAGATCCATAGTTAAATTTTTAGAAAATTCAATAGTTTTTTTTATTTCTTTAACACCCATTTTAACACCATTAACTTCAATATTATCTAATTCTTTAATATCTTTTAATAAATTAAAAGGAATTTTTTTTGATAAATCACTTTGTGGATTTGATAAAAAATCTCTTATAGAAATAGCCATTTTACTATAAGCACTATTCATTAAAAATGGAAGTTTTAAAATTAAATCATAATCTTTATATTTATATGAATTATTATATTCTAAATTCATTTCTTTTTTTTCATTTATAACTGGATGAATTCTACATATTTCATTATACCATTTTATATTTTGATCTAATGGTAAATTATTATCATTTTGATTATAATAATTATTTTTATATGAATCTTTCTTTGGTTTTTCTCCTTTAAAAGTTGTAGTTATTTGTTTTAATAAAAAAGCTCTTATTTTTTCTGGTGTTTTAACATATTGTAAATTATTTGGATCTTGTCCACTTACATCATAATGATTTATAAAATTACAATTTAATTCTCCTTGAGTTATTAATTTATATACTCCACTTTTGGGAATTGAATTTAAATCTGATGTTAAAAAAATATAAACTGATTTATTATCTTTTTCATATTTTTCTTTTAATAAATTTATTCCTTGAAATAATTGATAAATTTGACCTAATTTTATATCACCTCTATTTTTATTAAATAATAAATGAGTAACTGAGAAAATAATTATTGTATTATTATCATCAATTAAATTTAAAACACCAATAATAGAAATATTATCTCTATTAAAAATTTCACTCATATTTTTATTAGTATCATTATTGATATTCATATTAAAATTTAATCCATATATTTCAATTAAATTAAATTTACTTTTTTTAAAAGCAAAAGCACATCCTTCACTATGATTACCAGTTCTAGGTTTGAAAATAAAATCATAATCATTTTTAATAAAATTTTCTATAAATTTTTCATCTCTTTCTATTTCTTCAAATCCAATTAAATCACCATTAATTTCATTTAATTCTGATAATATTTTTTCTCTTCTTATTTCCCAATTTAAATATGGTAATTTTGATAATTCATGTTCTTTTATATGTGTTGATGCAGGAAGTAATGAATCACATAATAAATTATAGTTTATAACTCTTATTAATTTATTTGGGTTTTTTAATTTGGATTTTATTTCATTTTGATCAATATTTGGAAGCCAATTTCTTATATTAAATGGAAAGGGCTTTTCTTGATGTTTACCTTTGTTTTGATCCATTAAATATATTTTAGATAATTAATTTTTTTCATTTATAATTTTTTATATTTTATTTTTTTTTTTATTTTTTTTTATATCATTTACTTAAAATGGTTGAAGATATTGAAAAATTTTATATTAAT
>Ga0256407_10015110_pt1 | contig 10012 bp, 9 predicted proteins | sample RumenRJG_04DNA_FD_193489 | JGI IMG/M metagenome (GOLD analysis project Ga0256407, IMG submission 193489) | Bovine rumen microbial communities from Lethbridge, Alberta, Canada - RJG_04 | ecosystem: Host-associated > Mammals > Digestive system > Stomach > Rumen | place: Canada: Alberta | collected...
CTATGGCACCAAGAACATTATATCTTTTACGTCCGGAAAAAGTTCTGACAAATCTGCGGACACGGCTGTATATGTAGCCAAGATAATCGCATCCGAGAACAAAATGAGAAGCATCCATAAAAAGAAGTACCAGATTTCCTTCTTCTGCTTTTTTCATCAGCGGGTGCAATATTTCATGGTAGAATTTGTTTTGGGCGGCTGTATCTGCTTTAGCAGGAAGAGAACCGCTTTTCAGTTTTTTGAATCCATTTTTTTTAACAGTCTGCTGACAGCCGTAACGGTCACAGTGATATTGAACTTATCCTTGATCATATCGGCAATCTGTTGACGAGTATGATAGTTTCCTTTTTCAATTTCATCTAAAATTTCTTTTTCAACATCGGCAGACTTTGCCTTTCTGCCTCCGCCTCTTATTGTAAGAATTTCCGGCAGACTTTTTTTGTGCATATCACTCTTGAGTTTTCTGATGGTGCTTTCACCATACCCTGTAAGCCTGTTGATATTCTTATTATCAATACCTGCTGCTATCAGAACAAGGCTTAACACTCGCTTTACAAGGGTAATTGGCATAAATACGGCAAGGAACGACATGACTGCTTTCATAATGACATCCGAATTGTTATTCTCATTAGAGCTCGTTTCAATTTTATCATTCATCACGAGTTTCTCCTCTCAATCATATTGATACCATTATACCTCAATCATTCTCGATATGAAAGTATGAAATTAACTTTTTGCTAAATGTTTTTAGTTGAGAGTATAAATGCCTTTATTCTGCTCATGAACATCACCTCAACATTTTGTAATTCAATTTACAGCTTGATTCAATACCATTTTAACATAACTTTATCTGAATATCAACCATAAGAAATTTCATCACTCAAAGACAAAAAATATATCAGTTATAAAAAATAAAATCACATATATTGCAATTTTATCGGTTATAAAAAACAAAAACAGCGTTACAGAACATTTTATCGTCTGCAACGCTGTTTTTTATTGTGTTATAATGGAATGCAAAGCTCTTAAAGCATCAACGGCATGATTACCCCAATGATTGTTTAATCCAAATTTCCATTCAAATACCGCATTTCCGATTTTTCCACGTTCATATTCTTTAATTCCATTTTGCAAATCTGATAGAATATCACATAAATCATCTGCCAAATCTCCACAGACAGGTTCTTCCATCATATATGGATTAAAAATTTCCCAGTATGTAGTAGGAATTTCCTTATTTATTCTGATACAAACATTCTCATGGATAGTTGATTCTGAAATTTGAATTGTTTCAGGTTTCAAATCAGGCAGATTTAATGCAGAAATGTAAAGTTTCATCAGTAACTCCATCAAAAATGGTATCGAATTATGATTTATTTCATTTTCTGTTACATAGTTGCAATATTCTGCTGAAATTCTGTAAAATGATTCTATTTTATCCATTTTAGCACCTCGTCAATCAATTATTTGTATTATTTTTTAAACGATATATCATCATAGTAACAGCAGTTTCCAAGTCTTGAAAAAATAAAAGAGTGAATTACTCTCCGAAAAGGTGTAAAATGGTAAGTAACCACACAAACCATTGTGACCTTGAAGGAAGTAATTCACATGAAAGCATTATACACCCAAACAAGTATAATAATCAAGTTGAAAAAAGCATTTTTTGAAATATTTTCTGCCGAAGGCAAGCATACAAATTTATGATGGTACTTTTCTCTCGTTGGCTCATAACAATCCTCAACAATCTCGCTTTGTCATGGGCATGACCATTTGGAAGGAATTATTTTTTATGGCTTTCGAGGATGGTATTCGGTGATCAATTTCAAATGGCAGCTGATTATGAATCAAAACTTTGATATTTTTTATCATACATATTGTTTTTAAATAAATGATATGTTATAATATATGAAAAATGTTTTGATTGGGATATATTTTTGGATATGAGAAATAAATATTTGAATAAAAATACACAATTTATTTGTCAGGCAGGAATAAATGTGCGGTTTATAAGCCGGAACTGCGTTTCTGATGTCAGGGTGGCAGGTGAAGGCATTTTGACGGATAAGTGTATCTTACAACTTGTGGGAAGTCCTCAGCCCGGACAGTGTCCGTTTACTCCCGATCCTGCTAAAAACGGTGCACCGCCCGGACCTTGTGTGAGTGTCGTTATAGAAGGAGGTGGCTGGAATAATTCGTCATCTTTGAAAATAGCAGGTCAGTCGGCACTGAAAAGCAGTTGTTCATTGAATTGTTCACAAGGCGGAGTAATAAAGCCGTTCTCTCCGACGTTTGCCAATCTGACTGTTGGCGACAATGCGGATATCGTTCAGATAGAATTATCTGCAAAAGGCGGTGCTTTACAGAAAAAGAGTGTTACTGAAAATTCCGGCGGCAGTGCAGGTATTGACAAAACAGATTCATCTCCCGGAATCCGTACTGCCGAAAACAGGAACGTCGGAAAAGAGGTTTATCGTACAGAGCATAATGAAGCTGCTTCAAACGTATCAGAAAGCCGGTCACAAAATGATAAATATGCACTTTGTAACAGTGATAAATGTGATATGGCGGAAAGCTGCCCGTATTTAAAGACCTCCTGTGAGCCGGCTGAAACCAATGAGAGCAAAAATGCAGGTATATTACAGAAAAATATGGGAGTTCATTCAGACTGTGGAAAAATAGAGTCATGTTATTGGAAAGGTTTTCCGTGTTCGGTGCAGTATCACCATATCATTCCTGTGAATCAGTGTTTTAAAACATTTCCATCTCTTGTCAGGCTGGTAAATTTCTACGGATATGATATCAATAATAAAATGAACGGCATTTGCCTGCCGGGAATGTCGAAAGGATATGACGGAAAGCCGGAATCGGAAAAATTAGAGATAGCTTTTTATGTAATGGAGCATCTGAAAATGCAGTGGCATAAAGGTCCTCATTTCTATTCCGATCCTTTTGAGGAACTGAAAGGTGTTTCCCAAAAAGCTGACAGGATATTCAAAAATGAAAGAGATCATTTTAAAACATACGAAAAATCTGTAAATGAAATTCTTCAGAAATATCAAAATGTGCTTTTTAGCAGAAAAATATGCAGAGTAAAAAACTATGACCTGCAAAAGAAGAAATTTTGTGCAGATATGGATCATATATGCAAAAAGATAGAATTGAAAATTCGTGAATTTGAGCGTGATCCCAAAAAATGTACAGGTTTTTATGTTTCAAAAAAGGCATTATATTATGCTTACTATGATGTTTTAAAAGATTATAGTGATGAGATATTTTAAGGGGCTGAAATACCGGTGAACAATTATTATGTAATGGAAGCGTCGTCCAATGTAGCGGAATATATCGGAATCAGGGAATTTCCGGAAGAAATCAGGCTTGCCTGTTCATTGTCCGGGTTTCAGTACATAGACCGCAGTATTTTATATCTTGAATTGGATGAAAACAGCGGAAATATATGTCAGGATATTATTTATAGTGAAGGTGTTCTGCTGATATCCGAAAGAGTGAAAGATTTTTTTGATTCCCTGAAAATAGATTATCTTTTTTATAAAAAAACGGTAATAGAGCAATCCGAAACAGGCAGAGAAGAATTTTACTGGCTGACGGTACCTTTCAGGATAGACTGCCTTGATTTTGAAGAAAGTGAAATTGATCCTGTACTGGAATCAGCGGACAGGATTGTGATTGATGATGAGAAAACAGGCAGGTTTGATATTTTTAAATTGGGTGGTGTTACGAATCTGGAAATCATTTTGACTGAAAAACTGGCTGATGAAATGAAAAAGCAGGATTTTTCGGGGATACATATTTATCATATTTAAGGAGGCAGAAAAGCAGAATGAGCAAAACCATGGAACCGATGAAGATGGTCAGACAGACGGGAACAACGATTATATTTGAGGAGTTCAATAAACAGAAAACAGACCTCTATACATTACTTACAAGAGATGAAACGCCTGTGTCACTGGAGAAATTCAAAAATTATCTGGTAGGTGCCGAAAGTGAAATTGCCGTGAGAAGTTTCGGCGAATTCGTTGAAAAATTTGCTCCTACCATATATGAAACGGTAGTAAAAACGGGCGAAAATACTTCTCAGTTTGTCTATCACTTTGAGAAGCCCGAGGGCAATTGTGTAGAGATACAGCTGAAAGACCATGCATTTTATAAAATGATTCTGTCAATGATGGACAGAAAGGGAAGCAGTGCAAAGGGAAATCTTGAATTTTCCTATGATGACCTGAAAAAAGCACTGACTCCTCAGGCAGAAATGGAGGAATGCAGGCGTATCAGGAAAAATCTGCAAAGCAATACAGATACATATTTGAAGTTGGTCGAAGAAGGCGGACCAAGTTCCGAAATAGAAAGATTTGCCGAGAATATCGGAGCGTATCGTGACCGCATTATCGGCAAATATAAGAATAAAAGTCCTCTGGCACTGCTGCCTTTACTGATTGCCGACAAACAAAGACAGCTTGATACAATGAATGAGGCGATTGACCGCTCATCAGAAAATAATGTCAGCGGACTTCCGCCTGTTGCGTGTCAGTATACATTTGACAATACAGGCAATCTGCTTTTGATTGAACAGAGCGTTTCTGATGACAGTGAAACTGCCGTTTCAAGTGAGAGTACGGTATTGGCGGAAGCACTGAGAGGAGATTTTCAGGACTATGCTCCCGATACCATAAAAGAAAATCAGTATATCGAAAATATGGTCATCAGTGCATTTGTCCCGACAGGAAGTGCTCAGCTTTCCGTGCAGAGCCGTGAAGAACTGGAACTGCAGAAAAAACAGTATCAGGACGTGTATAAAGACAGTCTGGCAAATTTTGCAAAAGCAGTATCGGAAGCAGTAGAAAAATTCATAGGCGTAAAAGCATTTTTCGGCCATGCCGCCCTTGACGGCAAACTGGCAGATGACGTTTGTCTGATCATTGCCAACTGCAAAATCGGTTCTATACTGAATAACGAACAGGCGAAAAAAAGATTCAAGGATTATTTTACATCTCTGAGCTATGAAAAGGATATCAACAGAATATGGTTCGGAATCATACCTGCCGTTCTGAACGGGGACAATCCTGTTTCCTCTGTGAAAAAGACCGTAACAGATCCCTTTGGAAGAAGAACATACAATAAGGAAACGAAAAGAAAAGCGGATTCCGGTCTTACGACTCTTGATGAAACCAAAGAAATGCTGAAGCTGCTTGCAGAGGCAAAAATTATGACTTTCATCAGCTATAAAGGCTCCGAACATACGGGCTTTATAGAATTGAGTACCGAAAAAGTAAAAAAATACAAAGAGGATTTTGCAAGTGTGGAAAGTGAATATGCCGTTTTCTGCTATCCGAATTTTACGATACTTCCAAAAGAAAGAAATGATGTGGTAATCGGTACAGAATATGATTTTAATGAAGAAAAATCAAAAGATGTAAGAATACAGATACCCGGCATCTATCTTGATGCCTCTTACGTTGCGGCAGGTATTACAGTCGGTACACAGAATCACAGGCTTCTTCAAGCAAAGGGATTCAAAATCAATTCTCAATATCCTTGTGTGCGTTTCGATATCGAGCTTGATGACAATTTCAAAATGCTCACAACGACGCTTAACCGTGAAACGACTACCGAAATGGATAAAAATATCAAAAATACCATATTGGAGGAACATTTCGGTTTTGTTTTTGCCGACAATAAACTTGTCTATAACGGCAGCGTCATCAATAATGCCTATGTAATGATTGCTCGTACACTTTGCAGTGACAAGGGTACTTACAAAAATATTTATAAAACGCTTGTCAGAAATCTTGTCAGTCAGATGCTTTACTGTCTGAGTGACAATATTACAGGAAAAATTGTAGGTCAGTTTGTTGATGATTATGTTGAAAGCTGGAAAAACGACAATAAGGATATCGACAAGAATTATGCCAATAAGATACTCCTGAAAGGCGAAAGCATAGAGCTTGACAAGGCATCCAGAAAGATACTTGTCAGATTCAATAAAGAAGAAGAATTCTGGAATGATATTAAAATTGATGACAATGAAAGCGGGGAATAATGGATGAAATATATTTTAACAATTCAGGGTGAAAGCGGAAATATCGTTATCAGGACTGAAGATAATAACGGAATTATCAAAAAAGTTGATTTTCTGATATCACAGGACGAACTTGATACAAGCGACAAATCGGAAAGAATGTTCAATATGGTTGTTGTAAGAGGAACGATTGATGATAAAACACAGTCTGATACAAAGGAACTTCTTGAATGGTCCATGAAAACGGCAAAAACGGAGGCATATAAGAATGTATCTTTGATTATCAAAAAAGATGATGATGTTATCAGGGACTACTATATGAAAGATATGTTCTGTACAAAGTACCTTGAATTTTTTGATGAGAATTCCGACAGCAGCAAGGGTGAATTTGTACTGGAAATGAGACAGAGAAAAGGCTCTATCAAAACCATAGTCGTTGAATGTTGAGGAGAGCATGATGAAAATAAGCGGATTTGAAAATATAATATGCATTGATGCATTTGCTTATCATCTGGCTGTTGACCAACATGAAGAATGTAATTTTACGGTATCTGTTTCCGACAGGGAAACATACAGCTGTATCGGACAGCTTGGCAATAAATGCACAGTGGAAAATGATGATTTCAAATTCTGCGGAACAGTTACGGAAATTTCTGTAAAAAGATATTTCAGCAGTAATTCTCTTGATGTGAAGATAAAGGGAGATACGATTAAATATGACAGTGAAAAAAAATATCGTATCTTCCAGAATGAAAATAAGACTGCTTCGGACATACTGAACTGTACTTCTATGTCTGAGGCAGTTTGTTTTCTTGAAGAAGATAAAACTATCGGGGAAATTATCGTTCAGCAGAATGAAACGGACTGGGATTTTGCATTAAGATTCGCTCATTATCTCAATAAGCATATTTATCCCGGTGAAACGGTGAGATTCGGCGATCCGCAGAAGGAAACGCAGACTCTTGAAGAAAAAAATATAATTGATATGACATTGACTTTGCGGGAGAAAAAAAGCGAGTGTTGCTGTACAACAAGAAAAAATCTGAATTTCGGCGGAAAAGTCAAAATCAGCGGAAAAGTTTTTGTCATTGACGGATATGTTTATCGTCTTGTGAAAGAAGAATATATCAGAGAGTATCACCTGACGGAATATTGTTCCGACCATGTCATCGGCACACTTCCCTGTTATACGCTTCTGGCAAAGGTGACGGATAACAACGATCCCGATAAAAAGGGCAGACTGAAACTTGAATTTGCAGAACCTTATGAAGATGTCATGAAAGATCAGCCCTGTATGCTGGAAATGGATTCTTTGTGGGCATCAAAGTCAAACGGTCTGGTAATGATACCGTCAATAGATGATATTGTGAGAGTCGATATCAATGACAAGACGGCAAGGATCACGGCTGTCAGACGCACCGAACCGTTTGGAGAAGTCTATGAGGACTGCAATACAAAATATATACTTATCAGTAAGAATATCTATGCTTTGTGGAATGAAGAAAAACTGCATATCCAATTCGGCGATAAAACAGAACTCACCATTGATGAGGAGAGTATTACAGGTATCAATGATAAAAGCCTTATCAAAACAGATGAAAAGGGAGTTCACATCGATACGGGAAAAACGCAGGCGGAATTTCAGGACGGCACAAAGCTGAAAACAGACAGTCTTGAAATAGACGCTCAGAAAAAAGCAGGTATCACTTCATCAAAAGTTGACATAAAAGGAAAGAGCGGGGTGAATATTAATTGAATTATCATATAGACAAAGAATTATTGAAAGAACTGGCAGACGGCTGCGATTCGCCGCAGGATATCAAAAAAATCATGTCTGCTTTGTGTGACTACTCCGAAGATGTACTTGGCAGAATAGAAAAAAATATCATGTATTCCCCCAATACGCTGAATGTCTGCCAATTCATATCGTTGCTGACGGAATGTCGGAATGCAGGGGAATACAGTGAATTATCCTCTGTGTACAGCAGGAATGATTCCCACTGTAATATATTTATCAATGCCGATTATGAAGAACTGAAAGAAATCGTCGGAGATAACGGTCAGCCTGAAATTTATAAAGGGTTTTACAGGTCAAAAAACGGTACGTCTGAATTTGAATATACTTTGAGATTCAATGACCGTTATCTGAATATACAAAAACTGATATCCGAACTTGCCAATTTATATGAAACAGAAAATGCCGTTCTTTTTTCTCCGTATATGAGGAAATTTTTTGATGTATGTATTTCGGAGGAAATCCCCAAAAATATAAAGCCTGATGATATCAGCTATGAATTTGAGAAAAATCATATTCCTGCTATTACAAATGCCGTTTTGCTGTGGAATTTCAGCGTTACGGAAACGGAACTGATCAAAGCAGATGCAAAAATACCATACGGTCAGACAGTGAGATACAGCTATCACTTTGATAAAAAGAAAAATACTTCCTGCCTGATACTTCCCAAAAATAATCAGACAGTCATTTATGGTATCTGTACAGATGAACATGGCATTACCATTACTTTAGACCATGAATTTGAGGAGTTTATTCTTGTGGAATATCGCAATGCTGACATTCAGAACAGCAAATATAAAAAAATGGAGGCGGCAGGCAGACTGTATTCCAATTTTATCAATAAAAGCTGTCTTGCGGCAAAAAGAATCTTATCGGAATGTGATATAGAATATGCGATTTATCCGTTCAGAAATCATCAGGGAATCAAATGTGAAATCACGCAAAAGCTCAATGAGATATGCAGGCGTTATTCCTACAAATACAGACCGTCACTTTCGGGAAAACTGGGCAGCCGAAAACTCAGGCGTGTCATGCTCAAATTTACTTTTGAAAGAAATGAGCAGTTCAAACATGACTATATCAATTATGTTCTGGACTATCTTGATTATTACTATCCCGAAATAGAATGGGTAGGTGGAATGTGATGTCATATATATGGGAAGATTATCGTGCCGAAAAAATATTCCGCACAGGCAAAAAAATATCTCCGTATATGGAAACAGCGGAAAATAACCATGTATTGTGTGAGGTCAATCCGCTGATCAGATTCAGTGAAATATTTTCGGACAGCGGCGTTTTATCCGAAAATGAAGAATTGGCAAATATGATTTTTCACTATCTTGCCATGACGGATATGTTAAGCGGTATCAGTGAAAATCAGATAAAGGCAAACTGGCTTGAAAAGGAGATATTAAAAGGCAGTTTCGGTGAAAAGCTCAGGGGCAACTGGAATAGGATACAGCTCAGACATCAGGAAATATTGCTTTATACACTTCTGCACAGGCTCGAAACACAGCAGATAGAAAATGAATTTTTCAATGCCTGTAAAAAGCTTTTTGAAAGTACATCGCTGATATACGAAAAAAACACGGATACATATTATTTCTACATCAGTGAAGATAAGACGGAATATAATGAAATGCTGCTTGATACAGCAGTGATGATATTCTGGAATATACAGTACAGACTTGAAGTGATATGGAAAAATCACTATGGCATCATAGATTCTGATGATACCATGAAAATACAGAATATTTATATATTATAAAGGAGAAGATGAGAATGGCTAATTATTATGATGTTTTGGGTAAGATTATCAAGGAAATAGTGGAAGCAAAAGATACTGAAAAAAAGACTATGGAAATACCTGTTGAAGAAGTAAAGGTAGCAAAAAATACAGTAAATAAAAAAGTAGGCGAAGAAGTACGGCAGACAGTATCTGAAAATAAAGGAGAGTATAAAAAAATGCATGGCTGGAAAAAAATAATCAATGAACTCAATGGAAAAAACGGTGTAAAGCTTGTTGCAGAAAAGGAAAAAAATAATAAAGATTATACAGCGAAAGTGGAATTTTCTTCTCTTACGGAAAAACATCATATTTCTGTACCGAACAAGATAGATATTTTTGACGGTCTTGATATTACGGAACGTGACAGACTGTATGTTACTTTGGAGAAAAT
>Ga0256407_10015112_pt1 | contig 10012 bp, 11 predicted proteins | sample RumenRJG_04DNA_FD_193489 | JGI IMG/M metagenome (GOLD analysis project Ga0256407, IMG submission 193489) | Bovine rumen microbial communities from Lethbridge, Alberta, Canada - RJG_04 | ecosystem: Host-associated > Mammals > Digestive system > Stomach > Rumen | place: Canada: Alberta...
GTGAACATTCTTTCTAATCTCACGCTTCTTGACGATGAAATCATCGAAATTATGAAAGAGGGCAACGTGTCGAGCGTGCAGACTTCACTTTATTCGATGATTCCAGAACATCACGACGCAATCACGCAGCTCAAGGGAAGTTTTTACAAGACACGCGACAACATTTTGAAGCTCATTGAAAACGATTTGCCGCTCCACGTCTCCTGTCCCACGATGAAAGGCAACAAAGACGATTACGGCGATGTTCTTCGTTGGTGCCACGAACACAAAATCCGCGCGCAGACGGAGTATATCATGATGGCGATGTACAACCACGAGACCTCGAATCTCGCGAACCGCTTGACTGTGGAAGAGGCTGGAAAAGTCATCAGCGACATCATTGCTGACGATGTTGACTATCAAAAGGCTATTCTTGCGCCCGATTTCGTCCAGCGTTGCAATAAAAATCAGTTCAACCCGGAGAGACGCTTGTGCGGTGTCGGCATTTCTTCTTGCTGCATGGTGGCGAACGGCAATGTGTATCCGTGCGCGGGCTGGCAGGAAATGGTCTTGGGCAACTTGAACGAAACGCAGCTTCAGGAGATTTGGGACAACAGCGAGAAAATCAAGTGGCTCCGCGGCTTGAAGATGAAAGATTTGGGCGGCGGCAAGTGCTGCAAGTGCGACAAGGCGGCTTTCTGCGCTCCGTGCATGGTGCGAAACGCAAACGAGTCTCCGACGGGAAATGCCACAAGTTCTCAATTAGAGCGACGCGTGGCAAGTGCTGGGCGAAGTGATGTAAAATGACTTTGTGCCGCACCAAATAATAGCTCACCGCAAAAAAGAAACAACATATCCCTGTTTACTTTTCTTGAAATAAAATAATATAATGCCTCTATGTTGTACAAATACGAAACACATTTGCACTCAAAAGAAGCTAGTGCCTGCGCCTCTTCTTTTGGCAAAGAATATATCTCTGTTTATAAAGGTTTGGGATATGCGGGAATTTTCGTAACCGACCACTTTTTCGGTGGAAATACTTGTATTTCGCGAGAGCTGAGCTGGGAAGAGCGAATTGAAAAATACTGCTCTGGCTATGAAAATGCACTTGCCGAAGCTCAAAGACAAAATGCAGAAGACGGAGGAGATTTCAAAGTCTTTTTTGGTCTTGAGCAAACTTTTGATGGCGATGATTATTTGATTTTTGGACTCGGCAAAGACTGGCTACTTTCTCACCCAGAAGCTGAAACTATGCGACACAAAGACTTTTTTGCTGCGGTGAACGAAGCGGGCGGTCTTATGATACAAGCTCACCCTTTCCGCTTGCGTAATTACATCGACGCGATTCACTTGCACCCGCGCGATGTTCACGGCGTTGAAATCTACAACGGCGGTAATCAGCAAAGCGAAAATATTTTAGCAGAAGCCTATGCAAAATCCTATGATTTCCCTGTAACGAGCGGTTCTGACATTCATAACATCAATTTTGCACTAGAAGAAAAAACTCAAGATAAAATGAAATTAGGCGGCGTGGCGTTTGAAACTCCATTGCAGAACATTGCTGATTTTGTAAAGAGAATCAAAAACAAAGAGGGAGCGGTTATCAAGTAAAATGTACAATACTGACGACGTTGCACAAGAGCTGACAATCACTTCGCTACAGCCGCTTTCTGCCGAGAAAACAAAGGAGATTTGCGTCGAGCTGACCGATTTTCTCTTTCACAAGTGCATTATTCCGCGGGGAGCTTTTATTGTCCTCGGAAAGCCTTGCGAAAAGATTATTGATTACAAAAGCGCAGAAGCTGCTTCAGAAAAGATTTTCGATACATTGGCAGAGTTTTCTGCAAAAAATGGCGTAGATTTTTCGGTAGAATATTTTCGTGCCGAAGATTACTTTGATTTTGAGGATTATATACAGTTCGGCGAGAGAAAAGATTTTGCCGAAATCATTATAGGCGGAAAAAGAACGCAACAGCGTTAACTTATAGGAGAAAAAAAATGAACTTATCACGGCTTGTTCGCCCTGACTTATTAAAGGGCAATATTTTAAAATCATTAATTGTGTTTACGTTACCTTTAGTAGCGTCGAGTTTGTTTCAAGCTCTTTATAATGCAGTGGATACTATGATTGTAGGGCATTATTTAGGCGAGCAGAGTTTGGCGGCTATTGGCTCTTGTGCGTCGTTAAACGATTTACTCATAGGCTTTGGATTTGGCTTTGGTGGCGGTATGGGCATTGTTTCAGCGCGAGTTTTTGGTTCTGGCAATCGCGAGAAACTCAAGAATGTCGCCGCAGAATCTTTGATGATTTCGCTTTCGATAGCACTTTTGCTCTTTGTTTTCACTAGATTGTGTTTGCGCTTCATTTTGCAAAAGCTCGGCACTCCGTCAGAAATCCTAGATGAATCGCTGTCTTACATCTCGACTATCACAAAGTATTCCGTGGTTCTTCTTCTTTACAATCTTTTTTCATCTCTTTTACGCTCTATCGGCAATTCTTTTATGCCTCTTGTCTTCCTTGTCATATCTTCGCTTTTAAATATTGTGCTTGATATTTTGTTCATCACAAAGTTTTCTATGGGCGTAAAAGGTGCGGCTGTGGCGACTGTCATTGCACAGGCTGTGTCTGCTCTGCTTTGCTTTATCTATATTTTGAAGACGACAAAAATGTTAGTGCCTAAAGCAAAGCATTTTAAAATCGAGCCGAAATTGCTCAAAGATTTGCTGGCGCAAGGCTTTTCTATGGCTTGTATGGGCGCACTCGTGAACTCAGGTACAGTAATTTTGCAAAGCGCAATCAATTCTTTTGGTACATACATCATCGCAGGACACATCAGCGCGCGTAAAATCTTCGGTATGAGTACAATCCCGATTTTTACGCTTGGTATGGCGTCTTCCACCTTTGTGTCGCAGAACTTTGGTGCGGCGCAGTATGACAGAATTAGAAAGGGTGTTAGAAGCGCAATACTTATCACTGTGGCTTGGGCTTTGATTTTGAGCGCGATAATGCCTTTTGCAGCTCGTTCAATTATTGCAGGCATTTCAGGCTCTAGCGAAGAGGAAGTTTTGAGCTATGGTGCGACTTACATCACCTTTGCAGTTCCCTTTTTCTTGGTATTGGGCTCAGTCATCGTCTTGCGCTCTAGCTTGCAGGGAATGCAGCAGAAAATCCTTCCGCTCATCTCAAGCGGAATAGAACTTTTTGGAAAAATCGCATTTACACTTCTTGTAATTCCTCTTATTGGCAAATGGGGTTTGATTACTTGCGAGCCTTTGATTTGGTGTGCTATGGCGGTGCAACTAGCTTTCGTCTATTTCCGTGTAACTCACCGAGAGCCGTTTGTGAAGTAAGTGCCAAAGGTGTTTTTGTCGACTTTGCGCTTAGACAAGCAAAAACTTTTTGGGTGCGAGCAATTTTAACGCTTGGACGAGAAAAAATCAAAGTCCTATGCCGACGGAAAAGGTCGTGCCTGCTCCGAGAAGCGAATTGTAGGAAATATCCGCCTTGAAGCAAACTCGATGAATGGGGAAACGAAAGCCTGCGCTTGCTTTGTAGGCGAAACGAGTTGCGACGGTGTATTTTTCACGAAAACCTAAAAATATGCAGTGGTAGGGCTGGAAAAAGGATAATAAAGCGTATCCGAAGCCAAAGCCTAAAAGATGTTCGTTAGAGTCGTTTTCGTTCCAAAAGCAGTCGTAAGCTAATATGCCAAAGATTTCGCCTTGCTCTGCCGAAGTTTCTAGGCTTAATTCCACTCCGCCGCGGTCGGTTGACCAATCGAGAGAATCTTCGTTAATCTCGTTGCAAAGCCCGAAGGTCAAAAATCCGTTGGTTTCTGCAAAACCTTGCGCGGAGAGAGCTAGAAAAATACAAAAAAAGAATAGTTGGGAAAAAAGTTTCATTGAATACTCCCTGAAATCCTTGAATAAAGAGTTTCTGTGCGATTTTCTTTTATAAAAGTTTTGCGTTTGCAAAGTAGAGTCCAAGATGTTTGTCCTTTTGTGTAATCAAGTTTTTCTTCTGGGAAAAATGAGCGACAAAAATAATTTCCGTTCTCATTTTGGTCAAGAAACAAAAATACATTTGTTTGTTCAATTGTATTTTTCAAAAGAAATTCTGCTTGAATACTTGAAAAACTCTGAGTTCGATGTTCATTGTATTTAAAAACTGTCCTGTTGTCATCAAGAATATATTCGAGATGTTTCAAAAAATGTATTCGTTTTTCGATTTTGGGAAAATCAGCAGACGATGTTATATACTCTTCTTTTATTTCTCGTTTTAAGAGTTTATTGAAAAGTAAAACACTGTTTTTTGGCAATTCAAGTCTGTCGCGAATGTGTTGTAAGCCCAAAAGATGAGAAAAACTCTTTTTATCAAAGCAAAGCGGAATTGAGAGCGTAACTCCTTTTCGACCAATTATGAATTCGTAGCGAATATTTAGAAGTTGCACAAAAGATTCTATGCAATTATATATTTCAGCCATTTTATTTCCTGTAAAAAAAGCCCTGCACGAATGCAAGGCTTTCTAGCATTTTCTGTCAGCAAATCAGCTATCGTTTGCCTAAAGTCCAGTTGTGGTAAATGCAAAACCCTTATAGAACTCATCAAAGCCTTGCTTTCTGGACACATTGCCTTGAATCATCGTTCATGTGAACACACCTGTTGCTCACATTTTATTTATACAAGATAAAAGACCCTATTGTCAACACGGCGAATAATGTTGCTGTGGAAAGGAAGAGGAGCGACACGTTCGGCACGGCGGCGGCTAGAAATAAAAAGACAACATCGCACAAGTTCGCGCCTTGACTCAAGACGGAAAGCACAGAAGCTCGGTTGTCGCCTAAATCCAGATTGTCGATGATTTTGTTTTCGATTTCGCTCAAAAGATAGCTCGGTAAGCTCTTAGCCAGTGGCAGAAGCAACATGGGTATGACGACCAAGATGTTCTTTGAAAACGAGATGGCAAACAAAAGAAGAGCGACGAGGGCGAACAAGAAAGGCAAGGCTTTTTTTGAGCCAAAGGTTTTGACCTTTTTCAAAATCAAAGGGCTAGAAAGAAGAAGTGCCGAATAGCCGAGGATAATCGCAGAAATCCAGTTTTCGTTTATGCCACATTCTTCGAGCTTGACGATGAAAAAGAAATTGACGATGTAGCTTCCCAAAGACATAAAGGACGACACCAAAAAGACCGCTATCAAAGCAGGGCTTGTAAAGACTTTTTTGAACAAAGCCTTTGGTGCGAGTAATTTTTTCTCTTCGTTTTTCTCTTCTGTAGAAGTTTGTTCTATAGAAGTTTGCTCTGTGCGGAATTTTTTGTCATCGGGATAAAGCAGAGCAAAGCAAAGAGCTACGATGTGGCTCGCGAAAGTCCAGAAAAGCAAGCCTGTTATGCCGAAACGCTGATTGAGCGGAACAAAAGCAATCGTGCTGATGATAAAGGCGACAGTCGCGAAATTGCCCGCGATTGAGGTGTGTTTCACAAAGCCGTCTTCGCCGAAAATCGTGTAATAATATGCGTCTAGTGTGCCTGACTCAAAGCAAATAGAAAACGCTTCGATTATCGAGGAAAGAGCGAAACAAAAGAAGTTTCCTCCGAGCAGAAATTGCAATCTGAATGCACAGAGAAGAACTTGTGTAATAATCATAGACTTTTTGTAGCCAATGCGGTCAGTTATAAATCCACAAGGGATTTCGAGTGCAAAGATGGTTAGTGCTGAAATCGCCTGCAAGATGAAGAACTGATTTGTAGTGATTCCGCAACGAGTGCGAACAAGAAGAGCGACTGGCGCAAAGAAGACCAAAGAATTGAAAAAGCAAGCTAGATACAAAGGCTGTGCCTTTTTTTCAAAATGAAAAACCTTAGTTAGAGACATAATAATCCTCCCGTCAAAAGACGGTTATATAAAATTGTGATGAGAAAAATGAGATATTCGGATTATTTTGAGCGGAAAAACCGCCCGCGGCGGCTAAGGTCGTTTCATTGTGTACTTAAAATATATTAAAGTGAACCTTTGTGTCAAGCTCTAGCTGTTGCATAAAATCAGATATTAAAGGATAATACAGGCTGCTAATTTTACTAGAAGAGGTGAGTTTTATGAGCAAATATATTGCGAAACTGTTTATAAATGGCGTTATCCAAGAAAAGAACGAAGATTATTGTCAGAAGTGGCTTTTGGAAAAAATAGAAGAGATTGCAGACGATAAGAAAAACGTGGCTTTGGTGCTTTTCATCAATTCCCCTGGTGGCAGTGTTTACGAAAGCGACGAAGTTTTCTTAGCGGTAAAAAAGTACCGAGAAGACACGAAACGCCCTGTGTATGCGTATTTTGCGAACCTTGCAGCTTCTGGCGGTTACTATATTGGTTGTTCGGCGCAAAAAATCATAGCCAATCGCAACACGATTACTGGTTCTATTGGTGTTATTGCAGGAAAGTTCATTGACGCAACGGCACTTTTGGCAAAGCACGGAGTGAAAAGCGAAACAATCCATGCTGGACGTAACAAAATTATGGGTTCTATCGATGTTCCTGTAACAGACGAGCAGCGTGCCATTATGCAGTCTATTGCAGATGAATGTTATGAGCAGTTTACTAACATTGTAAGCGAAAGCCGTAATATCGATATTGCAAAAGTCAAAGAACTTGCAGACGGTCGCATTTATAGCGCATTGCAGGCAAAAGAAAATGGGCTTGTTGATGGAGTAATGAGCTTTGATGAGGCGATTGAGAACTTGAAAGAAAGCGAGTTCAAAGATAAAGAATACAAAGCCGAGGTTAAAGATTTTAAGTACAAGCCTAAGAAGTCTTTAAAGCAGCTTTTAAAAGGCTCTATGGAAGGCTTAACTCCTTTTGGAGATGTAAAAGCTGTGCTTGATTATGCACTGAAAAATAATGTACGCTATCCTGCCTTTTTATATGAACAGCAGGCATAGCCTGTTTTGTCGAGCGTAGCCTGTTTCGTCAGGTATAGCCTGTTTTGTCGAGCGTAGCCTGTCTTGTCTGGCATAGCTTGTCTTATCGAGAATAATCTTTATTTTTGGGAGTTTTTGGAATTATGACATTGAACTTTGATTGGTTTGAAATTTTGGGATATTTGGGAACGGCGTTTTTACTTTTGTCCTTTGTTATGACATCAGTTGTGCGCTTGCGTGTGTTGAACACTATAGGTTCTCTGATTTCTTTCTTTTATCTTATGCCAAAGGGTGCGTATCCTACAGCTTTTATGAATGCGGCTCTTGTGGTCATCAATGTGATTCACTTGGTAAAAATGTACAATAGCAAAGTTTCTTTTTCTATTGTTAGCGCAGATGTAAAAGAATCTGCGTCAAAGTTTTTTATTGAAAGCAACAAGGCGGATATAAAAAGTTTCTTCCCGAACTTTGAAAGCACTTTAGATGGAGCGGATTTCACAAAGGTTGTGTATCACGCAAATGAAATCGCAGGTATTTTCGTAGGAAAAAAGAGAGGAAACGAGATTGAAATTTTGCTTGATTATACATCAAAGAGCTATAGAGATTTCTCTGTAGGAAAATTCCTTTTTGAAACGCTTTCAAACGAAGGTATCAAGACTTTTACTATTACAAAGCCTAACGAAAACCATATTCAGTATTTGAAAAAGATGGGATTTGTTGCAGAGGGTGAAAAGTTTGTGAAACATCAAGCATAGTTTTACTTAAAAAGATAAACTTTGCGATAAAAACAGCCATAGCTTTCTTAAAAGAAGCCTATGGCTGTTGTTTTTTTGGTTAAAAATGTATATAATTTGCATTAAACATACATTGCGAGGTTAGCTATGTCTGAATTTGATTTTACCGTTGAAGATTTAGGCCCGTGCAAAGTGCCTTCTCCTATCAAACTTTCTCGCGAACACGGTGATTTCCGTGCAAGCTACGTTAAAGATGATTCTTTTGTTCGTTATCATGTTAACGTGTATGGCGATGCAGAGCCTGATAAGGACGATAAGAGCAATCTTATGCAGAAAGCAGGTCCTAGAGAGTTTATATATTTCAATCCTTCTCACATTACAGCAGGTATTTGTACTTGTGGTGGCTTGTGTCCAGGTTTGAACGACGTTATCCGTGCTGTTGTGCGTTGTTTGTGGAACAGATACGGAGTGCATCGCATTAAGGGTTTCCAGTTCGGCTACAAAGGATTCTTTGCTGATTCAAATTTCGACACAATCGATTTGAACCCGACAAATGTTGATACAATTCACAAAATCGGAGGTTCTTTCCTCGGCACATCTCGCGGTGGTGGAAACAGAGTTGCTGAAATCGTTGATTGCATTGAGTCACTCAACATCAATATGATGTTTATCATCGGTGGCGACGGTACTCAGCGCGGTTCTTTGGACATTGCAAACGAAATTGAGCGCAGAGGCTTGAAAGTCGCAGTTGTTGGTATTCCAAAGACTGTTGATAACGATCTTGAGTTTATTGACCGCTCATTCGGTTTTGAAACTGCTGTTCAGAAAGCAACAGAAGCTGTTACTTCTATTCACATGGAAGCTATTTCACAGATTAATGGTATCGGTTTGGTTAAGCTTATGGGACGTGAGTCTGGATTTATTGCAACTGCAACAGCTCTCGCAAGCCACGAAGCAAACTTCTGCTTGATTCCAGAAGTTCCTTTCGATTTGGACGGACCAAACGGATTCTTGGCAAACCTTGAAAAGCGTCTTGAAAAGCGTCATCACGCAGTTATCATTGTTGCAGAGGGTGCGGGACAGGATTTGCTCGTTACAACAGACCAAACAGATGCTTCTGGAAACAAGAAACTTGCAGACATTGGTGTTTATATCCGCGACAAGATTACAGAATACTTCGCAGCAAAGAACATTCACATCAACTTGAAGTACATCGACCCAGGTTATCAGGTTCGCGCTGCTGTTACAACTGCTAACGACTCACTTTACTGCGAACGCCTCGGAAACAACGCTGTTCACGCGGCTATGGCAGGAAAGACAAAGATTGTTATCGGCTTGGTACACGGAAAATATGTTCATATCCCGATTCAAATGGCGACAATCCGCAGAAAGAAGGTTGATCCAGAGGGTTCACTCTGGAGAGACGCACTTGACGCAACAGGTCAGCCGATTGCAATGGTTAACAATATGAACTCAATCAAAGAGCGTCTTGCTACTGCAAAATAAGACTGCAGCTTTAGCAAAAGTTTTAATAAAAGGGTTTCCAAATAGGAAGCCCTTTTTTGTAAATATTAGGAGGATTTTTATGATTCAAGTTTATGGTTCTTCGATGTGTCCTGATTGCATAGAGATGAAAAAGGCTTTCGATAGCGAGGGCGTTGAATATGTTTATCATGATATTACAGCGGACTTAAAAGAACTCAAGGCGTTTTTGGCTTTGCGCGATTCGTCTGATAAGTTTAAAGTCGCTCGTGAGCGCGGACTTATCGGGATTCCGATTGTGAAAGAAGACGATGGCGAGTGGACTTTCCACTGGCAAGATTTCGTGAAAAACTCAGGCGCAGAATCGACTTGCTCCGACGGCGTTTGTGGAATTAACAAATAGAGCTCTCAATCAAGTTTTGCAAGAAGCGCAAGGATTTTTTCTTGGCGGTAGGCGGGCAGTGCGCTGATTAGTTTTCGATACTTGGCGCAATGCTGCTCGCTGTTAAGAATGCGGCGATTTAGGAGTTTTGCCCATTCCTCTGCGCCTTGCATTTCTGGTGTTAAAAGCGCAATTTTTTGAAGACTCTCGTCGCTGTCAAGGCTTTCAACAAGATGAAGCAGTGAAAACATAATTTCGTCTTGCTCGGTGTCATCAGAGAATGCTTTTAATAAATCATCAATGTCATCAACTTCTACGTTGTTCCACAAAGCACAAAGCGCGCTGTCAAACATCGAACATTCTTCAGCAGTACTAAGTTTTTGCTATTTTATCAAGTTCTGAATTTGAGTCTTTTTGTCCATATTTCAAAATTATTTTTCTGCAACAAGCTGTGCAAGAATTTTGTAATCAAGATATTGAATACCGTATTCACCTTGGGCAATTTTGTCAGCAAAACGGCTGTT
>Ga0256407_10015118_pt1 | contig 10008 bp, 6 predicted proteins | sample RumenRJG_04DNA_FD_193489 | JGI IMG/M metagenome (GOLD analysis project Ga0256407, IMG submission 193489) | Bovine rumen microbial communities from Lethbridge, Alberta, Canada - RJG_04 | ecosystem: Host-associated > Mammals > Digestive system > Stomach > Rumen | place: Canada: Alberta | collected...
GAACCTGTCTAGTTCCATGCGCACGATGTCGATCGCGTCGCGGCGGACAAACTCGTCGTCCCACGGCGCTTCCTCGAGACGCCGCAGCGCCGCCATCGCCTTCGCGACGGGCGGTCCCCACTGAGCCGGACGCTCGCCGTAGCCTTTCTTCAGGATGCCGTGGTAGATCAGGTGCTGGGCGCAGTTGAGATTATATTCCGAATACTCGTCCCAACGACGCAGCGCGGAGGCGTCCAGTACGTCCGCCCACACGGACTTCAAGTGCGTCATCGTGCCGAAGTCCTCCGGCGCAAGGAGTCCGCGGTCGAATCCGTACTTCTGGATTCTGCGGCGCAGCTCGCCGCGATACTGGAGGCTCCAGAAGAGCGTGCGGTCGTTGTACGACGACCCCGCGCCGGGAAGACGCTTCGTCGGGTCGGGATATTTGCACGCCTCCGGGAACGCGCGCTGGAAGAGCTCGTCCTGTCCGATGCGGAGCATGAACACGTTGAGACGCTTCTTGAGGAGCCAGTCGATCTCGCGCTTCCAGTCCTCGGGACCCCAGTGCTTCGCCTGGAAGCGCGTGAGGCCGCGATGCGCGAAGTAGCGGATGGCGCGGTACTCGAAGTGCGCCTCCTCGTGGACGTTAAGGTTCGAGAGGTCGATGGCATCGCGCTTCGGCACCACGTCGCCGTCCCAGAACCAGCGGCATCCGCCACGCCGTTCGAGGAGGTCGTAGAGGCCGTACCACACGCTGCGCAGGTTGGAGCCGGTGATGGTGAGGGCTACGGCGGGCAGAGGGCTGCCCGCCCTACCCTTTTCGCCGCCACGGTAGGGCGGTCGCCCCGCGACCGCCGCATTCCCCGATACGATGCTATACGCATCACGGCCGCTTTTGGAAATCTTGGGGTCGATGGCGAAGGGGTTGGACGCGACAAGCACATCCCGCACGTCTCTTTGCAATCTCTTCCTTCACGACGTTGTAATAGGCGTAGGGATCGTTCTTGGTCGATTCGTGGATGTGGATCGGATTCCGCGAACCGCGTACGTCGGCGATTCCCCAGAAGATGCAGTCACATGTGTCGTCATACGTGCCGATGACGGCGTACTCCTTCGCGCCGAGCGCCCACCTGACGCGCGAGCGCCACTCGCTCGCATCGACGCGGGCCCACTCCTTCGGTCCGACGCCCGAGTTGGGTGCTGCGAACCGCGCAAGGTCGGTCGAACCCGCCGACTTGTTGCGGTAGCCCCAGCCGTCCGTCGGCGTCGGCACGATCGGGTCGTTCACCTGACAGGTCCCGATGCGGAACTTCTCCAGCCAGTTCTTCTCCTCCGGCTTCGAGCGCTTCAGGTGTGCGGCGAAGTCCTTCCCCGGCAGGAAGATCGTCATCATCGGCCTGTCGTCGCCGAAGCCGTACCGGCGGTAGTGCGGATCCTGCGCGAACTCCTCCCAGACGATCCTTGCCTTCTCGTTCCAGTACTTCATCGTGTGGGCGCAGGTGTTGCCGAGAAAGAGGAAGTACTGCATGTCAAGTTCCTTCGCCGCCCTGACGACGTTCTGGAGCATCGGCCAGTGGTGCGCCTTGAACTGGTCCCACTGCGACGGGTTGGTGAAGTCCACCCCGACGACGTTGATCCCTGCCGCCTTGATCTTGCGCATCTGGTCGAGCGCAAAGTCATAGTCGCCGTAGTTGTGCTTCGCGTCCCATTCGCCGTTCGCGAGGAACTTCGTCCCCTTGTCCGCCCCGTGGCAACACACCATAATATACGTGGCGGGCACAGGGATGTTCGTTTCGGCACAGACTCCAACATGCGCAGCCACGACAGCAACAATCACGAGAAGCTTGCTTCCCGAAAGTACGTTACGCTTAGGCATCTTCATGTTCATTTCTCTGTTCTCCATACGAGAGGTTTGGCGGCGCACATTATAGCAAAAATAGCCGTTCTGTTGGCAAGATCAAGTTGCGAGAAGCGCGAGGCGGCGGATCGCGAAACGGTTGCCCTTGATCTCCGGACGAAAGAAGAACGAAAGCTCGCAGTTTCCGGTGAATTCAGACATCAGGACGAACGGCAGGCCCTTCCACACGAAATCGCACACGACGGGATCCTGCGCCCCCAACTCCCTGCGCACGTTCTCGAACGCGGCCCTGTAGTCCTTCGGATCCGCATGCGTCGTCCGCTGGTGTGCGCACTGGTCGTGCCAGGCGTAGGCGAACACCTCACGCGGACGCATCGCAGCATCAGGAAAGACCTCATTTGTAACCTTCCGGTAGAGTCGGTACGCCTCGGGGATGTGTCGGTCGGCGATGTCGCCGTTGTTGATGACCATCTCGACGCCCTTGGCCTTGAACAGCTCCAGCGCCATCCTGACGCGCGCGAGGCTTTCGATCTTGCCGACAACGTGCGTGTCGGTCATGTGTCCGATGCGGGCGATTCGCCCCGACGCGGGAATCCCGAACGCAGACAATGCGCCCGCCGCAGCCACACCACCGATAAAATCCCTTCTCCCGAGTTTCATCTCGTTGGCCTTGCCTGCCTGATGGATTCCACTCCGAAGAGGCGCGTGTCGGGAGTGGCGAACTTGACCGAGAAACTGTCGGCGTTCTCGGCGACGGTCCTGCCGGCGAGAAGGTCAACGACACGCGCGGCCTTCCTCTGCAGGCGAACCGTCATCTCTCCACCATCCTTCGTGTGGACGGCGAGGAAGCCTTCCTTCGCAAACACCGTCGCCGGACTGTCAAGATAGAGATGTACGCCCGCGTCCGAGGCGATCTTCGTAAGCGATTCGGGCGTGAAGAGCTTGTAGTCGTATGAATAGACACTGCGCCACCCCGCCATCTGCGTTGTGCTTATTCCAGGCGTCTTGAACGGCACGCCCGCCCACTCCTTCACGCGCGCGGCGTCCAGCGTCTTGCCGTCCGTCACGCCCGGCGCGTAGCACCAGAGGACGGTGCGTCCGTTTGCGCAGACCTTCTCGCGCAGGAACTTCGCCCGCTCCGGCGTGATGAGCAGGGTCGAGTTGAGGCAGACGAGCCTGTAGCGGTCCATGTCGAGCACGGGGAGGTCGTCGAAGGAGTAGATGTCGTGGGGGGCGGCGATGCGGGCGAGCTTGTTGCGGAGGTGCTGACCGAACGCGCGCTCAAGCGGACACTTCTCGTTCACGTGGTAGAGCGATTCGGAATCGCACACGAGCAGGATCTCCGCGACGGACGGCGCGGGCGGAAGCGCGTCCTGCACCTTCTTGAGCGCGGCAATGCGTTCGCGTACCTTCGGATTGCGGTAGAACTGCCCCCACATGTCGAACCACCAGTAGTTCGCGTTGTTCGCCATCGCGAAGGCGGCCTCGCGCGTGTTGCCGGCAAGGTCATCCTCCAGCGTCTTCCAGAGGCCGCGTCCCCACTGGGTCTGGTCGTGCGGGCCGAAGTCTATCTCATGCAGGAAGCGCTTGCCGTAGCGGAGGGCCGTGCCGTACACGAGCTGGCTCCCGGCGCCGCCGCCGATCGCACGGTCGGAGTAGTTGCCGGGCGCGATGAAGAAATCGATGTCCGGCGAGGCGTAGACGCGCGTGTAGTCGAGGTGCGCGAAGGAGGTCTGGTTGGGACAGCTCGTCAGGTAGTACCCGAAGAACACGCCGATCTCCTTCTCTTTGGGAATGGCCTTGCGCGCGGCGTTCGCGAAGAAGAGGATAGCGTTTGCGGTGATGGAGTTGTGGAACTTCCAGTACGCGATCTTCTCCGGCTCTTTGGCGGGGTCGTACACGAGGTTCTCAAACGCGGCGCGTGAGAGCGACTGCGGCGTGGGCGGCGTCTCGCCAAGGGAGAGGTTCCGCGCCTTGCACCAGCCCTGCCAGCCCCTCGTCTTCGCGTTGCTGGAGCGCCCGCGGTCGTATTCGTACCACTCGCTCGTGCCGCCGCCGGAGAGGATGTAGCAGCCGATCCGGTCGCCCCACCGCTTCTCGGCGTAGGCGATGAAGTCGAGCATCCACTCCCGCGTGCGCTCCCGCCAGTTGGGCATGACGCCCGCGTGGGTGATGTCGGTGAAGGAATCGAGCCAGAACCTGTGCGTGGCCCAGTACGGCGTGTTGAGGTCGATCATCACCATGAAGCGCGCGTTCGGGCTCGCCTTCACGAGATCCTCCGCCTGCGCATCGAGCGCCGACCAGTCGTACTTCTTGAAATCCTTCCAGATGAGCGGATATTCGCAGTACGGGTCGCCGCGGCCGTTGATCGTGTTCGACGCGAAGAAACACCTGTTCGTGATGCCCATCGCGGCGAACTGCCCCGTGCGCTCGAGCTCCTTGTTGAAGCTGCGGTACGTGACCCACAGCTGCTTCCGGCACTGTTCCTTGAACCCAACCGGTTCAGCCGCTTCGGCAAGGACGACAAGCGACGCAATCACACCAACGGCAACTATCCTCTTCATGACACATTCTCCAAACATTACTTGCCTATTACTTGACGATGACCATAAAACCTCTGTGGAAATACAGCCCGTTTTCCTTCTTGACGAGATAAGCGCCAGACAGGGATACGGAGTCGTACTCCGCACCCGCTGCGACGAACGTGCCGATTAGGCATCCGCCGACCAGTGTCTTCTCTTTCAAATGCATCTTCATGTACCTCTTGTAGGTTTTCTTACTTCAGCAGGGCGCAGTTGACGTGTGCACCGATGAGGCGAAGGCGATAGTTCGCCGCGCGCGCCTCAAACTCCTAACGCACCAATCATCACCAGTTTGTTTATTTCACTTTCCTCATTCTTTGTACCGAATCACACGCCTTGACAACCACCGGACCGAGCAAGCCTGACGGCGAAGGCTTACCCCTTTTGCCTCTACGGTTGGCAAGTTCGATGTTCGTCTTCGTATAGGTTTTGTCACCGTCGACATGTAACTGATCGCCAAGAACGCGGTTGTACCAGGAATTGACGACTTTCACCTCAAGGACGTTCTCACCATCAATCAACGCCTCCGTTACATCGAATCTGAACGGTTTCGTCCACCCTCTTCCGATATTCGTCCCATTTAGGCGGATGGTCGCCACGCCGACATCCAACACTTCGCCGAGTTCCAGCCTGTAGCGTACACCATCACGCTTGGCGAACTTGAAACCCTTTGAATACTTTGCCGCCCCGGAATAGTACTTGATACCCGAAATGGGCGATGTCGTCCAATCTACGAGAGACGGAAACACGACTTCGCCCGGTCCGCCCCAAGCCGGATCAAACTCAACTTTCCACTCGCCCTCAAGGGCAAGCACGGTCTTGAATTGCGGAAAGTTCTCCCCCTCCGGTACGATTGGGACATCATCGCGGAACACGATGAAATATGCGCTGCAGGGATCGAACTCAAGCGGAATCGCGGTCACGCCGTCCTTGCGGGTGAAATCGCGCAGCGCCCGGCGTTCACCGGTCAAGGGATCCCAGAGTTCCGGAGTACGGCGGCACGCGCGAAACTCGCATGTCGCCTTTAGGGGTTTGAGCGTTTGGTTCGACACAAACCATGCGTCAGCGCAGCCAAGTTTGTAGTGTATGTAGTCGAAACTTTCCTCTGCGACGTTTCCGGCCGAGAAGTCTTGCTTCACGCCCTGAGACAGAAGATAGGTCCGCGCGGTCTCCCCTACGACCAAACGCCCTTTGCCGACCTTGCGGATTCCGGCGGAGCCGTCACCCCAGAGTTCGCTGGCAATTGACGCAAACTCCTTCTGCGCCGACGCGCCGCCCTTGAGCGAGACGCAACGCAGGGGTTTGGAGCCGACGACGGTGGCCCCCTCTGAGAGGAGGCGCTTTACCGCCTTGAGCGCGGCGAGGGAAAGAACCCCGTGGTCCGGCAATGCGAGGACGCGGTAGCGCGGGCTTTTCGGCGTGGCAATCCACCCTTCCGAATCGACAACAAGAGAACAGAGCGCGTTTTCGTCTGTTACGTCGTAATCGAATCCTGGCATGGCGTGTCCAAGGTCGGTCGCCTTCTGGAGATAAACGTTCGGCACATGGTCGCCGTAGTAGTAGAGGACATCCGCGACGAACTGCCCATTCTGAACGATGGACTGTACGCGCATGAAATAGTCGAACACGGGCTTGGAATCGTTCCACCACGTCACACGCGGGTTGATGTGGGTTCCGGCGAAGTATTCCTGCCCGGGAAGCCCCATAGACGCCGGCGACGACGTGAACGAGTGGAGATAGGCGCGGTTCAACCCCGCGCAGATTTCATGGTCGAACGCGCGTTTCTGGCTTCTCCACAGCAGGTCGTTCCACTGCGGGCCGATCGAGGTGAAGGACTCCGCGCCGACGATTCTTTTGCCGTAGATGTGTGCTGCAGACGACGCCTGTTTCACGTAGTAGCGCATCTCGGTACGGGGAGGATCGGGCAACCAGAACTCGCTCATCACGATGTCGCTGTACGCATAGTTCTTCAGAGCGTCCAATGGAGCCGGATGGGGACCTCCAGATTCGGGATTGATGCCCATGCCATGGGCGTGGGCGAATTCGGCCATCCGGCGGTAGTGTTCGCTGACTCGCATGCCGATCTCCTTTCGGAAGTCGGCGAGAAAGGCGTGGGACGTCTCCATGTCGTCCACGACCACGCCAGAGAGCAGGGCGAGCCAGGGGATGGGATTGTAGCCGAAGTCGCGTTCGAATGAGCTCGCCATGTCGTCCGTCCAGTTCATGGCGCCGCATTCCCAACTGTCGGTCTCGATATATTTGAGCGTCGTGCCTTTGTGCCTCCCGACATGGGATAGGATCGGCACGATTTCCTTTTCCAGATAGGCATCGAGCGCCTTTGTGGAAAGGTAGTCCAGAACGTATCCGCCCCACGTTGCGCTGCAGAAGGCGACCTTCCTGCTCGTGCAGGTATATCCGATGCGAAGGACGAGCCACTTTCCCGACGGACATTTCCAGCCAAGTGTCCCGTCCGCGCGCATGGACGATGAAATGTCCCGTATAGACTTGAACGGAACCAGATACGGAACTGGATGATTCTTCGCGTCATCCCGTTCGCGGTTGTCAAGTTCATAGCGGCAGTCGGTGGTGTGGCGGCGATCGGTCGCTCCAATCTTGTTATCCAGGAAGTGGATTGGTTCCGATGCAACGGCCCTGTCGTTCACGGGGAATGCCAGAACGGCGATGTCGCGGTAGAACCCAAGCCGTACGTACGGCTTCGGCAAGGTGACACCGTTTTCACCGCCGTGCATGACGGTTTTCGAGAACACAAGTTGTTTCGCAATATGCTCCGGTTTGACGTCCGGTCCGCCGAGATTCCATCCGCTCTGGATTGTAAAACTAAGCTCCAGACCGTTCTTCTCGGCCTCGTCGCAGGCGAACAACAGAAGATCCATCCATTCCGGCCAACCGAATTTCGGTCCGGGCGGAACCGTGTCACGATGGCCGATGTGGTTCCAGCCGCCGGCATCATAGATCATGGCACCCTGGAATCCCCTGTCCTTCATTGCGGCAAGTTCGCTCGCGATGGCGGCCTTGTCCGTATTCCCGTTGAGCCACCACCACCAACAGTTTACGCCGTATTCACGAGGCGGATTCGCAAAGTCATCGGCGATGTCCTGCGTCTTCGCCGCAAGCGGAAACGCCATGCCTGCCGCAACCGCCGCGACGACCGTCAGTTTGTGTATATTGTAGAGTAGAGACACATGCCTCGGCGTTGCCGCCGATGCAACTTCCCCCTCATCAAACCGTACGCGCGGATTTCCCGCATCCGGCTTTCCATTGAGCGCTTTTCCTGTTGTCATTTCTTGTGATGCTGAATGTTGAAGTGGCACAGTTGGGTGCGTTCAAGGAAAATCTCTTTTTTGCGTTTCACATGGCTAATGTATCATAAATTTCGTGATAACGCAAGCCGTCAAACACGTTCATAACGATACTCTTTGTCGTGGACAAATACGAGTCCGTCGGCGACAAGGCGCTGAAGCGCCTTTGTAGCCGTGCCAGACGACGGCACCTCCGCAGCCGACATGAACTCCGACGAGTACACGTTGCGTCCGCCGAGTTTCGCCAGGGCGACGAGCACTTTAAACTGGTACCTCGTGAGGCGCGTTGTCTGCAACTCGAATGGCCCGCTCTCCTGCTCGAAGATCTCATCCCCGCAATAAGAAATTCAACCATTTAGTTTAAAACCATTTGGTTTAATTCTTCATGCCCATACCGATAGGCGACTAGTCCTTTGTCGGCATCGCCCATGCCAGTTGAGCGACGATGGCGACAATGGCACAGACATAATCGTTGTCACACATATCTCCTTTCTCGGCACGGGCGTATAGCGCTGCTGCACGGCAGGCACCGCCGCAGACGAAGCGGCGCTTGCGCTCGTGCGACTTGCCAGAAACGGCTCAACGGACACCGCGCCTTTCGCCACCGCACATATTGCCGTAGCCACTACAAATGTCACTAGTTTTTTCATGTTCTTTTACCAACCACTTCAACCTCCTCGCACATGTCCGACCGCCATGGGAGTTCATTTTGGACGCGCGGCGTACTCACCCTTCGCCAACTTCCGCCAGCCGCGCACATCCGATCCCACGACGAGCAGATGGGGGCCGCGCGTCTTGAGGTAGAAGCCGTCGTCCCCAAGCTCTTGCTGCACATTAACGGGAATCGTGTACATCGTACGGCCAAGCACAATCGCCTTGACGGGCGGCTGCGGCTGGTCGTCCGTCACGATCGGCAGTTCCACGTCCGTCATGCGCCTGACGTGTTCGCGCAGCTCCTCGGCGGCGTACACCACCGAGGGCGAGGCGTCCGCCGCGCGCAGAATCGCATATTCCGGCGCGCGCCCGCGCACCGCGAGGTCAAGCGTCCCCGCCGCCATGGCACAGGTCGCAAAAGCGAACACACTCGCCGCCGCAAGGAACATAAAATATTTTCTGGACATTTTGGGGGGCCTCCCATAATCTTTGACGATTGACTTTCGTTCCTGACTCCGTACACGCCAGAACCAACACGGCTACTTGTCGTAGACCTTCTTGCCGGTTCTCAAACACCCCGCCGGAGCCACGGCGAAACCGTCGGCCACGACGTAGCCCTTGGACTTTGCGGGCAGCAGCTTGAGCGTGGCGCCGGGCGCGAGATCGAACTCGCCGAGTTTCCTCCACGTGCCGTCGGCAATGGCCTGGTCGATTGTGAACGTCTCCACACGCCCTCCGCTCGTCAGTTCGCACACCGTCATGGAGCCGGGTTTCGCCCCCCAGCTGAACGGCACGCGCCCCATCAGCGCGTAGCGTCCCTCCTTGTCCACCGGTAGTGGATAGACGGCTGGCTCAGCTTTCTTACCAGGGAAGTGTGCGTACTCGCCCACCTGGTCGCCGTAGTGGACATGGCGCTTCTGCCAGCCCTTTCCGAACTTGACGTCTTCCGACTCGTCGTCAACGATGCGCCAGTCCGCGAGCTTCGGGTCTGGCACCCCCGGGAACTCGCCGCCCAGGCGTCCCTGAAGCTTCCGTATATGGCCGTGGGCGTATATGCCGCGCGGCGTTTCGCCGAGTTCGCGGCACATCGCCGCCGCCTCTCCGGCAGCCACGCCGAGCTGCGCAAGAGTGTTCATCACACGTGGGCCGCCAAGACCCACGTGCGTACAGCTGAAGCAGCGTCCGACCATGAAGAGGTTCGCCACGTTGCGCGAATAGATGCTGCGGTACGGAATCCAGTAGCGTCCGTACGTTTCGCCGTGGTCTGTCGTGCCGTGGCATGTGGTGAGGAAGTCGACGCCGGGCTTGTAGTTGTCGAAGTGGAGGTCGATGCCCCACGAACCGGAGGCGATGGCGTCGGCAAACGGACGGCGGCTCGTGACGTCCTTTTCGGAGTACACCCAGTCTCCGAGCAGGCGGCGCGACTCGCGCTTGCCAAGCAGGAATGGACAGAGGTTCAGCGCGTGGTTCGTGTTCTCCGGACGCCTCTTCGCGAGCGAGAACGCGCCGTATGTCGCGAGCAGCAGCCTGTCGCGTATCGCCTCTCCCTCGGCGATCATGTCGCGGTGGATGCCATACTCCCAGTTCCACCATCCGTTCACCGCCACAACGCCCT
>Ga0256407_10015120_pt1 | contig 10007 bp, 1 predicted proteins | sample RumenRJG_04DNA_FD_193489 | JGI IMG/M metagenome (GOLD analysis project Ga0256407, IMG submission 193489) | Bovine rumen microbial communities from Lethbridge, Alberta, Canada - RJG_04 | ecosystem: Host-associated > Mammals > Digestive system > Stomach > Rumen | place: Canada: Alberta | collected...
TCCCCAATCCCCAATAAAATTGTAATTTTTAATTTTTTATTTCATTACTTAAAAAATTGAATAAAATTTAATTATTTTAATTTATATTTTTTCAAAAATTTACATTACCTCCAGAAATTATAATATAAAATATAAAATGTTTTCCCAAAACAAAGAAACATTTCATGAAATAAAAGAAATACAACAAATATCAAGCAAAGATGCTTTCGTATCTTCAAATAATAATAAAAAATCAGAAAATGAGATAGATATTAATCAAAAAGAAAAAGAAGAAGATAATAAAAACCAAAAAAACACAAAAAATCAAACAATTAAGGATTATTTAGAAGGAACTTATAATTCAAGAAGTAGAATGAGAGCATATGATAGATATAATAGATGGAAAATGACGATCAAAAAAGAAAAAAGAAATATATCGAATAAAAAGGAAAATAAGGAAAAAGAAATAATAAAAAATTCCACTGAAAAAAAAGAAGAAATAAAAATTGTTAAGGAACCAATAATATTTCAGGAAGAATTAAATATAAGTGAAAAAGAAATATCAAAGCCAAAAATAGAGAAAAATAATGAACTAAATGATGAACCAATTATTTATAAACATTCTTCCAATTATTTAGAAACCAGGAATCAAATAAATGAAACAGATATTAATAATGTCCAAAACAAAAAACTTCCATTAAAATGGAAAATTATAATAATAATATCATCAATAATAATACTTCTTCTTATCATTTTTCTCATTATTTATTTCAAGCTTATCCTACCATCATCCCCAAATACAATATTGTCCTCTTCTTTACCACCATCATCACCTTATTCTCCCTCTCCTTCTTCTTCATCTGAGGAAGAGCAACCAGATTTAAAGATCAATTATTTCAAAGAAGATTTAGTTAGTGATTTAACCTATAAAGAAAATCAGATAATGAGATTTCAAAATATAAAGACAACTAATATTATTTTCGATTTTTATAATATAACTACAAACAATAATAGTAAAAAATTAATTGAATATTTTGATTATGTGATTGGGATTGTCGACCAGGATAAAGTTATTGATAATTTTACAGAAAAAGAAACATTTTCAGGTTTTATTTTCTTAGAAAATTATTTGATTGATAATGAAACTGATAAAATGCTTTTACAAACAAGTGATATATTAAAAGAAAATGAAAATAATAGTAATATAAGGAATTTAGAAGATAAAACTTATTTTAATTTTTCCTTATATGAAATTAAAACTTTTTGTTGTATTGATAATGAAACTTTACCTTTAATGAAATTCGCTTTTTATAGAAATGGTAAAATAAGTAGGATTTATAAACCAAAATCTTTAAGTTCTTTTTTCTATGATCAAATGATTGATATCATAGAAAAAATCATTCCTAAAATATCAAGAAGTGATTTTAATGATACATATAATAATATCTCAGAGGCTTTAGAAATTGAATATGAAAAAATAAGGAATAGAGCTAAAGAAGAAATTAATGATGACTATGATGATTATGATGATTTATTTGAGGAAGAGAAAGAAACTGAAATAGAACATGAATTAACAATGAATGAAGAAGAAAATAGTTTTAATTCAGGTTCTCAAAATAAAGAAGATGAAGATGATTTCATTGATGAAGAAGAAAACAATGATCGAAGAAGACTTAGTGAAAATGCAACTAAAACTAAGAAAATAAAACATAGGAAATTAGAAATAAATAACATTGGTAATACTACAATCCCCAATTTTTTTTATAATTCTGATATTATAGAGCAAACTAATAATTTTGATAGTAGTGATATTTTTGATATCTCGGATGAAATAAAATTTATCGATAATACCGATGAAGAACCAGAAATAAATGATAATATTTCACAAATATATAACATAGAGGATGATTTTAATATTAATTTAGTGAATAATGAAGAAACAAATGAAAAAAATATTTCAAATAATACCTATTTAAATTATTATGGTCATTCTTTAGTAAGAAACGAATATCTAGAATTAAAAGGAAGCCAACAAAATACTACAATAAATACAAGAATAGACGAAAATGAAAAAGTTTTGAAAGAGGTTCATTATATTCATAAAGGTCTTCTCGTTAACGATACTAAATTCAGGCAAGAAATAGAAAAAGAAAAGCAACAATCCTGCTCAAATGATAGTTTTATGGATTGCAATGATTTAATTAATGATAAACAAGAAAATATTGTTGATTCTAAAATTAAAAGTATTAATTATGAAATCATTGAAGATATTATTTTAATAAAGAATTATATTGATTATGATAAAACAATAATAAATAAATTAAATAACGCATTCATTCAATATGGAAATGATTCAGAAATTACAGAAAATAATGAAAGACTGAATTCTAGTGGAAGATTTCTAAGAGATTTAACTGAATATATTGTGGCAAATAAATTTGAATATAGTGATATAGAAATCAAAATTGAGAAAAAAAATCCTAAGAGACACTTAGATGATTTTACCGAGTATTATGGTATGAAAAATATGGAATATTCTAAAAGCTTATTCCATTTGAATTTAATTGGAATACAAATGAAATTAGAAATAATTAATACTATGATTGTGAAAGAAGGGAAAGCAGTCATAAAAATAAAATTGCAATTTGCCTTCATTAAAATATCAATAACACTTAAAACATTACAAACAAATATGCATTTAGCTATAAGAAATTATAATGAAATGGGATTTACAGAATTATATTTAATCAATGAATCTAATAATAAATTAATCAATCAAACAGATAAATATTGCGATATTATCCTTAATCTAGAAAAGGATTTTAATTCTTTATTAGTTAATAAACACGATTTTAGTAATATTTTCAAAGAAAGCTTTAATGAAATGTATGAACAAATCAAGAATTTTACAACTATTATTTTTCAAGAGTTTATACAAATAATAAGAAATGCCTACGATAATTATACTGAAGTCCTTGAAGATGTAAATGAAAATAAGCATGAAGTCTTTAATGAAATAAGAAAAATAATAAAATATGAATATATAAATTTCATATATTCAATGCTTGTTTTAGTTGAGGAATTTAATAATAAAACTTTTATTTTTCTTTTTGAAGTATCTGAAGAAGTATCAAGGATCGATAATTTTCAAATCGATCTTTTATATGATTTAATTGATATTGTCTATGAAGCCAAAAAGATATTCAAAGATTTTAATAAAAATCTTTTCTTAGCTATTGAAAAAGGTATTAAAGCTTTTAAATTAGATTTCAATGATTTTATTCATGATATGATGGGAGATTTACTCTATTTAATTGATTTTCTTTCTATTAATTTAAATAAAAATGATATACTTAGGAATGGAATGGATGATTTAATAAGAGAAGAATTGACTATTAAATTAAAAAATATTAGGAATATAATAAATGTCATAGTAGATAATTTAAAGAAAAATATAGAACTTGATTATAAGGAAGAAATCAATGAAAGGAATATAAATTCAATAAAAGTTTATTCAGAGACAAAATTGAAAGAATATCTTGAAAACTTGGAATATCGAAGTGAAAATATCATAATAGATATAAAGAATAAAATTGTATTTATTAATTTATATGAATTATACGCTGATAATATGGATAAAATTGAAGAAATAACTAATGAAGTAAATGAAGTATATTTTTCTGATATATATAATGATACTTTGGAAAAGGTGAAAAATATGGAACCGGAATATTTAAAAGAAAATAGTAAACTTCTGAAAAATAGAGAAAAACTTATTAATATAGTTGATTTAATAGATCAAAATATTGATGAAGAAATAAAAGAAATTAATGAATATATATATAATTATACAAATGATTTCAAAAACAGAAGACAATATTTTCTTTATTATAATTATTATAATTTCATGAAAAGTTTTATTGATAGTTCATTAGAAAATTTAAGAAATAATTTTATTAAACTCATAAATGATACTGTTCTTATTTCAATTAGAAATACTTTGAATTATAACTATAATTTAGGTTGTGAGTATTTAAATGAATTAGTTAAAGCATTTAAATCAATTAATAAAAGGGATGAAATGTTACAAACAAGCTTTTGGACTAAATATAGTTCATTTATTAAAACATTCCAGGAATATTTACCTAATTGTTATAGTGATAAAAGTATAGAAGTATATAAACAATATTATAATAAAATTAGAAATGATATTATAGATAAAATTATTTCAAATATGTCAGAAATAAATTATTATTATTTTAATATATCTATATATCAAGAAGACTTTTATTTTATTTTTCAAATAAATAATAAAATTGAGTATTTAAAAAATAAATTTGAACAATATTTCAACGAAGAATATTTCAATACTTATTTGGCGAATTATATATATAGATTTACCTCAGAAAATTTAAACCCTTTAAATGACCAACTTTATAAACAGTTTGAAAATTTGAGAAAACAAGTGGAAAAAGTTTCTGATGGTACTCGAAAAAAAAATTGGGGTGATTATTGTTATAACAATGGTAAAACATCTCATCATTGGCATTATAGATCTGTTAAGCATACTAATAACTATAAATATCTAGATAAAACTTTTACAGAGGCGACAAATTTTATTCAAAATGGAACAAATATAATAATAAATGAATTTATCGGAGGATTTTCTTCATTTTTGAGTTCTTATGTAATTGAAATTAAAACTTTATTTGATGAATTGTATAATTACACAGAAAAAAAATTGAATTCAAATCAGGAGATAAATATACTAACTAATGAATATAATTCAATTTTAAACAATATGAGTAATATTGCTGATGATAATGATGAAAAAGAAATTGGAGGAAAGAATATTAATTATTTTGGGCAAAATTTGAAAAATAAAATATTGGATATTCAAAATGTTTTTTTCGAAAATTATTATTTGAAGAATTTTAGCTCTTTTTTGGAATATCCAGATGAAATTTTATATAAAATATCTAATTTGGAAAAAGAATTAACATTTAGTAGTGAAATTGTGCAAAAACAAATTAATTATATTATTCAAAAAAAAATTTTAAGGAATAAAAAAGAAAATCATTATTTTATCTATAAGACAAAAGATATTTTAAATCAATTGATTAAAATTAAAGTAAAAAACAAACAAATATTTAACGATTATAAATATTATAGAATAAATAATAATTTAAATACATTATTAGGACAATATAATTATACTAATAATGATAATGATGGAGTTATATTAAATGAAAATGATTATAATAATACTATAAATAATATTATTCAAGACTATAAAAATATAATTTTGAAAATAGAAAAAAGAATAAATGAGGATTGGATATTAGAAAATTGCACTGAAATTATAATTATGAATGTTTCAGATGAAACAAATGGAATATTTGAATCAGATTATAATTATGAAACTGATTTAATTTGTTATAAATATAAAAATAAAAGTTCTCTTAATTATAGTGATTATAATTTCAATGTTGTAAAAATAAGAAGGGCAATCTATTATATTAAATATTTATATGAAAATTTAGAAAGCTTATTCAATGAATTTAATTTTGATATTTTAATGAATTCATCTAAAATTAAATATAAAGATGATATAGTCAATGATAAAAATATTTTTAATATTTATGAAAAAACTGAAGAAAAATTAAAAGTAATTAATCAAGAAGCAGAAGAGTTATTAGAAGAATATTATAATTATTTCGAAGAAGATATCAATGAAACTATAATGAATGAACTTGATTTCAAAGAAAATTTAGAAAAATTCGGATCAATTCTTAATTTCACTGAAGAAAATTTTCTATTTGAAATTAATAAAATAATAAATGAGAGTACATTCAAATTTTTTGTATTACTTAATGAATATAATGAAACTCTTATTGAACAAATAAATTTGATAAAAATATATGAAAAACATAATTTTAATTATTCTATATTCAAAAATGAAACAGATAATATTTTAGAGTCAATTATATTTAATTTCAATATGACTGAAAATAAAATCAAAAATATATCAAACGATTATTTATTGAATAATACCTTAAAGATAAAATTAGAAAATCTTTATGGAGAAAGAGCTAAATATACTAAAAAGAAAATTGAAGATTTTAATAAGAATTATGAAATAAAGCCATTTAATTTAACATTTAATATAGGTGAAAAAACAGAAACTATAATTAAGCATCTTTATGAAAATATGATGTTTAATTTTATTAAAGATTATATAGAACTATTTGAATTAAATAGAAATATATTTAGTGATTCCCTTTTGGAAATTATTAATATAAAGAAAGAAGAAATTGTTAATAAATATAATGAAATTACAAATGAATTTTATGACGAATTAAATCGATATTCAGAAGAATATATTGATGATAATTATATTAAAGAATATTTTAATAATTATACAAATTGTCTTAATTATTCTATAGATGAATTAAATGAAACTTTAATTAAAGATGAAAAAAATTATAATAAATATGTTATACATAATAATAAAATTGAAATATGTTCAAAAATGAAAGAAAGAGAATATAATTTAAGTTATGAAGATATTATTGGGTTAAATATTACAAATTCTAGTATAATTGAATTAATTGAAAATTTAAAGGATAGTAATACAGATACAGATTATGATTATTTTGATAATTCAATTGATTATAACAATACTGAAAAAGAAGATATAATAGATGAATTAAATAATTATTTAGATAATTTTTGTAATGATATATTTAATCAAAAAATAAATTTTATCAATGAAACAGAAATTCTAATTGATTGTTCAAATAACAATTGGTATAATAATTATATTAATATATCTTTTTTTAACAATTTCAATGAAGAAATATTGACAAATTTAAAAGTTATTTCATCCAAATACAATGAGATAATTAATTCATTTTATTTAGGAGGTGAATTTATATTAAAATATTTATTATACAATGATTATATTCAACTAAATAAATCAGAAAATCTTTCAGAAAAACAAATTCGATATAATTTAGAAAACTTTCAAGATATGGCTGATTATATTAATTATAGATACGAAAAAAAATATAATGAATTATTAAAAGAGGAATTAATTAAAGCCTTTAATGAATCTTTTAAAGAATTTACTGAAAATATAATTAGTGGAGATATTGAGGATAATATATTGATTTATATATTTGGAAAAATAGATATATATATTGAATATATAAAAGCGAAAGTTAAAAGCGAAGACGGTTATTATATTTTCTTGTTGAATAAGACTGAAGAATTAGGAATCACAAGTAAAAATGCTTTGCTTTCTTTATATGATTATATAAATGATAGAGTAAATAAAACAGTATTTTATCAAATTGAGGATTATATAAGTGATAATATAATTTTTTTCTATAGGGAAAATAAATATTTATTTAAGGATTTTTTCATTTATTATTTCATCCAAAATAAAAATAAAATATTCGGAAGTGAAAATATTTTTAATTTGAAATCATTTTTACCTGAATTAATATATAGTAAAGATTTCAATAAAACATTGGAAAATATAAGCAAAGAATTTTTGGAAAAATTATTAATAAAAAATATATATAATAAAATTCCAAACCAATTGAATTTAATAGTAAATAATTTATCTTTATTATTACAAGAAGAACAAACAAAAATTGAATTAGAATTAAAAAAAATAAAAATAGTAGAACTTTATGAGAGCATGTTAGTCTTGGCAAAAATGATAAATAATTATACAGACCTAGTGAATAAACAAAATAATAGATTTAAATTCATAGTATCTAATTCACCTTTAGAAAAATTCAAATTTTTCAGTGAAAATTATTTAGAACCTCCTTTGGATAAAATAAAGGAATATTACGATATGATTCAAACTGAGCTTTTAAAAAAAATAAGTGAAATAGTAGATCAAATGAGAGATGTGTTTGGAGAAATAAAGACTGAATATAATATAACAGAGCAAATGAATAATATGTATAATGTATTTGAAAATACTTATGAATATTTAGTTAATTATAGTCAAACTTTTATTGATGATATTGATTCATATGATGATATTCTTTTATTATATACTTATCTTGGGGAAAATGAAGGAATATATAATTTAAGGGCATTAAATGAATATTTAAGAAGTGAAGAAAGAGATCTTGTTAAATTAAGAAAAATATACAATTTAACAAATAATAAAAATATGAATAATAAATTAAAGAGATTAGCTGAAAATGATGTTGAATATTATCATAAAAGCAAAAACAAAAGTAGCAATGGTCAAAATTTTTATAATAATAATCTTAAAATAAAAAAAAATAATGTAAACTTAGATCATAATTCATTTTCAAAAGTATCTTTCAATAACAAAAGAAAACTTTCATCTAATCCAGATAAGGGTTCAGTTAGTATTTCTACAATAGCAAAAGAAACTGAAACATTCATAAAAACTTTGAAAAATTTTAATAGAACTTATTTAACAGGTGAATATCTAAAAATAAGAATAAATTGGTTTAAAGAAGAAAATAGAATAAAAAAATATTTAATAAATTCAAGAAGATCAATAGAATTATCAGTACTAAAATTAGCTTCAATAATAACAGAAGATAAAATGGATTCGTTAGAAGAAATTCTTTTCTTTAAGCATAATCAAATTTCTGATCATGTGAATAATTATATGAATTTAATTCCTCCTCAAATAGATAATTATATTTATTTAATTGAAAATTCATCTGAAATTTTAGATAAAACATATGAAGAAGTAAAAAATAAAATTTTATTGGATTATTATGTACTTAAAGAATTAATAATAGGGCAAATACAAGAAAATAAAAAAGGTAATAAAAATGAAATTGTTGAAGCTAAAGGAAAAGTTTATGATTTTTTCAAAAATGAAGATATTTATCGACCTATTGGAATAAATATATTAAATAATACAGAAAAAAATATTAATCTTGAAAAAAGTAAAACAATTATTAAAAATCAAAAAATATTAAAATATAGCAAATACTGTGTATTTAATGACACAAACCAAAAATATGATAACATTCAAAATATTCTCGAAGAAGCTAAAATGTCATTAAAAGATAAAAGAAGATTAACAGAAGCTCAAACTCCAACTCAACCTCAACCTCAAGAACAAAATAATAATCCAAATGGAAAAAAAGATGAACAAATAACAGAAGCTCAAACTCCAACTCAACCTCAACCTCAAGAACAAAATAATAATCCAAATGGAAAAAAAGATGAACAAACAAATAAAGATAAAGAACAAGCTGAATTAAAAGAGGAATTTGACCTAATGAAGGGTAAATTATCATATAATTTTGAATTATGCAAAGAAATAGATTTTGCTGATAAAATCAAAAAAAAGTTTCCATTATTTAGTGAGCCTATACCAATAATTGGTCCATTAAAGTTAGTTTTAGATCCTAAAATAATTCTAGGTTTTTGTATCGGATATGAATTTGAAACAAAATTGTATGATAATATTTTAGATACAGATAAAATATTCAAAGAAATTAGTAATTTTAAAGAAAAAGATAAAGATGAAGATGAGAATAAATTTGCAAAAAAAGTTGTTGGAAAAGGGGAAGTTTCTATGGATATTGCTGTAGGAATAGTTGAACCCGATAAAGGACCAATTAAAATATCATTTTTAGCAGGAATTAATGGATTACTTGGAAGTGGAGAAATTGGATTTTCTTTAGGAATAAATTTAAAAAACCTGGGAATAGATGTTGATTCCTTTTTTACAATTCAAGCTTGTGTTATTAGTGTTTTCTTAAAGCTTGAAATAGAAATTGATATTGAATTTTATAAGCTAGAATTTGAGTTTTTTATTTTTAATATTAAGTTATTCGGAATTAAATATGAACAACATAATATAATTAGAAAAATGATAACAGAATTAATATTAGATAAAATTAATTATTTAACAAATAAATAATTAAATAATAAAATTAAATTTATTAATTTTACTAAAAAAAATTAAGAAAATTGATTATTTTTGGGGATTGGGGATTGGGGATTGG
>Ga0256407_10015121_pt1 | contig 10007 bp, 7 predicted proteins | sample RumenRJG_04DNA_FD_193489 | JGI IMG/M metagenome (GOLD analysis project Ga0256407, IMG submission 193489) | Bovine rumen microbial communities from Lethbridge, Alberta, Canada - RJG_04 | ecosystem: Host-associated > Mammals > Digestive system > Stomach > Rumen | place: Canada: Alberta | collected...
CGGCAAATAATGTGAATAGATTATGGACAGCAAAGAACTTTACGCTATCTACCAGCAGCATCCGGTCATCACCACCGACAGCCGCGAGTGCCCCGAGGGCAGCATCTTCATCGCCTTGAAGGGCGACTCGTTCGACGGCAACCAGTTTGCCGCCCAGGCGCTTGACAAGGGGTGTGCCGTCGCCATCGTGAGCGACGAGCAGGTATATAATGCCTACCATGGCGACAAGCAGATGATACTCGTCGACGACACGCTACAGGCCTTCAAGGACATGGCACGCGAACACCGCCGCCGCTTTGACATCCCCGTCATCGGCATCACGGGCACCAACGGCAAGACGACGACCAAGGAACTCGTGCGGGCGGTCCTTGCCGAGCGCTATGACGAGATGGCCACCGAGGGCAACTTCAACAACGATGTGGGCGTGCCCAAGACCCTGTTCCGCCTCAATGTCATGCACGAGATTGCCGTCGTGGAGATGGGTGCCAGCCACCCCGGTGACATCAAGACGCTCGTCGAGACCGCCGAGCCCACTTGCGGCCTGATCACCAATGTGGGCAAAGCCCACCTGCAGGGCTTCGGCTCGCTCGAGGGCGTGATACACACCAAGGGTGAACTCTATGATTTCCTGGCGACACGAGAGGATAGCGTCATCTTCATCAATGCCGATAACGAGCACCTGATGGGCATCCTGCCCCAAGGTGTCAATGCCGAGTGTTATACTCAGGACGAAAACAAGAACGGTGCCCGCGTCTATGGCCAGATTGTTGCCTGCGACCCGTTCCTGCGTCTGCGGTGGAAAGAGAATAGCGGCGACTGGCACGAGGTGACGACCCACCTCATCGGCAGCTACAACATCGACAATGTGCTTGCCGCAGTGACCGTGGGCCTGCACTTCGACATCACACCCGAGCAGATCTGCCACGCCATCGAGAACTATGTGCCGTCCAACAACCGCTCACAACTCACCGAGACAGGCCACAACCACCTCGTGGTGGATGCCTACAATGCCAACCCTACATCGATGGCTGCAGCGCTCGACAACTTCTGCATGATGGAAGTGAGCCCCAAGATGGCCATCCTGGGCGAGATGCGTGAACTGGGCGACAGCAGCGCCGAGGAGCATCGCCGCGTCGTGGAACGACTGGCGTCGTGCCCCTTTGACGAGGTGTGGCTCGTGGGCGCCGAGTTCAAGGACATCGACTGCCCCTACCGCAAGTTTGACGATGTGGAGCAAGTCAAGGCAGCTATTGCCGAGAAACGCCCCGAGGGCCACTACATCCTCATCAAGGGCTCCAACGGCACCCGCCTGTTCCAACTCCCTGAACTGCTATAGGCCGCATCCCTCCCCCATCACCATCACACGCCACCCGAGGACCGTCCCCAGGTGGCGTGTTGTTGCAGTGCAGGCAATTGGCTTGTATCAAGTGCTGCAACGGCATTACAACAGCCGCTGCAACAGCCGCCACAGGTCGCCGGTACCAGGCTCGGTGAACGACGGGTTCATGCGGTGCCCCACTTGTGATGTCTCGCTATAGCGCTCATCGGGAACCAGCGCACGGCAGGCGGCACGGTTGTCACCCAGCAGTTCGTCATGGTCGCTGCACAGGATATAGGTCTCGGGCGTGATGTCAAACCCGATGCCACGGAATTCCAACAGATTCTCGGGGCCGAAATCGAAATACCAATTGCCGTCCTCGCGGGGGTTGAAATAGCGCAGATGACCGAACATGTCGGGATGATTGAGCATCACCTCAGGATTGGTCGCCGGATTCACAGCCACTTTGGGACAGGACACCCGGGCACACAGGGTATAGAACCCGCCCAACGATGTGCCCAACAGCAGGTCGATACCATGCTCGGTTACATACTGCTCGATGCGGTCTATCGACTCTGCCGGGTGATGGTTCACATCGATGGCATGCACCTCGCAGGTGCCTTGAAACACCTCACGCAGCCGCCCCACTGTTGCCGTCTGGGCTGAACTGCAAAAACCGTGAATGTAAAGAATCTTCTTTTTCTTTTCCATGAATCTCAGTATTATTCAGTTATTATTGATTCTTTCACAAAGATAACAAAAAATCATGAGTAATCAAAAAAAAATAATGCCTATAACTCAAACTATTTATCGGCAAAATCCTGTGTTAAAAGAAAAAAATGCTACATTTGCAGTTATATAAAAAACCAACTCTACTAATAACCAAAATGAAGAAGATAGTATTTTTCCTTGCAGTGGTGCTGGGTGTGCTTGCGGCCCAGGCTGCCAAGGTCAATGTTGAGCGCATTGAACCCACCGACTGGTTTGTTGGCATTAAGACCATACCCAGTGTGCAGTTGATGGTCTACGGAGATGGCATCGGCAGTGCCCAGGTTACAACACAATATCCCGGCGTTACAATTGACAGTGTGGTGAGGGTGGACTCACCCAACTACCTGCTCGTGTATATCGACACCCGTGATGCACAGCCAGGTACGATGGAGCTCAAGTTTGAGCAAGGACGCAACAAGAAGGTTGTGAAATACCAACTCAAAGCCCGCGAGAAAAGCGGCAGTGAGCGCATAGGCTTCACCAATGCCGATGTGCTGTACATGCTGATGCCCGACCGCTTTGCCGACGGCAATCCCGCAAACAACCAGATTGCCGGCATGGAAGCCTACACAAACGACCGTTCGCGCCCCAGCCTGCGCCACGGCGGCGACATCGAGGGCATCCGTCTGCACCTGGACTACTTTACCCAGTTAGGCGTTACTGCCCTGTGGTTCACCCCCGTGCTGGAGAACAACTCGCCCGACGGGCACAACCACTCGACCTATCACGGCTATGCCACCACCAACTACTACAAGGTGGACCCTCGCTTCGGCACCAACGAGGAATACCGCCGGCTGGTGGACGAGGCCCACAGCCGTGGCCTTAAGGTGGTGATGGACATGATTTTCAACCACTGCGGCGACTACCACCCCTGGCTCAAGGACATGCCCACCAAAGACTGGTTCAACCAGCCTGACTACAAAAACAACTACCTGCAGACCAGCTACAAACTGACACCCGTCATGGATCCCTATGCCAGTGAGATTGACCTCAAGGAGACCGTTGAGGGGTGGTTTGTCCCCTCGATGCCCGACCTGAACCACCACAATGTGCATGTGATGAATTACCTCATCCAAAACAGTGTCTGGTGGATTGAGACGGTGGGCATTGACGGAATACGCATGGATACCTATCCCTATGCCTACGCCGACGCGATGGCACGCTGGATGAAAGTACTCAATACCGAGTATCCCAACTTTAATGTCGTGGGTGAGACCTGGGTGGAAAATCCCGCCTACACCGCTGCCTGGCAGAAGGGAAACAAGATGGGCAAACCCGAGAGTTACCTGCCCACGGTGATGGATTTCTCCTTCTATGAGAAGGTGGACAGCGCCAAGCATGAGGAGACCGACGGCTGGTGGCGCGGCTACAACCGCGTGTACAACAGCCTGTGTCACGACTACCTCTACCCCAACCCGTCGAGTGTGATGGCCTTCATCGAGAACCACGACACCGACCGCTTCCTGCGCAACGGCCAGGATGCTGATGCCCTGAAACAGGCACTCGCCCTGCTGCTGACCATCAAGCGCATCCCGCAACTGTACTATGGCACCGAAGTGCTGATGAACGGCACCAAGGAGATGACCGACGGCAATGTGCGCAAGGATTTCCCCGGCGGTTTCCCCGGAGACCAGCGCAACGCCTTTACAGCCGAGGGACGCACACCCGCCCAGAACGACATGTTCAACTGGCTGAGCGCCCTGCTGCACTGGCGCCAGGGCAATGACCTTATCATCAAGGGCAAGATGACCCAGTTTATCCCCAAGGACGGCATCTATGTCATCGCACGCACCTACAAGGGCCGCCATGCCCTGACCATCATCAACGGCACGACCCATGAGCAACAGATGAACCTTGACCACTACAGCGAGGTCATCGGCAACGCCACCGTGGCGCGCGATATTCCCACAGGAAAGACCGTCAGCCTTGCCGACGGCGTGCTCATGCTTCCCGCCCGTGGCACCCTAGTGCTGGAATACTAAGGACTGAAAAGCGAGAACCTAAAATGGCAAACCTTATCAAGTATTACCGGCGCTCAAGATTTCCGCAGAGGTTTTGGGGCAAGCGTGCACTCATGAAAATGAACAGCTCACGGCATGCAGTGATGCCCGAGTGGGTACTGGCCGAGTTTGAAATCGCCGACAATTGCCGTCTGCTCGACATCGGTTGCGGTGGTGGAGCCAACCTCAACCGCATGCTGTCGCGGTTCCCCACAGCCAATGCTGTGGGCATGGATATCTCGCCGTTGGCGATGGAAGTAACCCGCGAGGTGAATTATCGCGATATCGTCGACAAGCGCTGCTTGCTGCTAGGCGGGGATGCGACACAGATGCCACTGGCCAAGGAGTCGTTTGACCTGGCTACCGCATTTGAAACCATCTATTACTGGCAGTCGATGGAACAAGGCGCACAAGAATTATTCAGGTTGCTGCGTCCTGGCGGAACTTGTCTCATCGCCAACGAAATGGATGGTCTGGAAAAGGATGTCAGGCGTTTTGAAAATGCTGTGGGCAACTTCCGCGTCTATTCCATTGAGGAGATTGCAGAATACCTGACTGATGCCGGATTCATCGACATCCACTCCCGTCACGACGAGAAGCGCCACTTCATCTGCGTCACCGCCCGAAAGCCTGAATAGCCAGTAAACCTGAATACAACATCAAAGCGCGGCAAGGGGAACGCCCCATTGCCACGCTTTGATGTTGTAATAGCCTGCGGTGTTACTCCAGGAATGTCTTGAGTTCGTACAAGGCGGGCAAGGCCTTGCCGGTCTCATGGTTCCACAAGCCGGCATTATACCAGTTGTCATTGACATGAAGAGTGGACCAGTGGCTACCGCCCAATCCATACTCGTTGGCTTCGGGGAACCACCAGAACAAGCCCTTGACACGAACATAGGGTTTGAGAGTGTTGATGAGGTCAAGGGTAAACTGGCGCTGTCCCTCAGCTGTCAGGGGCCAGGTAGAAGAGAAATCCTGGTCCCCCACCTTATAGTGATAACTATAGCCCGTCTCGACAATCATGATATCTTTATTCTGGAAAGTGTTGCACACGCTATTGAGCGCCGTTTTCAACACCGCCAAGTTACCATGGTAATAGGGATAGTAGCTCAAGCCGATAATGTCATAATCCACACCACGGTTCTTCATCTGGTTGTAGAAGTTGACAAGCACATTGACGCGAGGCACACGCTCGGTGTGCAGCACAATCTTGGCGTTGGGGCACTCCTCGCGGCATGCCCTGCCGGCAGCCTTGAGCAGATTGGCGAAGCGTACCCAGTTCTCCTCGGGACTGTTTGTGAAACACTGCTTGAGCTGGGACTGCGGCGTGCCTGCAGGTCCCCACAGCATGCCGTAACTGATTTCGTTGCCCGTCTGGATATAGTCGGGGGTCGCTCCTGCAGCCTTGAGGGCACGCAGGCAGTCGCGGGTGTACTCATACACCTGCTGCGCCAGGGCCTCATCATCGAGGTCAGCCCATGCGGCAGGCGTGGTCTGTGCCGACGGGTCGGCCCATGTGTCACTGTAGTGGAAGTCGAGCATGAACTGCATGCCGGCGGCCTTGATGCGCGCGCCCAGCACCATCACCGTATCGAGGTTCTGGATGACACCCTGCCCCTTGTGCTCGGCTGAGGCGTTCTCGGGGTTGACGAACAAGCGCACACGCGCCGCGTTCCACCCCTGTTGCTTGGTCCAGGTGATGACATCGTTGATGACCGCGCCGTTCACATCATAATAATGGGCATTGGTGATGCCGTAACGAGCGAACGCCATCTGCTGATGAGCCTCATACTTGGTCAACATCGAAATGTCACCGCCCACCACAGGACCGTCATAAGGCACAACCGGTCCGCCTCCCAGGATGATGCTAATCACGGCATTGACATCGGCAATGCTCACCTCGTTGTCACCATTCACATCGCCTGCAGAATTGCCATTGCCTGTTAAAATCATGTCAATAAGGGCATTGACATCGGCGATACCCACCTCACCGTCACCGTTCACATCGCCGTGAACAGCAGCATTGGCGCTGACCGTCGTTGCAGTCAGCACCAATGCGATAAAAAGTCGTTTCAGCCAATCGGTCATCATGTTACCGGATTTGTAGTGATTAAGCGGCTTTCAGGATAATACCGATCAAGGCATTGGCATCGGCGATGCTCACCTCGCCATCACTGTTCACATCGGCACGCGTCATCGTTTCACCAGAAGCGTTACCACCCAGGATAATGTCAATCAGTGCATTGACATCGGCGATGTTTACCTCATCGTCACCATTGACATCACCTGTGACACCATTCAGGTAGGGCAGATAGATGTCGGTCACATCCTTCACCTCATACTTGTTGGTCTGGGTGGTCACCTCAAAGAAGGAGGTCTTCCTCACATCGGTCACATCTTCGGTCTGGTGACTGCCAGCCGTGCTGCCGCCCTGGTTGAACACGAAGTTCATGTAGTAGTTCTTGCCCGTGATGGTGTAGGTGTGGTAGTAGAACTTCACGCCGTTAACCACCTTGGTGGCGGTGATGGTCTGGCCGGGCCAGTTGCCGTTGAACTGCTTGTCCGAACTGTCCCAAGTGTAGAAATTCACCATCGGCCAGTTGTTGGGAGCCACCGTCGGGTCCTTGAGGAAAACGGTAATCTCGTAGGGCTCAAAGTCAGCGTTCTCAATCGTGTAGTTGCGGGTGATGACACCGCTCACGGCGCCGTTGATCAGCAGGCCCACCTTGAGGGTTGTGTTGGCACTGATATTCACGCTGGAGCCATCGGCCACCTTGGTGCCGTTGCTGGCGGTGGGCTCGCTGCCGTCGAGGGTATAGACGAGTTGAGCGCCATCGTTCTGGCTAACGGCATTCAGTGTAACGCTGAATGCGCCCTGGTACTCACCGCTGGGCTTGCTGGCCCAAGCGGTCTCGGTCGTCTTGCTCAGAGCCAGGCGGTAGTTGGTACCACTGGCCACGAGGACGAAAGTAGCAGGCACATTATAGGCGGTAGAGCCCATCATGGCCAGCACCGAGCCGCGGGTGCCCACGGTGCGCTGCACATAGTAGTTCTGAGTCGTGCTGTTGGCCATGTTGGATGTGGTGCTCATATTGGTGATACCTGCCAACTGGCGGATATAAATCATCTGCTTGATGCTCTCCTTGTAGTCCTGCCAGTGCTTGAGGAAGATGCAGGGCGTGCCCGGCATGGCCAGCAGATAGGCATTGGCGGCCTCGATATTCTTGGTGATGGGATCCTGGGGAGCGCTGGCGCTGCGATACTCCGTGTCGTGGTTCTCGACAAAGGTCACCGCATAGCGCTTGTAGTTGGTCTCCATGTTCAGGCCCTTGCCTGAACCGGCCAGGTTGCTCCAACGGGTGTTGTTGACAGCGTCACGGATGGTGTAGCGGAAGGGGAAGTCGAACGCGGCGCTCTGGATCACGCCACCCACCTTGGTGCCTTCAACCCAGTTCCTGACAGCCGCAACATTACCGTCCCAATACTCACCCACCGAGTACTCTGCCCCCACATGGGAGTTGTACATACCCGTGAACGATGCAGCATAGCCTTTAGTCATATCATAGCGGAAGCCCGTATAGCCCAAGTCGTTGAGCAGCATGTCCAGGTAGGCCTTGACATTGTTCTGCACATTCTCGCTCTTGTGATCCAGGTCGCGCATTCCGCCCCAGTCCTCACCGGTGTCGTTATTGTTACTCAGCGAGTAGCCGTTCTGGGTGGCCCAGGTGAGCGCGGCACCGCCATCATCGTTGCGGCAGATGTCGGTCGACTGGAGTTGATAGGTCACGCCCTTATAGGTCTCGGCAGGGAAATTGACCCAATTCGAGACATTCTTGCGGTGGTTAATCACCACATCGGCAATGGTGCCGATGCCCTTGCTCTTGAAGGTGTTGATCATCGAGCGCAGTTGAGACTCGTTGCCGAATGAACTGTTATAGTTGGTGAACCAGTACAGGTCATCATAGCCCATCGATGTGCCGCCACAATTGGCGCTCTGGGGCACCCACACCAGGGTGAAGAACTCAGCCAACTCATCGGACTGGGCCTCCAGGCGCGTCCAACGGCTGTCGCTGTAACTGTCCCAATAGAAACCCTGCAGCATCACGCCACCGTAGTTTGCCGGCCATCCCTGGGCCAACATCATCAGCGGCAGCAGCATAACAAATGCGGAAGTCAGAATCTTTTTCATTGCAGTATAGTTTTTTGTGTCGGTTATAATGTCCTTCTAATTTATGCAAATATAGCAATTTATCCTCAATGTCAACCCTTAACCCGAAATATCTGTAAAAAAAAATCACATGCAATCGTTTGCAGGACCCGTTCCCCCACTTCATAGGTGTAAAAAAATAGAGACGCAAGAACATAATTCTCGCGTCTCTATAATTCGTTTGTGCTAATAGCCAACTAAATTGTTAACTATTAACCGTAATGGCTTACTTCATCACCTTAGCGGTGCTGGTGGTGCCGTCGGTGTAGGTGGTAACAACGATCGTCAGACCATTAGCCTCCTGCATCTCCTGACCCATTGCATTGAAGTAGCGTACGCCAGCAACGGTCTTGCCGCTTGCCATCTCGCTCAGGCCGGTAGTCGGGCTCACATAGAACTCATAAGCGATGGGATCGCTCTCGAGTTTGTCATCGGCAACGGCGTAAGCCTCTACGCGGTACTTGCCGTCCTGGGTGAAACTCAGGATGTCATTGTAAAGGGTCCAATCGGTGAACTCACCGTCGTTGTACTGAACGCGATAGTAGATGTAACTGGGCTCGCTCTCGTTAATCTCTACGAAGTAGGCGTGGATGCCATCGGTGGTGTAACCGTTGAACACGGGAGCACCGGTCTTCTCCTGATACATATACGAGAACTGGGTGAGGGGGAGGGAAACATTGGTACCGCAACCCAGGGTAGCGGTAGCATTGGGGAAGTCCTCACTCTGAGTATACTCGTAGAAACCAGTCCAGTTGTTGGTGTAGGTCATCACTTTACCGATGCCAGCGGTGTAGAAAGGAGCGTAGTCACTGCCCATGGTGCAGTTGTCGTCATCGTAGGCATCAGCGATGATGGTCACGAGCAGGCCCTTACCGGGGGTGTAGGGCATGTTGAAGCGGAACGAGAGAGTAGCATCCTCACCGTATAAATAAACCATCTCGTAGGTCTTATCTTCAATAGAGATGGGTTCTCCTTCCACAGGGAAGAACTGCTTAATGCCTTCTTCATTAACAGCGAACTCGGTAGCATCGGTCTCCTGAATGAAGATGACAAACGAGCGGGTGATGTCCTCGAAAGTCTCACAGTGGAATTTGAAGGAAATCTGGTTGAGCCTCAGGTTAGGCTTATCCTGGATTTCGGCCAGCATATCGGGCGTGTAGATCATCTGAGCAGCAGTGTGAGCCACATAGAAGTTGGTCGGTGCCATGTCAAAATAGGAGCCATTGTAGGTGGTGGTGGGGTTGTCCCAGTCACCCACATTAAACGTGCCCCAAGTCTGGGCCTGTGCCGTCATTGTCATTGCAGCGATGGCTGCGAGAATAATGTAGAATCTTTTCATTGTTACTATAAAAAATTTAAAAAGTTAATTAAATGCCTGTTTCGCATCGGCTGATGCGCCAACATAGCCCTTGTACAGGTTATGAATCTGCAAAAATAGCAATTATTGATTTTCAAGCCAAAAAATCAGACCTAAATTTTATCACTATCGGCTGATTTCAAGAAACAGTGGAGGCGCGGGAATTTCCGCGCCTCCACAATTTCGTTTAGGCAATAGTCAACTGTTAACTGTCAACTATTAACTGTAATGGCTTACTTCATCACCTTAACGGTGCTGGTGGTGCCGTCGGTGTAGGTGGTAACAACGATCGTCAGACCGTTAGCCTCCTGCATCTCCTGACCGGCTACGTTGAAGTAGCGGGTGTTGGCAACG
>Ga0256407_10015124_pt1 | contig 10005 bp, 6 predicted proteins | sample RumenRJG_04DNA_FD_193489 | JGI IMG/M metagenome (GOLD analysis project Ga0256407, IMG submission 193489) | Bovine rumen microbial communities from Lethbridge, Alberta, Canada - RJG_04 | ecosystem: Host-associated > Mammals > Digestive system > Stomach > Rumen | place: Canada: Alberta | collected...
TTCCATCTGGAATTTTAAATAATTCAAAAGCTTCTGGGGCGTTCATTTATTTTTTTAAATATATTTTTTTTTTGTTTTTTGTTTTTGGTTAATTTTTATATAATATTATAAAGTTTTAAAAGAATAAATTTAATTTTTATTTTTTTTTTTTTTTTTTTTTTTTTTTTTTTTTTTTTTTTTTTTTTTTTTTGTTTTTTTTTTTTTTTTTTTTTTTTTTTTTTTTGTTTTATTTTTTTTTAATTTTATAAATTTTTAAAAGATTTTTTTTATTTTTTTTTTTTTTTTTTTTTTACTTTTTTTATTTTTGTTTTTTTATTCATATGAGAATGATATTTTTAGTTTGTTTTCTTTTTGGATTGTATCTTTTTTTAGAAGTTTATATAATTCTGGAGGGATTGAAAATTGGATTTTTTCTAAAATTATATTGTATAATTCTCTTATTTTACTTATTTCATCATTATAAATATCTGAATAAATATTAAATTCAAGTAAATAATGAAAAATATGAATTATAACTGATAAAAAATCAATATCTTGATAATATTCATTAAAAATTGGATATATATAATCAAATATTATATTTTTAGATATAATAATATCATTAGCATCTATTTTTTGATAACTTAATATATCAGAAATTATTTTTAAACAATGTAAATTTATTTCTTTTATATTATTATTCTTTTTCATATCATCAATTATAATATTAAAAATTTCATTATTTAAAATAACCAAACAAAATTCATATCTAAATTCACAAATATTTTGAATTGTAATTAATATATATGAAATAATTTCATTAGTTAAAAATTTTAAACATTTTTTATTTTTATATATAATAGAGAATAATTCAAGTAAATTAAATGAAAGAATTTCATTTATTGAAGAATAATTTCCATTTCTAATTAAAGCATATAAAAATTTGATTGAATAATAAATGAAATTTGAATATTTAAAATAAGTAATCATATTATATTGAAGATATTGAATAAAATAAAGTACAAAATTATAATTTGGTGTAGATAAAATTTCATATATTTCATTTTTCCTTTGTATTTCAATAATATTATATAAAGTATCTAAAATTGTAATTTTATTTGACAGTTCAATATTTTCATCATAATTTTTATATCTAAAAACTTCAATTAGATTACTTGTAATATGAATTAAATTATTTATTTTTTCTTCACTTAATTGAGAAATTAAATTATAATTTTTAATATTACATATTGAAAAAAGACAATTTATTGCATTTGAAAATATTTTTGGAAATTTTGTTTTTAATGATGATGTAATAGTTTGAATAAAATCTGTTTTTTCTAATATATTATAACATAATAAATCTTGATTTAAAAATAAATTACTTAAAAACCAAAATAAATTTCCTGATAATTCTTCTATTTTTTCATTAATTAAATTTTTATATATTGACAAATATTCATCATTTATTAATTGTAATTTATATTTTGATTCTATTTTTACAATAATTTCTATTTTATTTGCAAAAATATTTATAAATGTTATTATAATTAAATTAGAATAAGAATAATTTTTTAATAATAAAATTTTAGTGATTTCTTCAAAAAAATTTTGGAAAAAAAAATTAATTTCTTTTTCATCTTTTAAATCAGATTCTTGAAAGAAATCTCTAATTTGAAATAATGCTCTTGTAATTAAATGATTATCATTTGAATTTAAATCTTTTTTCAATTGATTTATATTTGAAGAAATATTAATAAATATTTCATTATTTAAATTTAAATCAAGATTCTTTTCTTTTTTATCAAATCTTTTTTTTTGAATTGATTTCAATAATTTATTTTTCCTCAAGGTTAAATTAAAATTATTTTGTCTTTCAATCATTTTATTTTTTGAAAAATCAGAATATAAATTATTATAATTTTCATTTCTTCCAACTAAAATTTCATCTTTCATTTTTTTTAAATTTTAAAATAATAATAATATTTAATTATTTAAAATTATTTTTATAAAAAAATGGAAGAAACAGAAGAATTAATACCAGGAATATTAATTCACAAACATATAGTAACTTCACCATTAAAACCAAATTCAGTAGGAACATATATATTAAATATAGAAGTACAATTAGTAAAAATAATAACTCTTGAATTAATATTTGAAAATACAAAAAATATTCAAATTGATTCACCAAAAATTGTAGCTATAATTAATCCATTTGAAAATAAAGAAATAACAAGAATTACATTATATAAAGATTGGGAATTTACTCCAAAATATAATATTAAAATGAAATTACCATCAAAAGAAATTGAAGAAAATTTTATAAAAAATGATGTAATAATAAATGATAATATCTTAAAAGAATGTTATGAAAATTTCAAAGATATAAATTTAGAATTAATTTCTCCAAATGAATTAGAAAATCTTTTAGATGAAGCAAAAATAGATAAATTTGTAGATTATGAATTTCCACCAAATGATATTTCAATGAAATCAATAAAAAATATAGATCAAATAAAAGATACTTTTCATTGGAGAAGACCAGAAGATTTTATTTTATTAACAAATGAACAAAATATCTTAACAAATATAATAATAGATAATCCAGAACCAAATGATATTGTTCAAGAAAATTTTAGAGATAATAATTTTATAAGTTCACTTGGAGCAATTGCAGAAAAATCAAATTTAATAAAGAGATTATTTATAAATGAAAATATATCAAAACATGGTTTTTATATTATTAAATTATGTATTAGGGGACAATGGAAAAATATTATAATTGATGATTTATTTCCATGTTATCCAAAAGCTAATCCTTGTGTTAGTCATTCTCCTTCTAATGAAATATGGATTCTTTTATTAGAAAAAGCTGTTGCTAAATATTATGGTTCTTATTATGATTTAATAAATGTTAAAATTGCTGATTTTCTTCTTTTATTAACTGGTTGCCCTACTTTTTTTTTTGTAAAAGATGAAATTAATGATTTTGATGATAAAATATATGATTATGTTAAAAATAAAAATTATTTAGTTGTTGCATTAAAAAGATTAGATCAAAATGAAATTCAAGAAGATGATATTGATTCTATGATTACTCCAGATATGGGTTATACTATTTTAAATATTGAAAATAAGGAAAATAGAAAATTTATACTTTTAAGAAATATATTATATTCTATTGAACAAAATGAATTAATAAAGGATTATCAAGAAAAAATATTTAAAGATTATCCTGTTTTAAAACAAAATTCAATTCCAGGAACAATTATTTTAGATTATGAAGATTTTAAAGAAGAATTTGGAAATATTTATGTTTGTTATGCTAAAAATTGGGAAGAAATGAGATTAAAAGGAAAATTTATTATATCAAAGAATAATAATAATAATATAATATCAAATTATTTTTATTTATTTGAAATTAATTCAGATTCAAATGTTATTATTTCAATTTTCCAAGATGAAGATTCAAATAAAGGAAGTGATTCAAGAAAACCTATGATGGATATTTCTTTATCTGTTTTACAATATGATAAAATTACTAATGAAATTAATCATATTCAAACTATTGATTTTTCATGTACTCCTTCAATTCAAATGGAATTAAATTTACTTTCTGGAAGTTATATTATTTATCCAAGAACAAGTGGTTGTTTTATTGGAAAAGGAAATGGAAAAACAAATATAAAAGGAATAGATGATAATTTCTCTGAGATTTTTATTAATGTTATAAAAGATATTTTTGATAAATATGATTTAAATCAAACTTATAAATTAGGATATAAAGAATTTAATTCTTTAATGGAAAATATGACTAATAGTAAATTAGATGAAAGTGGATTTAATAATATATTAAGAAATTATAGTTTTAATCTAGGTGGTTTCACTGAAAAAAGTTTAATAAAATATTTTGAAGATTCATATTCTTTAGGAGAAAATAAAATAAGAGAATGGTTAAAAAATTTAGGATATGATAATGATTTATATTGTAGAGAATCAAGAAATTTTAATATTACTATACATTGTAATAATTCTTTTACAGCAAAATCAATTGATTCTATAACAACTGGAATTAATGGGAAATTAAATAAAATATTATTAAAATTTTTTGGGGAAAAAAAAAAAGGAAATAATAAAGATGTTGATATTGTTTATTTAAAAAGTAAAGCAGCGGAATCTTTTTTTACTTTAGGTTGTGAAAATAAAACTGATAAAAGATTGAAAGTTACTATGAATTTTAAAAATTTAAATAGTATTAATACTAATGGAAGGAAAGAGTGTTCTAGGATAATTGAACCTAAAGATTTAGAATATTTTATGCAGATTTATTCTATGAATTATGAAGATATTGAAAATATGGATTTTAATATTCAATCATTTGCAATTTAAGAATTTAATAATTATATTTTTTATTTAATTTTTTTTAATAAACAATTATTCAAATAAATTGTTATTATTCTTTATTAATTATTCTAAATATTTTTTAAATCAATAAATAATATATAATAATTGTGATTTTTTATTTTCAGTTTATAAAATTGACTCTTTTTAAAGTAGTTCTTATTGTTAAATATTATATAATAAATTATATATATTTTACTCTTATTGATATTTAAGGATTTATTATTAATTGTTTTCAAATTAGTTTTTTAATCCATATAATATGATTTTCTTCTAGATTTAATAAATATTTATTTTTCAATATCAACATATATATGATATTATTATTTTAATCTGAATATTTATTTTTTTTTAAGATTTATAGATTTTTATAATAATTATAATTAATTAATATTTTAATTTCTTATATTATTACAATATATGTTGGAAGAAAAAAAAGATATTCAAAGAATTGAATTTAAATATTATATTTTATATCATAAATTTGAAAAGAATTAAATATGTTAAAGTGAAGTACAACAAATGGGCTTTGGATATTTTATAATCCATTTTAATATAAATAAAAATATTATATATTAACAAGATTCTATAGATAGAAAAATAAAAATTTTAAATTCAATTATTTTAATAATATTTTGAAACAAATTTTAAATTTTAATGAAAAATCATTTGTATAATTTAATATTTGTATTTTTTATTCTTATTCATAAAAATAAAAATTTTTATTTATAATTTATGATTTGACTCTAATTCTCAATTTTCATCATTAAAAAAACAAAATCCAAAAATAACTAAAAACCCAAATCCCTATATCATAAAATCAAAACAAATATAAACATCAAATTTTATACTATATATAAAATATATTATATCCCATATTAAATTTGAAAAAAATTAAAAAAATTTAAATTAAAATTTATTAAAAAATAAAAAATGAATACATATTCATTTCAAAAAAGAAACCATCATTTTTCAACATCATTTACATCAAACGAGGGAATAAATATAAAAAAATTACTAAACAACGAAATAGACATAAGTGGAATAAAACAAATAGGAAATTACAAAATCGGAGCAGAATTAGGAAGTGGTGCTTTTGGAAAAGTAGTAATAGGGAAAAGTATATTAACAAATCAAACAGTAGCAATAAAAATATTAGACAAATTTATCTTATCTCAAACACCAGAAGATTATGAATTAGTTCATCAAGAATTATCAATATTAAAAATAGTAAAACATAAATATATAGCTCAATTATATGAAATATTAGAAACATCACAATTTATTTTTATAGTAATTGAATATTGTGAAGGAAAAGATTTAATGGATTATATATTAACAAAATCAAAATTAAGTGAAAAAGAATCATTAAAATTTTTCCAACAATTAATAAATACATTATTATATTTACATAGTCAAAATATTGCACATCGTGATATAAAAATTGATAATATGTTATTAGATAAAGAAAAAAATTTAAAATTAGTTGATTTTGGTTTAAGTACAAAATATTCAGATGATGAATTATTAAATCAACCATGTGGAACAGTAGTTTATGCTGCTCCAGAAGTTTTAGATGGAAAAGAATATCATGGTATGTTAGCTGATGTATGGTCATCTGGTATTGTTTTATTTGGTATGATAAGTGGTTTTTTACCTTTTTGTGATAATGATGATGAAATTAATAAGAAAAATGTTTTAAAAGGTAAAATTGATATACCTGAATTTTTTCCTCCTTTAGTTAAAGATTTATTAAAACATATGTTAGATATTAATCCTATTACAAGATATACTTTACAAGAAATTAGAGAACATCCTTGGTTTAATAATAAAAGTTATAATATGCTTCCTGGTATTGTTATTGGTTATAATAAAATCCCTATTGATGAGAAAATTATTGTTAAATGTGAAAAATATGGATTTGATAAAGGGAAAGTTAGGAAAAGTGTTATTGAAAATAAATTTGATTCTGGTAGTGCTTTGTATTATTTACTTGTTAAAAAAGGAAAAAATGAAGGAGAAGATAGTGTTAGTGATATGTGTTCTGAGGATTTTATTAGATTTGTACTTGATGAAAATAATATTCTTGGAAATGAAAATGAAGATGTTTGTATTAATCAAATTGAGAATAATAATATTTTTTCTTCTAATATTCAGAATTTTAATTCTAATAATAATAATAATTTAAATAATAGGAATTTGGATAATAAAATTATTGATAATAATAATAAGAGTTCTGATAGAACCATTGATTATAATAATAAGAGTTGTGATAATAAAATTAATGATAATTATTATAAAATTTGGGATAATAGAATTAATGAATATAGTAATAGGAATGTTGATAAAAAAAATATTAAAATTAATGAGAATGTAAATGAAAATGGGAATAGTAGTAATAATTATAATATTAAGAATATTAAAAGTTATAATCATATTAATTATATTAATAATAATGCAATTGAATTTAGAAATGAGAAGAAAAAAGAAAAAAAAAGTAAAAAAGGAGAAAATTCATTTAGAGATAATATTGATAGAAATGAAAAAGAAAGGGAAAAAAGTAAAAATAAACTTAATCATAATAATTCTCAAAGAGAACCTGTTATGTTACCAACAACTTCAAGTTTATTAAAAAAGAAATCAAAAAAGGAAAATAATAAAAATGATGATATAAAGAAAAATGAAACTTTAAAATTAATTCAACAAAGTAGAGATTTAAAACAAAAAAAAATTAATAATAACTTAAAAGATAATTTAATATTAAATCATACTATTGAAGAATATTTTAATAGGCAAATTCAATCAAAAATAAATTTACTTAAACAAAATAATCAATTAATAAATAATAAAATTATATCAAATCCATGTCAAAAAAATTCTTCATATAAAAGTTTAAAAAAGGAAATAATTTCAAGAACAGATAGAAATAAATTAAATAAACAAAATAAACATCTTTCAAGTTCAATAGATTTAGACTCCAAAACAGCTATTAGATTAGAAAATAAAATTAAAAGACAATTAAATCAATTTTCTAAAAATAAAAATTCAATTGAATCAAACAAAAGTTATAAAAAAATAAATAATATTAATAATAATAATTATAATAATAATAATAATATAAGTAAAAATCATTGTGTTATAAATTCATCTATTTTATTAAATAACAAAAATAAACAAACTAGAAATTATAATAATAATACTTTTTCAAAGTCAAATACAAAATTAAATAAATCAAATTCACAACATTCTATTTATGAATATTCAAAAAAACCAAAAAAAAAAAAATTAACTACTGAAGAAATAAAAGATAAATTAAGTCATATGTCAATATCATTTACTAATCAGATGTTATTTAAAAATTTTAAGCAAAGTCTAAATTTATCTTTACAAATTGAAGCATTTACAAAAAAAATGCAAAAAGATAGAAATTTACAAATCTCAAAGAATAAAAATAATAACAATAATATGAAATTTTTTGATAATTCTCAAAATTCAAAAATTTTAAATCAATCAATGAAAGAAATTAGTAAAAAACATTTATACAGAAGTATTTCTTCAAATTCAAAAAATAAAACAAAAAATTTAAATAATAAAAGTGTTTATGATGTAAATAATAATTCAAAATTTAAAAAATATGATTTATTATTTAAAAATAATAATAACCCAAATCAAAGATCAGATTATTTTTTCAAACCAACATACGAACAAAAAAATAAGAAAATAAATAATAATAATCCAAAAAAGAAAAATTGGATAAATTTTTCATATTCAAATATTTTTATAAACAATTCAAATAATTTATATCAAAAAAAGAATTTTAATAATAATAATAATAATAATAAATATAATATGGGTTCATCAGTAGTATCACATAGGAAAAAAAATTCAATTGATATAAGAGATCTTTCTGATTCACCAAATCATTTTAATTTACTTAATGAAAAAACTAGAATTTCAAAAATTCCATGGAAAATAAAAAAAGATGGTATTGATAAAAGATTAGATAATGATGCAATTTATAATAAATATTTTAAAAGAATTAAATATTTCCCTATTAATAATAATCTACATGGAAGATTTATTATGCCTTTTAATAGAAGTAATAATTCAGGAAAGAAGAAAAATGGAAATAATATTAGTATTAGTAATTCTTCTTCCTTTTCTTTAAATAAAACTTCTATTTCTGGATATAATAATAATGAAAATAATAAAAATAATGAAAATGAAAATAATCATAAAAGTTTTATGGGCAAAAAAAAAATTAAACCATTAAAATAGTAATTTTAATAAGTTATAATAGATAAAATTATTATTTTTTTCATAAATAATAGAAAAAATAATAAAAAGATAATTTTTAATTATAAATGAATATAAATATTTATTTATATTAAATTTTAAATACTAAAAACAACATTTTTAATAAATCAAAAAAAATAAAATTAACAAAAAATAATTAAAAAAAATATAAATTTTTTCCGTTTTTATTTTTAAAATAACTTTTACATTTCATTAATAATTTTAATCATATTTTCCTTAACAAAAGATTTAAATTCATTAAAATCAATAGTACCATTTTTATCAATATCTAATTTTTTAAACATTGTTTCCATTTCATTCTTATTTGGTTTAGGAGTTCCTAAACCTTCAGCAACTTCCATCATACATTGATATAATTCAGTTTTATCAACACTTCCATTTTTATTTTTATCAGCAGCATCAAAAGATTGTTTTGCAATTGGATCAAATGTATTAGGATTATTTAAAGAAGCTAAAAGTTGTTTTTTTAATTGAGAATCCATTTTTTATAATTGTTATTTTTTTTTTTTAATAAAAAAGTTATTAAAAATATTTTTTAATATTAAAAATATAAAAATTAAATATTAAAAATAATAAAAACAAATAATATATTAATTTTTTCAACAACATTTTTTATTAATAATATTTTTATTATCTTTATTCTCATTAATACTAATATCATTATTTAAAATAATCCTATTAGTATCTTTAACTTCTTTTTTTATAATTCCTTTATGATAAGAATATAAATATTTTTGAGCAAGTTGATAAAATAATTCATTAACTCCAGTATTATCATAAGAAGAAGTAAGACTAAAAATAATATTTTTTTCCTTAGCATAATTAATGGCTTCTTCTTCTTTAACTTCTTCCATAGAATATAAATCACTTTTATTCCCAGCAAGTCCAATAATAATACTATCATTAATTTCATTTGTAATTTCTTTATACCAAAAATTACAAGCATTATCAAAAGATGTTCTATTTGTTATATCATATACAATTATACAAATTTTTGATTCAAGATAAAATAAACGATTTACTGAATGATATTTTTCTTGTCCTGCTGTGTCCCATATGTCAAAATGTACTAAATTATCATCTATTTTTATTTCTTTTGTTACGTAAGATACTCCAAATGTTGATGCTGCGTTTTCTTCGAAACGATCTATTAAACGAGATATGAATGTTGTTTTTCCTACTGCTGAATCACCTATTACTATTACTTTACATTTTAATTCTGACATTTTTTATTTTTTTTTTTTCAATTTTTATTTTTTGTTTAAATAAGATTTTTTTTTTTTTTAATTTTTTTTTTTTTTTTAT
>Ga0256407_10015126_pt1 | contig 10004 bp, 7 predicted proteins | sample RumenRJG_04DNA_FD_193489 | JGI IMG/M metagenome (GOLD analysis project Ga0256407, IMG submission 193489) | Bovine rumen microbial communities from Lethbridge, Alberta, Canada - RJG_04 | ecosystem: Host-associated > Mammals > Digestive system > Stomach > Rumen | place: Canada: Alberta | collected...
TTCGTTGCAGGAATGCCGAACCTTGAGCTTGTTCAGCTTACATCATTCGGATGCGGTCTTGATGCCGTAACGGCAGACCAGGTTGACGAAATCATGAAGTCAAAGAGCCGCATGTACACGCTCATCAAAATTGACGAAGGAAGCAACCTGGGTGCAGTCCGAATCCGAATCCGCTCGCTCATTGCGGCTGTCAAAGCACGTCAGCGAAACCGCAAGAAGCTTGATACAAAGAGTGCGGCATATCAGCGCGTAATCTTTACCGAAGAAATGAAGCATGAATATACGATTCTCTGTCCGCAGATGTCGCCGATTCACTTCCGCCTCTTGCAGAAGGCTTTCCAGTATTCAGGCTTCAACTTCGTCGTACTCGATTCTGTTGATCCTAAAGCAGTCGATGCGGGCCTCAAATTCGTAAACAACGATGCATGTTATCCTTCTATTCTCGTAACAGGCCAGCTCATTGAAGCCCTTGAATCAGGAAAATATGACATCAATAAAACGGCAGTAATCATCTCTCAGACAGGTGGCGGCTGCCGTGCCACAAACTACATCGGATTTATCCGCCGTGCCTTGAACGATGCAGGCTGGAGCCATGTTCCTGTAATTTCCCTCAACGCTCTGGGAATGGAAAAGAACCCTGGCTTCACATTCACAGCCGGAATGGTTCACAAGGCAATGATGGCAGCATTCATCGGCGATCTTCTCATGCGCGTACTTTACAGAGTTCGTCCATACGAAGCAGAGCCGGGCAGCGCAAACCGCCTCTACGAAAAATGGAATGCAAAAGCTGAGCAGATGCTCAAATCAAACTCAATCTTCAAGTACCGAAAGCTTATCCGCGGAATCGTGCGTGACTTCGACCGTCTGCCTATCCTTCCGGTTAAAAAGCCTCGCGTCGGCGTTGTCGGTGAAATCCTCGTAAAATTCCACCCGACTGCAAACAACGACATGGTAAACGTAATCGAAAAAGAAGGTGCAGAGTGCGTAATGCCGGACTTGATGGACTTCCTCTTCTACACATTCTCGGACGGTGCTTTCAGGACACGCGAACTTGCATTCCCTAAATCAGAAGAAAGAAATGCAAAAATTGCAATATGGGCGCTTGAACTTTACAGGAAATACATGAAGAAATGTCTGCGTAAGAGCCGAAGGTTTGAGGCACCAAACTCAATCTGGGATATGATGAAGAGTGTAGAAGGCTTGATTCAGACTGGTAATATTTCCGGTGAAGGCTGGTTCCTCACAGCAGAGATGGTAGAATTGATTCACTCTGGTGCGCCAAGCATTGCCTGCGTTCAGCCATTCGCATGTTTGCCAAACCACATCACTGGTAAGGGCATGATTAAGGAACTCCGAAGAAGATTCCCTGAGTCAAACATCAGCGCAATCGATTATGATCCAGGTGCATCCGAAGTCAACCAGCTCAACCGTCTCAAACTTCTTCTTTCAAACGCGCCAATCGGCAAAAACCCGGACGAGCTTCCAAACGGCAAAATCTGGACTAAAAAAGGCGAAGTAGAGCCAATAATCCAGTACGCTTCGGGTGGCGCTCAGTTTGTGGACGATGACCCGATTGATGCAAAGAACGTGGTTCCGGCAACAACAGCCGTATAAACTCCGCGAGACGCTGACTGCCAACTCCGCGAGACGCTGACTGCCAACTCCGCGTCACGCTGACTGCCAACTCCGCGTCACGCTGACTGCCAACTACTTGCGGGCAACGATTACCATAGTCCGTGCATTCTGATTGTACGGGCTAAAGTCAAAATCTCCGTAAATTTCTACCGACTTAAAACCAATTCCAATCATTACGCGCTTCAACTCAATTGCCGAATAAAGCCGCTGGATGAATTCGTGCTCAATACGCTCGCCAGTCTTGTTGTCAATCAAAATCCAGCGTGAGCGCAATCCTTCCCAGGCTCCCACGACAGAAAAATCTGTGAGTACGGTCTTTCCAGCTCTTTCGAACCATTCCCCTTCTGTGAAATCTTTGATTGCAATCTCACGACTTATGTTTTCCAAAATAAAAAAACCGCCATCACGCACGGAATTGAAAATCGATTTCAAAATCTGCACATCTTCTTCAATAGTGTCGCAATAGCCAAAAGATGTGTATAAATTAATTGCACAATCAAACTTTTTTTCGCTTCTGAATGTACGTAAATCTGCTTTTATAAGTTCCAGATCAACGCCCTCAGCATTTGCACTCTCTGCGGCGGCATCTAATTCTGATTGAATCAAATCAACACCTGTAACTTCCAAACCACGGCTTGCAAGCTCTACCGCTATTCTTCCCGGCCCACAGCCTGCATCCAAAATCTTCGCGCCTTTTCCAAGCCCTGCAATCTTGCACACACTTTCAGCAACAGAAGGAGCTTCTGCCCAACGCGCCGCATCAAACATAATTGGGCCGTAATTGTTCCAGAATGATTCTTTTTCAAACCATTCGGCCTTTTGAGTTATATTCTGATTTACGATATTTTGAACTGGCACTTTGGCTGAAGGCTCTGTTTGAGTTTTCAGTTTCGCACTCTCATCTTTTATTTTCTTGGACTCTTTCTTTTTTGCCATAAAATCCTCCATAAATATTCTATCACAAAAATCCACATAGTCAAAAGCAAGGCAAGCAGCCGGCATAATGTGCAAAATCTCCAAATTCAGCATTTCCAAACTTAAAAATATCATAAAAAATCAGCATTATTTGACTTTTTTTCACTATATATGTAGAATCACATCATGAACGTTCTTTTCGGTCTTTCAGCATCAAGCGGCATTGGAATTGGCAAGGCTTTTATAATTCCAGAAACAGAAAAACGGATTATTTCCTCAAAAAGAATTAAAAATGAAGACAAACCTAAGCATCTTGCTAGATTTGAATGTTCTCTCGCAAAAATAGTCAGCCAAATTTCTGAACAGCTTGAAATAGTAAAGAATGATAAAACGCAGTCCCAGATTTTTGAAACATACTTCCTAATGCTTAATGACCCAGAATTCTTGGGTGATGTCAGAAAAACTTTTGAAAGTTCAAATTTTTCAATAGAATTTATCCTTAACCAAAAAACCGAAGAATACGCAAACAAGCTCCGCTCGAGCGGTAATGCGTATCTTGCAGAACGAGCCGAAGACATTTGTGATATTTTTGGCCGGGTCCTCAATGACTTGCTGGATTTTCATCCTTTCAACATCGAAAATATTCCTGACGATGTGGTCGTCGTTGCAAAATCAATGGCTCCGAGCGACACGGTAATTCTTTCAAAGCGGAAAATCGCAGGTATTGCTCTCACGGACGGCGGTGTTTCTTCGCATGTAGGAATTCTTGCACGAAACTATGGTGTGCCAGCAGTTTTTGGTATCGAAAATATTCTTGATGAAATCTCACCAACTTCATTACTGATTGTTGATGGTGATTCTGGAGAAGTAATCGAATCTCCAGATGAAACAACACTTTCCGACTACCAGAAGAAAATCGAGATAGCAAAAGAACATGCACAAAAACTAAAAAGATTCCGAGATTTACCAGCAATGACTTCCGATGGAGAAGCTTTTCAGCTTATGGCAAACATCGGAACAGTCGAAGAGGCAAAAATCGCTGTAAAAGAAGGTGCTGATGGAATCGGTCTTTTCCGAACAGAGTTTTTGTTCATGAGCGAGGCAAACAACACAAACATGGGCTCCGCACATGCAAAAGTTGTTGCTTTCAGCGAAGAAACTCAATTCAATGCATATAAAGCTGTTCTTGAAACAATGAAGGGAAAGCCTGTCACAATCAGAACTTTGGATGCCGGTGGAGACAAAATAATCTCTTCTCTTGAGCAAACCCATTCAACAAGCGAAGAAAAGAATCCTCTCATGGGATTGCGCGCGATTCGTCTTACTCTTGCAAATCCTCAAATTCTGCGTACCCAGTTAAGGGCATTATACAGGGCCAGCGTTTATGGCAACCTGAAAATCATGCTTCCCCTCATAACCAGCGTTGAGCAGGTAAATGAAACGCTTGCTCTGGCGGCAAAAGTCCGCGAAGAGCTAAAAGCCGAAAACATTCCTTTCAATCCTGCCGTTCCAATCGGCGTTATGATTGAAACAGCGGCGGCGGCCTTGATTTCGGACTGTCTTACAGGAGTCAGTGACTTCTTCTCAATCGGTACAAACGATTTAACTCAATATACAATCGGAGTTGACCGGGAAAATCCTCTGGTTGCTCCGCTCTATGACGAGTTCCATCTTGCAGTCCTTCGTCTTCTGAACAAAACAATTACCGAAGCAAAAAAAGCTGAGATTCCACTTTCCGTTTGTGGTGAAATGGCTAGCCGTTCAGAGAGCGTTATGGTTCTGGCAGGAATGGGCGTGCGCACTTTGAGTATGAGCCCCAAATTAATCACAAGCATCAAAGAATTACTCTCAAAAATCAGCATAGAAGAGCTCAAAGCCATTTCCTCAAAAAGACTAAATAGTTTATAATAGTCTCATGGCAAAAGCAAAACGAAAACCGGATTTCTCAAAACCAAAACCTCAGCCAAAAACTGAGCTTACAGAGCAAGAATTTATTCCTCAAAATGATGCGGACGAACTTAATTCTGATTCAGAAGATTGGGATTTAAGCGACACAAGTGATAATGCAGAGGATTCTGAAGAGCTTGAAGAATATAAGGCGCAGGCAAAAGAAGCAGGCTATGACACTTCAAAATACTATGTAAACCTGCCTTTGGTGGTAATCGCAGGCCGCCCGAACGTAGGAAAATCAACACTCTTCAATAGATTCATGCATCGCCGGCTTGCAATCGTTGACCCCACACCCGGAGTCACCCGCGATCCTGTTGAGGCAAACGCCTTCATCTATGGAAAGCCGGTTCGCCTCGTAGATACAGGTGGATACAAGCTAGACCGAGATCCAACGAGCCGAGAATCAGAGATGGATGAGCTTGTCGTTCAGAAAACCCTCGAAACAATAAAAATCGCCGACAAAATTCTCCTTCTTTTGGAAGCTGGCAAAATCACAGGTGAAGACGAAGAATTCATTCATCTTTTGCGACCTTATTGGAATAAGCTCATTGTTGCCGTAAATAAATGTGAAGGCGGCAAGGGCGAGGCTGTTGCATGGAACTATCTTCAGTACGGATTTAAGGAACTTCTTTTTATTTCCGCAGACCACGGAGATCACATCACAGATCTCGCAAAAAAAATCACTGAAGGTTTGGATTTTTCAAAAGTCGAAGAAGGCGAAAAACCAGAAGAGCCAATCAGAATTGCAATCCTGGGCAAGCCGAACACTGGCAAGTCCACACTTTCAAACCGGCTTACACACTCCGAAAAATCAATCGTCTCCGATTACGCAGGAACTACACGTGATGTCGTTGAAGGCAAGTTCCAATATGCAGGGCGGAATTTCGAAATCATGGACACGGCAGGAATCCGCCGCAAAAAGAAAGTCCATGAAAATGTCGAATATTACTCAGTCAACCGCGCAATCAAAACTTTGGACAAGTGCGATGTCGTATTCCTTATGATTGATGCACAGGAAGGTCTTGCCGACCAAGATAAAAAGATTTGTTCGCTTGCCTATGAGCGTGGAAGAGGCATTATTTTGGTCCTCAACAAATGGGATACGCAAGAGCAAAGCAAAAAAACACTTAGAAATACAGTGGATTACATCAAAACGATGTTCGGCCACATGAATTGGGCACCGATCCTGCCGCTTTCTGCGCTCAACGGAGAAGGCATCAAAGATTTGCTGAATAAATCCATCGAATTGTACGGACAGCTCACTCGCAAAGTCGAAACATCCGCACTCAACAAAGCTCTGGCCGACTGGCTCTTCCATTATCCGCCACCAGCAAGCAAAGCAATTCACTTCAAAATCCGCTATATGACGCAGACAAGTACGAATCCTGTCTCATTCAGGATTTTCTGCACAAGCCCGGATAATGTTCCCGACAGCTACGTAACATATCTCAAAAATTCGATTCGAAAGGACTTGGGATTTGATCAGATTCCAGTTGAACTTAACCTAAAGCCAAGCCGCAAGCGATGGGAAAACCGCTTCGAAAGCGAAGGTGAAGATTGACTTACACAATTGGAGAAGTAGAAGATAGGGAGCGACGGCGAAGCCGGAAAAACGCTTGAGAAGCGTTTTTAGCGAGTCTCGGAAAAATCTGTGATTTTTTCGCATTGTTTTGGAGCCAGTAATTGACATATACTATCGGAGAAATTGAAGAACTTAGCGGTATCCGCCAAAATGTTCTCAGGTACTGGGAGACTGTAATTCCAGGCTTTGCTCCCCGAAAAGATTTGGGGGGCAGGCGTGTTTATACCGAACGAGATTTCGAAATCATTCTCCGGCTGAAGCATTTAATTTATGAGCGGAAATTCACGATTGAAGGCGCACGTAATGAAATTCTGCATGAAAGTCAGGCCTATGAAACCAACGCGGAAGCAATGAACGCAATCCGTGAGCTGAGAGCACAACTCACGGAGCTTTATTTCCAAATCAAAAAATTAAAAAAGAATTAGATTTCATCTATTTTTTTAGCAATTCTTCCAGTTTTTCTTGGGCTGTATTCAACGCATATTCAATAGATTTTGATTTGTCCATTGCGGCCGCCATTTCTGGACCAAGAATATCACAGAATTCTGGCCATTCTGCAATAACAGGGCGATAAACACCTTTTTCAAGAGCGTTGCAAACAATCTCATACTCAGGATATTTCTTCAATATTTCTTCGTTTCTAAGGCATGAATAACGGCATGGAACTCCGCCAAAAGGAATCGTCTCCTTTTGGACTTTTGCATCCATTAAATGCTTCAAGAGTTCTATAGCAAGTTGCTTATGCTCACTTGCAGCTGGGATTCCAAGCATCCACGTTCCATAAATATTGCTGGCAAAAGCTTTGCTCGTGTTGGACACTTTTCCCGTCAAAGCCGTATATTCCATAGAGGAATTCTTTTTGGGCGTATACCAGCCCGGCCAGCCGATTGTCATTGCCGCACTTTTAACTTCGATTGCAGTAATCAAATCAGCCTTTTTGGCAGAACGCCCGGTCGCAGTAAGTTCCATGTACATTTTTAACGCAGCCTGAAACTCCGGCGCATTTACCGTTGGATTATTATTTTTGTCCACCAGCCATCCGCCATAAGAAAGCAAAACCGGAAGGAAATCTGTCACAATATTGAAATTCGTGTCACCGCGATACATAAAGCCGATTAAATGCCTCTTGTTGGCAAACTTACAAATTTCAAGCATATCTTCAATGGAATTGATTTCGTAGGAAGCAAAACCAGCCTCTTTCGCAATAAGGCTGTTATAAAGCAAAACCGTCACATTTCCATAATACGGAGCCAGGTAAAGGCCGCCATTGTGCCGGCAAATAGCCGTAGTTGCAGGAATAATATCCCGGTCAAGGCGAAAGCCCAATTCTCCAAGATCGGCAAGCTTGTTCTGGGCATAAAAGGAAGCGACCCACTGAGAATCAACCATGCACAAATCACATGAATCCTGAAGTCCCTGACGAAGCTCCTCCTGGCCAAGCTCTTTTACGATACATTTAACATTATGCTCAGCTTCAAATTCTGGTAAAGAATGTTTTACAGCCTCTGCATAAGCTCCAGCCCTGAGAGCAAGAACAAGCTCGGCCTTTTCATTTTTTGCGGCAGACTTTCCATTACATGAAAAGAAAGTTGAAACAAGAGCACACAAAAAAATGACCGAAGTACATTTCAATAATAAACTCTTCATGAATAAATCTCCAATTAATAGTAAAAAAAGCTCCAATGTTATTTTCGTCATATATTGAAGGAATATAAAGAATATTACTATATAATGACACTATCAGCAGATATGTGATAATATAAGCCTAAGAAAATGATGATAGAGAAAGACAAAAAAACAGAAAGGCAAAACTCAAAGCCCCAGAAAACCGAACGGAAACGCAGTCATCTGCATCGAAAAGAAGCCGGACTTCAGAAAAAATCAGCTTCAATCAGGCGGGAAATGTTTTCAACAGCCGCAATTACTCCCGAAAGCAAAAAAATTATCGAAAATTTTGATGATATTGTCGCCGATGTCCGCAATTTAAGCGGCAAGCAGCGGATCTCACTTTACGGGGCAATCAAAAGCCTCTCCCATCAGCTCACCGATGACAGGAATTCCCGTCGCCTCGGCTACATGAACGAAGCAAGCTACATAAGCGCATACATCAGCTATTTTATGTGGTGGAATTTGGTGCGCATGACGCGCCTTTTTGCAAACCTGCCTAAATCTTCTTTTGAACCGCTTATAAATTCCGAAAATCCTGTCGCAATCGACGTCGGAAGCGGAACTCTTACCCTTGTAATTGCCCTCTGGCTTGCACGACCGGAACTCCGCAGCAAAAAAATCACCTGGTACTGCATGGATTTAAGCCAGACAGCACTTTCGGCAGGCGAGGATTTGTTTCTTTCGATTGCGGCAAAGACGATTCGAGAAACGGGAGGGGAAGGCACTTCAGGCACAGCAACTCCCGCAACATCCCACAGCGCAACAACAGAGCCATGGAAAATCGTGCGTGTCAAAGGTGCTTTCGGAACATCAATCAAGGAAAAAGCAGATTTTATTACCTGCGCGAACGTGTTCAATGAAATTATTCAGAACAATGAAATGCCCACGGATTTTCTTGCCAAAAAATACGCGAATGAATTGCTTTCTTATCTCAAAAATGAAGATTCAGCAGTCCTTCTCGTTGAGCCGGGCGATCCACACTCTGCAAGATTTATCTCGCTCATGCGTGATGCTTTAATCCGCCAGAAATACAGCCCTGTTGCTCCATGCCCGCACGCCGGAACATGCCCAATGGCAGGCCGCACCAGCGGAAAGACAACCAACACTTACGGCAAAAACGCAAAATGGTGCAACTTTGCCTTTGACACGGAATCTGCTCCAAGCCGTCTGCTCAAACTTTCTGAAAAAGCAGGCCTTCCCAAAGAAAGAGCAAGCCTGAGTTTCGTTATTTCCAAAAAATCCGCAGAAGCAAAAAAATCAGCAAGCTCTTCAAAGAGCACGCCTGCCGAAAAAACATTCATTCGTATTGCATCTGATTTTATCCGCCTGCCAGAATTGCACAAATCAGGCTACTACGCATGTAGTGAATTCGGTATGCTGCTCGCAATCGATGAAAGTAATATCCATCCAAAAAACGGTGAACTTTTGCAAATAAAAACCCCAGAAGATTTGTCGGAGCGCGACAAAAAATCCGGGGCATTGATTGTAAAGATTTAGGATAAATAGCGAGTTTTAAGATTCGAAATATCCGACAAGTTCAAAACCTGCCATTCATATTACTTAAACAGTTTCTTAATCTCGCTTGAATAAATCTCGTTGATTCGGTAGCGCATGATTTCCTGTTTTGCAGAAAGTTCCACGCCCACCTCAAACGGCTTTTCAAGAAGCGCGATTTTATTGATTCGCTCGTAAGACTTGAATCCGTTCTTTGCGTTGACTCGTGTCGCTACCTCGGTTTCAATCAAGTGCAAAACTTCCTGACTTTTTACCATGTCAGAATATTTTTTGTACGGCAAATCAGAATCTTTACAGAAAGACTCAACTTCGCTCTGCTCAGGAACGACCAGTGCCGCGAGATACCTCTGATCCTGACCAAGGACAACGGCTGTCTGAATAAAGCGTGATTCCTGCATTTTCATTTCGATTGGAAGAGGCTCCACGTTTTCACCGCCAGTCTGAACGATAGTGTCCTTCATGCGGCCACAGAGTACGATTTCATTGTTTGCAGTGAGCCGTGCCAGGTCGCCGGTGTCGAACCAGCCGTTCTCATCGATTGCTTTTGCCGTAAGCTCAGGCTGCTTGTAGTAGCCTTTCATGACAGTTCCGCCCTTGATTTCGAGGACACCCTTTTTGCCCCGTTTGAGAGTTTTTCGTGTGAGCGGGTCAACGACACGGGCAGAAACTCCACGTACAGGAGAGCCAACATTGCCCAAAACAGGGCGTACAATCGGTCGGACAGAGATAATCGGGGCGG
>Ga0256407_10015127_pt1 | contig 10004 bp, 9 predicted proteins | sample RumenRJG_04DNA_FD_193489 | JGI IMG/M metagenome (GOLD analysis project Ga0256407, IMG submission 193489) | Bovine rumen microbial communities from Lethbridge, Alberta, Canada - RJG_04 | ecosystem: Host-associated > Mammals > Digestive system > Stomach > Rumen | place: Canada: Alberta | collected...
AAGGCCAAGCTTTCGGGCAAGGTAGACTGCACGGGGGGCAAATGTTTTTTGGGTTACGATTACGCAGTCTTTTACGCAGAAGATGTCGCGGGCGCGGTACATTGTTTCGTAGGTGGAAAAGCCTGCGTGGTCAAGGAAGATGTCGCTTTCTTCTACGGTGTAATACTGGCACATGAAATTTTTTATGCCGTTTACTTCGTCATAGTTTTTGCGGCCGTGGTCTCCGCTTACAAGGTAGCGGCTGGCCTTTTGATTGTGAACGAGGTTTACTGCGGCTTCAAGCCTGTCGCGGACAACATGGGAAACTGTGGTTTTGTAAACTTTTGCACCAGGAATGATTACCGTGTATTTTTGCGGCAGGGATGCAAGGTCTTGGTAGACGAAGCCTTTTGTGGAGCGGATCATGTAGACGTTAACGGAGACGCAGAAAATTGCGGTGAAAAAAAAGAGCGCAGCTGATGCGATTAGAAAGAATTTTAACTTTTTCATATTTACCTATTTTATTTTATAGAGTGCTGTCAAATAAGTTCATTGCATAGAGTCATCTCGAACGCTACGCCACTTTGCACGCACCTGCTACAAAGTGTGTTTCGGAATCCCTGTAATACATATAAAACAGATGCTGAATCAAGTTCAGCATGACCGATTTTTTTTGACCAGCCACTGACCAGTTTTTATACGGCAAAGGCACTTGCTAATTCCAGAATCGGTCCTGTATGCAGTGTATAGATTCCGAATCCACATTCGTAGCAAGTGCGTGCGAATGTGGCGTAGCAGTTCGGAATGACAGTAACACTTGGCACTTACCGGCAAAGGCACAATATTTCTTTAGCGCGACAAATACCGGTAAAAAAAGCAAGCACGGCAGGGATTGAAGGGGTCCGCCGCAGGCGGATTGCAAAGCAATGGAGCCGAAAGGCGGAACCCCGGAAAGCCCCTAGCAAAAAAAACTGCCGCAAGAAAGAAAATATAAAAAGACTTTACTTGCAGGATTCAAAGATGATGTCTGCAAGGAAGATTACTGCAAGAGCCCATGTTACTACAGGAATTTCCTTTGCCTTTTTGCCTGCGCATTTTGCAATCACGTAGGAGATTACGCCCCATGCAATTCCCTTGGCGATTGAATAGGAGAATGGCATGACCATGATTGTGATGAATGCAGGAACACCTTCGGTTGGGTCTTTAAAGTCTATTTCCGTTACGGACTTCATCATGAGGAAGCCAACGAAGATGAGTGCAGGTGCGGTTGCGGCTGCCGGAATGATTGCGAAGAGCGGTGTAAGGAAGAGCGAGAGGAAGAACAATACCGCCGTAACAACGGAAGCAAGGCCTGTGCGTGCGCCTGCGGCAACAGCAGATGTTGACTCTACGAAAGATGTTACTGTTGAAGTTCCAAGACATGCACCAACTACGGTTCCAACGGAGTCTGCCATCAAAGCGCCCTTTGCGTTGCGTATGTTTCCGCTTGAATCCTTGAGGTTGCCCTGCTCTGCAATTCCCATCAAAGTTCCAAGGGTGTCGAACATGTCTGTAAAGAGGAAGGTTATCATAACGACGATGAATTTTAATATCATGCCGCTTGAAGAAAATGCCTCGCCGAATGCAAAGTGGAAGAGGTGTGGTTCTGCCGGTGTGGAGAAAGGCGTCCAGTCTTTTGCAACACTTGTTACGCCAAAAGGAATTCCGATTATTGTGGTAAGCGCGATTGCAATGAGGATTGAGCCGGGAACCTTTAGGATAAAGAGCACGATTGTAATTACAAGGCCAATTATTGCAACTGTTGCGCTTGCATTGTCTGCTGTAAAGTTTACAAAGCCAACCGGTGTTCCCAAGTCGGTCTTAACGATTCCGGCATTTACAAGGCCAATGATTGTGATAAAGAGGCCGATTCCGACGGACACAGCTTTTTTGAGTCCAGTAGGAATTGACTTTATGATTGCTTCGCGGACACCAAAAAGCGAAAGAAGGATAAAGATGATTCCTTCCACAAGGACAGCCGTAAGTGCAAAGGCTGCGGAACAACCCATTCCCGCGCAAACAGTGTAGGTAAAGAATGCGTTAAGTCCAAGGCCAGGTGCAAGGGCAACAGGAAGGTTTGCAAGGAATGCCATTACAAGCGTTGCAATGCCGGCCGCGACTGCGGTTGCCGTAAAGACAGAGTTCCAGTTAAGGCCTGTTATGTCGTTTGCAAGAATGTTTGGGTTCACGGACAGGATGTAAGCCATTGCCAAGAAGGTTGTAATACCGCCGATGATTTCGCGGCCTACAGTCGTACCGTTTTCCTTCAACTTAAAAAAATTGTTCATCTATTTCCTCCATATTAAAATGAATTACCTTGTTAAAGCCATCAGGCCTTTTTCTTAAAGTGGCTGAATGCCATGCTAAAGCTTGCCCTACCCTGCGTAACAGAACGGAGGTTTGTGCTGAATCCGAACATCTTTGCCATTGGTGCCTGGGCGTGGATTATGTTGCCACCGGATTTTTCGTCCATGCTGCTTATCATTCCACCGCGCTGGGTAATCTGGCTCATTGCGTCTCCAACAAATTCAGAAGGGCTTTCTATATCCACGTCCATGACCGGTTCAAGAAGCTCGGGGCTGGCTGCTGAACATGCCTTGTCAAAAGCTTCTGCGGCTGCGGCTTCAAAAGCGAATGTGGAAGCGGTAAGCGGGTTGTATTCAATGGCTGTAACGGTAACTGCAGTGTCTGCACAAGGATAGCCCATCTTGATTCCTGAACCAAAACAGTTAGTGATGCTCTGTTCAATGGCCTCAAAAATTTCTTCCGGTATTTCTGACGAATGCTTGACGGTGCAGGAGTAGCTGTTTCCGGCACCTGTTTCGCGAGGTTCAACGTGAATGGTAAGGCCTGCGGTGTTTTCTTTTCCTGCAAGTACGCGGCTGAATTCTTCCTTATAGTCTGCACTGGCTGTAACGGCTTCGCGGTAAGTAACCTGGGGCGCGCCAACACGGCACTGTACCTTAAAGTCATCGCGGATTCTTGTAACAAGAACGTCCAGGTGAAGCTCACCCATTCCGCTGATTACAAGCTGGCCAGTTTCTGCATCGTCGCGGGAGGTAAAGGTTGGGTCTTCCCTGCTAAGAATTTCAAGAGTCTCGTTAAGCTTGTCGCGGTCGCTCATGGTCTCGGGTTCTATTGCAATGGAGATGACAGGCTCGGGGAATTTTACGTTCTCCAGCAGAACAGGGAAGCCTTCGCTGCAAAGTGTGTCGCCTGTCTGGGAAAGCTTTAGTCCAACAAATACCGCAATGTCTCCGGCAGAAACGCTGTCCATCTGCTCCATGCGGTTTGCGTTTACGCGCAAAATGCGGTTGATTCTTTCGCGCTTTTTCTTGCTCGCGTTAAAGACCTGCATTCCTGTTGTAATCTTTCCTGCGTACATGCGGACAAAGCAGAGGATTCCCATCTGGGGGTCAAACTGGATTTTGAACACAAGGCCAACCGGGAACTTTGCGTCTTCCTTGCATTCAATGCTGGTTTCTTCTTCCACGTCCTTCTTTACGTGGACAGCCTTTGCGGCAGGAATTTCGTCCGGGGATGGAAGATAGTCAACGACTGCATCAATCAGCGGCTGGACTCCCTGGTTGTGGCGGCTTGAACCGCAGAGGAAAGGAACCAGGGTGCGGTTTATGGTGCACTTTCTAAGGGCTCCCTTTAGTTCCTGAGTTGTAATCTCCTGGCCCTCAAGGTATTTTTCGCCAAGGGCATCGTCATTGCTTGCAACTGCATCAATAAGCTTTTCGCGCCACTCCTCTGCCAAAGCCTTGCGCTCATCCGCTATGTCAGTAACGTCAAATTTTTCGCCTTCGGATTCTGCATCCCACCTTATTTCCTTCATGTTGAGCAGGTCAATTACGCCTTCAAAGTCCTGGCCTGCACCAATGGGGATTTCCAGAGCAACAACCGGACACTTGAACTTTTCGTGAACGTCATTCATTGCGCCAAAAAAGTCTGCACCAATTCTGTCCATCTTGTTCACAAAGCAAATGCGGGGAACATTGAATTCATCCGCCTGCTTCCAAACCGTTTCCGTCTGGGGCTGAACCCAACCCACCGCACAGATTACCGCAACGGCACCGTCCAGTACGCGCAAAGAACGCTCAACTTCTGCGGTAAAGTCCACGTGGCCGGGTGTGTCGATTATATTTATCTTGTAGCCTTTCCATTCGGTTGTAATGGCAGCAGAGGCAATCGTTATGCCGCGCTCCTGTTCCTGCTGCATAAAGTCCATGGTTGCAGCACCGTCGTCAATCTCGCCAATTCTGTGAATCTTTCCGGAATAATAAAGGATACGCTCCGTAGTAGTGGTCTTTCCGGCATCGATATGGGCCATAATGCCAATGTTTCGCATTTTGTCTAACATAATTTTCCCCAAGCAGTCTTACGCAAATAAAGGACAGGCCTAAGTATTTGACCGCTGCGTTGCATTTTGGAATTGTTCAGTTTATTGCATATTATATAGAAAAGAATGATTTTTAACAACAGGAATTTTTCGCAGATTTAAGTGCTCGCTACTGGATTTGAACCAGTGACTTCCACCGTGTGAAGGTGGCACTCTACCGCTGAGTTAAGCGAGCAAGAATGTAGAAATTATATATCCGTGGGGAATTTTTGTCAAGAATACGATACCCTTCAGTCTTCAGGACGATACTCCAATTGCTCCACCATTCATTCCCCGGCTACAATCGGCCGCCATGCCTCTGCGCCACCACCCTTCCGGCCTTCCCTAACGGTCATCCCGCTTGCGCGGGACTAAAGGGCCTCCACGGTGGCGTAGGCTGATTTTCTGTTTTCCCCCCACAAATACCTATTTGGCGGGGGAAATAGGGGTATTTTTTGCAGCTGCAAAAACGCTATACATAGTGTAGATGAAAACGATGCTTTTGTCCAAACCTACATATTTTTATGAGATAAAACTAGTGCTCTTTTATGAAATCACAGCTTGTACCATCATTAAACCTAACCATCATTAGATTTGAATTCAAAAACCACAAATACATTACATCCTCACTGTTATCAAAAATTATCTTTTGTTCTTCCCTATTTAAAACTCCTTCTTTTCTCGCTGGTAAATCTTGACTAGAATTTTCTCCATATGCATAAAGAGGATTGTTAAAATAAGTAACTGAAATTTTATCTTTTCTCGATATTTCAATTCGTATACTGTATTGCAGCCAATCAGCATCGGATACCCATACACCATTATGCACTCTATTTGCCTTGCATGAAACCATAATCAAAATTGTAAAAAATAAATATTTTGTCATTTCTTTCATTCTTTTTGAATCCATTAAAATCACTCTCTATCAAAATACTTGCTTCTAGTTATATTAAAAGGCAACTCCTATTCTTTTTTATCTATGGTATAAAAATGAATCTTATGAAAACTCTTTTCATTAAACTTGATTTCTTGTTCATTGTGTTTAAAGAAAATTGTCTTTCCAAACAGGCCTGTTTTAACTTTTGTTACCTGACCTACAAATTGTATATGTTCTTTATCTTTGTCTGTAATAAACTCAAAAATAAAATCACCTACTTTTAAAGTCTCTTTTGAGACAGGCTTGCATTCATCATTTAATAATGTAGAAAGAATTTTATCTCGTGTTGTTAAATCAACTTTTGTTAAACTGGACATTTCTTTACACCTTTCATCAGTTAGCCAAAGAGGACAAAGACAATATTGTCCATCTGCAAATATTTTTCCAGCCAAGTCTGGCTGAAAATTTCTGTCCTCTTTGATTCCGAATATTGGATTGCCCTTATTTGTATACAAAAGAACAATCGTGTGATTTGTATTTGAATTCTTTATAAGCTTGGTAACCCAACTTGTTTCACTTGTTTTTAATTTTCTGTAATGATAAACTCCTTCTTTTTTTAACCTTCCATCCGGGTCTATATAGCGTATGGGATTATTCCCAGCGTAATGGAACAAACCGGCATTTGCTGGGATTAAAGCGGGATTCCTGCGGAATTCTGAATATCTGGACGCAAGAATCCATTTTTTGGGAGACGGTTTGTGTTTTTTCCGGCAGGAATTTTCCATTTTTTGTTCCTAAACTCCTCTTTTCACAAAATTTTTACTGCAAACTGCCCCAAAAAAGGGGCAATTTCCGCACTTCCCCAACAAATACCTATTTGACGGAGAAAACAGCCATATTTTTGACGGCTGCAAAAACGCTATACGTAGCGTAGTATTTTTTCTTATGCTTTATATCTTTAATCTAATAAACGTAAAAAACTTTTTTTCCGCTTTACGGTAAAGTCATAATTCACACTTGATACTTTTCCATCAATCATGATAACTGCTTCAACGGAGAAAGAATTATCCTTTCCTACAGGAAATTCTACAAACTCCAAATCTATGGAAGAGCATAATAATCGTGCATTGACCATGGAAGTAGAAAAGTTCGGAAAATTAGATTTTTTTTCAAATACGGTTGTTCCTTCTGATGACTTTATTTTTACACGCAATAATTTCAATTCATTTTTCTCTTGAGATTCGGTATATAATTTAACATAGCAAGGAGCCTTTACAAAATTCTTTTTGATTTTTTCTTTGTCCGTTTTAATACGATATTCGCAAGGATAGTATGTCATGTCAATCAGAACGGTATATTTGCCTATTCGTTTTGAATCAAATTTTTTATCTGATATGCTTTCATCTGCAAAGCATTGATTCAGGGAAGCATCCTTTAGGCTTACGATAAAAGTAACATACGAATCAAAAATCACAGGAATAGCAAAAAGTCTGTTTGCCATTAAAAATAATAATACGAGTAAAAAATATTTTTTCATAAAATTCCTCTTACCATATATGTGCGTCTCGAAAGCTTTTTTCATTTCTTGCTTTTGCAGCTTCATCTTTAGATGCTGTAACACTATATTGATAATCTCCAAAAAATCTCTCTCCCATCGTAGTAGGATCATCAGGTGAATTTCCCCAAATATAATAAGGTAACACGTCCATAAAGAAATGTCCCACTTTTGATTTAGATGCATCGCAATAATTGTAAGTACCTTGATTTACAGGATCAGTTACAAGATTTCCGTTTCCATCATAAACAAGTTCAAAAGAACCTTTTCCATTTCCAGATGGATCCATTCTTACTAATTTATCATTATTTTTAGGAGATGGAGAATTTTTCGTGCCATAACCCATCTCATGATAATTATCCATCATTTCCGCATAATCAACACCATTTTCTATTCCCAATTGTTTATAATTATTACTTGATGCTAATTTACGAGTAGGATATTTTGCCATTTCATTCTTTTGTTTATTATTTCTTGCATAATGAATTTCTTTAAGATTCGGGAAAGAAGGCATCTTTACAGGAGAATGCTCTGAACTCGAAGCATAAACCATACCTGTTGCTAACAACTTTGTATCTCCAGAAGAATTCTTTCTTGCAAAATTCCAAAAGTCACAAACTGTAGGAAATCTTCCATCCGGGTCTATATAGCGTACCGGGTTGTTTCCCGAGTAATGGAACAAACCGGCATTTGCTGGGATTAAAGCGGAATTCCTGCGGAATCCGGTGCGTCTGGACGCAAGAATCCATTTTTTTGGGGACGGTTTGTATTTTTCCCGGCAGGAATTTTCCATTTCTAGTTTTTAAACTCCTCGCTTCATAAAATTTTTACTGCAAACTGCCCCAAAAAAGGGGCAATTTCCGCGTTCCCCAACAAATACCTATTTGATGGGGGAAAGGGCGGTGTTTTCACACTCTGCAAAAACGCTATACATAGCGTAGACAAAAATATCACTTTAGTCTACAAAATGTTTATATCTTCGCGGAGAAAAACATTCCGATAATTTTATGGAGTGTTTTTCTCTGTGGCTTAAAAGTTCCATGATAAAAAAAACTTTATTGCAGTTCTCATTTTCATGGGGACATGTTGCCTGTTATAACTAATCACAAACAAAAATTAATCATACAAATATGCAGCTTCAAGTATTTCCACGCAATGACTTATATTCTTCTTGCAATAATCATTATATTCTGATTTATCTATAAAATATCTTACTTCATCTGTTTCTAAATCTAGAATAAAATATGAATACAAGGTTTCTCCAAAATAAAATTTCTTATCATAAACACCAAGTCTTGTTATTCCATCTACAACCGGTGTCGAATAGTCAACATGTTCTTTTCTATTCTTTCTTTTATCCTGAAGGCATAAGGCATTCTGAACCAATCCTCCCCAAAATTCCTTATCTACATTGGCAGAATCAAAAACCTTTTCAGCATTGTTTAACTTTAAGGATACATCACCGTCTACAACAACATAGGGATTTGTGATGTTTACAAGTTTTACATCTGTATCAGTTTTTACGATTAGCTGTGATTCTTTCCTATAGATTGCCAAAACATTTTTCATTGGATATACATCCACATCTTCTATTCTTTTTTGAAAATCCAGATACGGTAATTCATGATATTTCTTAAGATACAAACCGCTAGGAAGAAAAGGAAAAGAACATAATACGCCATCTTTCGTTCTATAAACATTTTCATATTCACAAGATGAATCTATTGAATAATTCTTTGTTTCATATTTTTTCCAGTTTATGAGAGTGTTCTGACATGCAGAAAATAATAGAATTATAAAGCAACAGAAAATAATTCTGTTAATTCCTATTTTATTCATTTACTTCCTCCGGCATTTTCACTTTTAGCGTTAGAGTGTAGGTAACATCGACATCATATTCTGTTAATTCTGCTTTTCGACCAAGGGCTGTTAATTTTTCGGCATCAGCACCTCGATCACCTTCATTAAAGTCGAATCTATCAGTTATATGAACTGATACTATTGCGGTTTCTGTTTCCCTGTCATAGCTTTCTAGTTGCCATTCAAAAGCGCTACTGCCAATTGATAATTTCAAATCTCTTTTTGACCAAGCAGTTCTTCCATCTTTACCTGAAGTTATACCGGCTTTCAAACGTTCTTTTATTGTCTTATTAGCATGACAACCAGTATCACGAGACATTACAATCGCAATATAAGTATCAGGCCCTTTTAGATATTTAGAAGAATCACCAACCAATGATTTTGAAAACATATCAGAACATATTTTACATCCAAAAGAATTTCCACAAACCGTAGAATATATCCACTGCCTAGCTTCTTCTCGTGATATCTTTTTAGGATTTGGAATAAGCAGAGACAAAGGACTTCTTCCATCCGGGTCTATATAGCGTACAGGATTATTCCCCGCATAATGGAACAAACCGGCATTTGCTGGGATTAAGGCGGGATTCCTGCGGAATTCTGAATATCTGGACGCAAGAATCCATTTTTTGGGGGACGGTTTGTGTTTTTTCCGGCAGGAATTTTCCATTTCTAGTTTTTAAACTCCTCGCTTCATAAAATTTTTACTGCAAACTGCCCCAAAAAAGGGGCAATTTCCGCGCTTCCCCGACAAATACCTATTTGGCGGGGGAAAGGGCGGTGTTTTTGGCAGTGGCAAAAACGCTAGATGTGGGGTACAGAAGAAATATAAATCGTAAATAAGACTTGGCACTGTCATAATATTCCATAAACGACTTTAAAGTTTATAAAAAGTAACACATAAAATAATGCGAATACGGAAATAAAAACTAATAAACATTTTTTTTCGTGTTTTTTCTTTTCAAATAGTTTGCCTATTAATGATAACACAAAAGAAACCAAACAAATAATTATAACACATTTCGTATTATATTTTATTAAAAAATCCTTGTGCAAGACAATCTGACCAATCAATAAAACATCCGACAAAGAAAAGAAGATAATACCAGGTATCAATTTTGGGTTAAAATTATTGTTTTCAGTATTCATATGCTTCAAACGTCCTTTCCCAAAAATAATCTTCTAGACGAGCATTTTCTAACGGAAGTAATGTATTAAAAACATCATTAAAATATTGTACAGCCTCTTTTGTCTCTCCAAGATATAAACTTAAAACCGCTCCTGGTATTCCGAAAAATCCTATACTATAA
>Ga0256407_10015131_pt1 | contig 10001 bp, 9 predicted proteins | sample RumenRJG_04DNA_FD_193489 | JGI IMG/M metagenome (GOLD analysis project Ga0256407, IMG submission 193489) | Bovine rumen microbial communities from Lethbridge, Alberta, Canada - RJG_04 | ecosystem: Host-associated > Mammals > Digestive system > Stomach > Rumen | place: Canada: Alberta | collected...
GAAATTACAAAGATGGTAAAAAACTAAGAGGAATATCAAGAGATAAATTATGTGTAGCTGTAGCTACAGATGGATTTAGAACTGTAATACTTTGCGAAAACACTAGTAAGCCTTCAAGTAAAAGTACATTTGAAACAATGGGAACTCATATACAGAAAGGCTCAAAACTGATTCATGATGATGAACATTCACATCAAATACTAGTAAAAGAATTAGAACTTACAGAAGAATTTTGTAAATCAGCATATCAAGAATATTTAACAGATGCCGATAACCCATTAACTCCAATAAATAAAATACATTCATATATAAAAAAGTTTATGAGGAACCATGAGGGCTTTTCTAGAGATAATTTACAAGATTGGATGAATCTAATTTCAGTCATAATAAATGATCCAGAAAACAGGTATGACAAAATAAAAAAATTCCTTAAAATGGCACTTTCGTCACCAAAAAAAGTGAAATATAGGGATGTGATGTAAAAAAAATCGCACAGTTAAGCCGTTTGGCACCAACACTGTGCAAATTAGGAATTAAAAACAAAAAGAGGGCGTTTTGCCCTCATAATCTAAGCCATTTGAATTTGCTTTTTATACTTTAAATATTGATATAGCTTAACAATATAATTCTTAGCTACTAGGAATACTCCATCGACTAAAATAAAGCCTAGTCCATAGGAGAATGGTTCAATACCAATTCCTCCATTATCCATGAAGGATGGAACAAGCTTATAATAGCTAAATAGCAATACGATAAAGAACATAATGGTCATAGTAACTATAGAATATAGAAAATATGCTAAAAAGCCTAGGAAGCCCTTAAGATTTAATACCATCCACTTATGTGTATTATTTCTTCTATTGTTCATTAAATGAGCTATATGCTTAATACCATAATTCAAAAGGATAGCAAGGAATAAGGATACTAATACAATTGCACGAATGGTAATCGCATAATCCTCATAGATATCCGTTGTCTCCTTAGAAAAATCGATACCTAAATCTAAGCCACCAATCAATATGAAGAAAACGGCAGCCGCAGCTGCCCAGAACTTCATAAAGGTAATAATTAATCCAGATGGAATCTTAGATAATTTATCGACTTGATATGGCTCTATATCGCCATATTCATCGATTTCTTCCTTTTCTTCTGTTCTTTTTTTCTTCATCTTATCTTTCGTCGCCCTTCTCATATGCACGGTTATAATGAATGAAACCTAAAACACATGCAAGTGCGGATAATCCATCAGCGATGAATAATACAATCATAGAGCCCATATAATTGCTAAGGAAGTTAGATTCATATCCACCACCAGCAATTTCAAGCTTGTATAATGTACCATTTACTTCAATACCAGTATCATGATATGTCTTGAAATAGGTTACTGCATATACATATGCGATAGTTAAACCAATCATAACTAATGTAATGATGGTTGCAGAAACTACAGACCCCTTGTTCTGCTTACTATTGAATGCAAGTGCAATAAAGATATTTAAGATACCAAGTAGCATTAAAATAAAGATTACAATACCTGTATAGTCATAAGACATACCAGGAAGCATAGCTGTATATTTAACTAATTGTCCTGATTCTTCTACGACATAAGAATAAGTATAAGTTAGCTGCTTAATAGTTGCAGCATGTACGGATAGGAATAAACCGATAAGGATTCCTCCGATTCCTAGCATGAATGCAGGAAGCTTCATACGATTGTATTTAAAGCTTTCTACAATGCTAAGACCAACTGTTTTAAGGTACTTGCCGAAGTTCTTAAAGGCTTTACCGGCCTTTCCTTCCTTCTTTGGGACCTGTTCATATCTACTTTGATCCATGAGGTACCTCCTTATCTAATTCTCTTAGTTGTTTCTACATCGAAGAAATGAGCCTTCTCCATATCTAAGGCAAAATCAGCCTCAGTTGCTTCAATTTGGTTTCTTTCAGCTACCTTAGCAATGAATTGGTCTTCACCAAACTTAGCATAAACTAGATTATATGCGCCTAAATACTCTGTATAATCAATACTCATATGAACGGTAGAATCCTTGAATTTAGCAAGGCTCTTCTCGTCAATATATACATATTCAGGACGAATACCAAACTTAACCTGCTTACCTGCATAAGAGCCTAAGATTTCGCTCTGATGCTCAGTTAGCTTTAGCTGTACACCAGTTGCATCATGAGTGAAATACTCTAAAGCTGGGTCAATTGTACCATCAATGATATTCATTGGTGGAGTACCAATAAATCCTGCAACGAATAGATCCTCAGGCTTATCAAACATTTCCTTAGGAGCTGCAATCTGCTTTACATAACCATCCTTCATAACAACAATTCTTGTTGCAAGAGTTAATGCTTCAACCTGGTCATGAGTTACATAGATAAATGTAGTATTTAATCTTTCATGTAACTGCATTAATTCCTTTCTCATAGAACCTCTTAGCTTAGCATCTAGGTTAGATAGAGGCTCATCTAGTAAGAATACGATAGGGTTACGAACAATTGCTCTACCTAAAGCAACTCTTTGACGCTGACCACCAGATAGCTGCTTAGGCTTTCTATTTAAATATGGAATTAAGCCTAAGATATCAGCTGCCTTCATAACTCTTGCATGGATTTCAACTGGGTCAATCTTACGAATTGTTAATGAGAATGCCATATTATGGTAAACAGTCATATGCGCATATAGTGCATAATTTTGGAATACCATTGCGATATCTCTATCTGCAGGAGCTACATTGTTCACCTTTTTATTATTGATAATTAATTCACCGGAAGAGATTTCCTCTAAACCAGCAATCATACGTAATGTTGTGGATTTACCACATCCAGAAGGACCACATAGTACGATGAATTCGCCTTTCTGGATTTCGATATTAAAATCATATACTGCATGGAAGCCATTTGGATAAACCTTGTTGACGTCCTTTAATATAACTTCTTGTGCCATTTTTCGATTCCTCCCTTACTTTGTTTCCTTTAAGCTGTCTAAGTATGCTGTTAATTTCTTTGCCTTTAAGAAGCCAATTACACCACCAACGATCATTAAGATACCTGCAAGTACTAATAGGATAATTGCGATTAATCCTCTTGTTGTACCATCAGCTGGTAACCAGTTCACCTGACCGTCGCTGTTAATAATAGTTGCACCTAAGAATCTTGAAGCATTATTCATAGCCTCAACATCATCAGCAGCCTTAGCTGCTACATATGCACTATAGTTTGTCATTAGCTGTAGAGGAATCCATAGGATACGGAAGAAACAAATAACACCTAAACCAATTAAGTAGAATGAACCTCTTACTTGATAAGTCTTAGCTTTTTCGCAGCATAGGAATCCAAATAACAGAATAAATACATTTAAAATAATTTTGAAGATGACCTGGAAATTTTCAGGATTCATACTATTCATACAAACAAACGCTGCAAGTAAGCTTAAAGCTACACCACTTAAGCCTAAGGCATAAGCTAAACGATTGTTTCTATATCTTAGCATTTCGATAGAATTCTTTGTGATTTCCAAATCGGACATCGCATTAAATGATGATTTCTTTTCTAGTTCATTAATCATTATTCTCTACCGCCTTACTTAAAATTTCTTGTCTTCTTTCCTTAGTTCTCTTAAACTTAGAGAATGTTAAGATTAACATGAATAAGGAATATGCAATTACAACAATAATTCCAATCATATAGAATACAAGTGTTGTGCTTGTAACATAGAAGTAGCTTGCTAAGGCTTCCTTAGCTCCAGCTGCACCTGCTGCTTCCGCAGCTTGATATGCGGTTGTTCTCAAATCGGAATTTTGAAGTACTGCAACAGAATTAAACAATTCTAGATTTGCGCTTAGAGTACCCATTGCACCAAGTAATTGAATTAATACAATTACACCGAATACAGCAGTTGCAAGTGTTGCAACAACACTCATAAGCACATTTGTACCATAATAAATTTTTCTCTTGTGGTTTTGGAATAGGAATAGTACTAATCCAGCAACTACAAGAACAATTCCAAACCATAGGATTAGGTTGTTTACGACATTCAAAGAATTTTGAAAATCATAAACAACTGTTTTATGATTGTTGAAGCTATCACCAATCATATCATAATAATCATATAATAATGTCTGATCCTGATTTATAGCATTTGTCATTTCTCTAGAGGCATTTTCAATACCTGTAGCATCGACATTTACATAAACCGTATTATACTGTGTTTTAAATGGTAACGCAGAAATAATTACTGCTCCACCTAAGATCAGAAATATTAAATGAATGAGTTTCATATGTTTTAATAATTTTTTCATTTTTAACCTCCGATATTATTTGCAGTTTATTTCTCGTTAATGTATCCAGGGACACATGCATCGCCTAAGGATCTTGCTAATAACCATAAGCACTTGCTGTCTCTTGCAGACATCTGAGTGAACATATCCTTATAAGTAATCTTGTTACCATTCTTAGCAGTCTTAATTACATATAGGTTTTCATCTGTACCTGCAGAAATCTTTTGAGCTGTTGCCTCACTATAAGGTGTAACAACTAGGTTTACCCAACCTTCGTTCTTATTTACCTTATTTGTAGCCCAGAAGCCTGTGATACCATCCCATGCACCATTTGTATCTGTAACAGCAGTTGAGAATTCTGTTGGAACACTACGATTCCAAGTGAATGTAGATGCTGTTGCAGTATCTTGTGCATTCGATAATGCATGCTCTAATACGCCAGCAGCAATAGCCTTATTGATATTTGTTAAACCAACACGTCCATATTGATTTGTAACCTGTAGATTTAATCCAGATAGACGAACATAACCGATACCATGAGTAGCTCCAACATAGCCTCTCATAAAGCTCCAGAAATCCATCTGTGAAGATGCAAGCTCAAGTCTTGTATAATCACTAATGATTGCATTAGCTTCACCAGCTACTAATTCATTAGATACCTTCTTGCTATCAAGTGTACTATTCATCCAGTAATTTTCTGGACCATAGTTCTGAATTAATTGACCAACACCAGAATACATGAAATCCATAATTCTTAATGCTGCATCAACACTGTCAGAAGAAGCAGGAATTGACCAAGATGTAGTCTGTAGAGATCTATTAGATTCATAGTAACGAACTAAGCTCTTGCCTTCGGTGATTGTAATTCCATTCTCATCGTATAAATGCTGCTTTGCAGTATTCTTTTCTGTTGACCAATAAGTTCTTGGAGGTAATACAGAACGAATACCATGAGTATTTGCGAATTCTGCATCATTAGCCTGTGCTACGATAGATGGATCATCATACATCATGAAACCAAAGGATGGATTTTCCTTAGTCTTCTTGAAATATTGATCATAGAATCTAGTAGATGTAGGTGTTGCACTAGAAACATAGAAATTATCTAGAATTAAGCCTTCACTATAAATTGCAGAAATATAATTTAATGCATCATAGGAAGCATATGTAGTTTCAAGTGAGTTAAGAGTACCATCAGCTGCAAAATAGTAATTACCATTTTCGCTATCAACACCCTGAACACCCCAAAGCTGTGCTAAATCATAAATGTTATCAATTGCGGATGCTGTTTCTCCTCTAGGGAAGAATACCTCAACCTCATTGTCCTCACTACCTGTAATAACGCCAGGGTTAGCCTTAATTACTCTCATTAAAGCAATTAATTCATCTGTGTTATATGCAGCGGATTCGGAAATATATAAGTCTGCTGGAGTCTTATATACATTTGCTGTAAATAATGCAGCATATTTTGTCTTAATGTAATTAAATAGCTGATTTGCTAAAGCCTTACCTGTACAGCCATCTGTTGCCTGTAATAACTGATTTTGCTCATCAATAATATTACCTGCTGTTGCATCAAGACCAAAAGTCTTCTTCTCGCCATTATAATAAACATCTACAGTTGCAGCATCTGTTTGAATAAATGGCTTATAAGCACCAGTTTGTAATACATTCTTATCAGGGGTTGTACCACCATTCTTTTTAGAAGTATCACCAACCTCTAGGGAAGATAATACCTTAGATACAATCTCTGTATCCATGATGAATGTATTTTCAACCTCATTATCACCATCAAGATATGGTGTATAGTAAATATGATTACCACTTACTGTAATAGATTGCTTAATAGAAGGGTTAGCCTCTAAATAAGCAAATAAGTTAGGCATCTTTGTTGTAGATGCTGTTGTAGCTTCTCCTTCTGGATAGATATAAGAATATAAATCCTTTAATGTACCAGAATTTCCAGCCTTTTTTAAATTATCTGTTGAGTTATAGAATAAATCGATGCTTCTAGAAGAATCAACCTCACTCTTATAACCAGCAGTTGCAATAGATGTATACGCATTATCAATAGATGTTGCTGTATAACCTGATGCCTCACGAATATTTGTTTTTGTTAAGTCAGCAATTCTTGACCATGTAGGAAGAATTGAGCCTTGAGTATAAGTCTTTCCGTCAACGGAATTAAACCAAGATGTACCGCGGAATGTAATTCCGGATTCACCATTATAATTGATATAGATATCTACATCCTTATTATTTAATTCAGAATAATTAACTGATTCGGAATAATCTACTAATGCATAAGCCCCATCAGAGCCCTTAGCATAGCTTCCTTCCTTCACAGCCTCACCGCAGCTTGCAAGTGTTAGAACAGCAAGAGCAGAAATTGAAGAAATTAATACTTTCTTTTTCATATTACTCCTCCTATTCCTTTACACCGCCGACATTAACGCCGGAAGCAAAATACTTTTGAATCTTTGGATAAATTAAGATAATTGGAACGATAGAGCATACGATAAATGCATATCTTAAGGAATATGTAGAATAGCTTAATTGGCCTCCACCGGATTCCTCAATATTCTTAATTGTCTTATCCAAATATAATTTAATAAATGCTGTTAAAGGTAAATCCTTTTCGCCTAATAGCATTTGTGCCCATAAATATCCATTCCAGAATTCTACAGCATAGAACATTGCAACTGTAACAATTGAGGACTTGGAAATAGGAATATAAACTCTAGTCAAGATCTGGAACTCTGTAGCTCCATCGATTGTAGCAGCTTCTTCGATTTCCTGAGGTACACTCTGGAAATAGTTTCTTAAAAGGATGATATTAAATGCATTAACACCTAAAGCAAAGATGAAGAATACACGGCCATTACCACTGAATAAGCCATCACGGAACATTACATAATTTTGGTATGTAGGAATAATACCTGCACTAAACCATAATGTAACAGTTAATAAGAAGTTAAAACCTCTACCGAATACTAATCTTGTCTTAGATAATGCATAAGCACCACAAACACCAACTAACATGGAGATTGCTGTACCATAAATTGTAATATAGAAAGCATTACAATATGCTAACCAGAACTGTTTATTCTCAAAAACATCAACATAAGCGGAAAGCTGGAATCCAAGTGGAACAATAACTACATTTCCAGCATCTACATAATTCTTTGCAGAAATGGAGTTCATTAATATGAAGATAAATGGATATAAACAGCATAATGCAAAAATGGTTAATAGAATATAAGCTAATAGCTTAAATACTATTTCTGATTTGTCTAATCTTTTCATCGCCATACCTCCAATTAGAATAATGATGTAGAGGATACACGTCTACTGATTGCATTAGCACCTAATACTAGGAACATTGCTAAAATTGAGTTGAATAAGTCAGCTACAATACCTAATTGCTGAATTACTTCTGAACCTGTAGCACCTGCTGCCTGACCTGACATACGATATACGAATGTAGATACAACGTCTGCAGTTTCCCAAGCGTTAGAGTAATCACCAACTAATAGGATAATTTGCTCATATCCAACACTTAAAATCTGACCGATTCGCATAATTAGCATGATCGTTAATGTAGGAGCCATGCCTGGGAAAGTAATATAGCGAATCTGCTGAATCTTTGAAGCACCATCAATACGAGCTGCCTCGTAATTTGTTGGAGAAATTGCTAAGATTGCTGCAAAGAATACAATAGAGTTATAACCAGCATCCTGCCATACACCACTAATCTGATATATTGGTCTGAAATATCTTGGATAACTTAAAATACTCTCTTGAAGCACCGTAACCTCTCCTGCTTCATTTGTTACATTTAACCAACCAAAAGTCTTACACATGTTGTATACCCAACCACCAGCGGCTGTTCCACCACCAGCAGCAATAGTACCTTCACACCATAAGCTTATGATTGTGGTTACTACTGTTAATGATACGAAGTGAGGTAAGTAAGCACATACCTGAACAACGCTACGATACCAACCAGTCTTAATTTCACTGAATAGTAACGCTAAAATAATAGGAATCGGGAATCCTATAATCAAACCGTACATACTATTTACGAAAGTATTACGGAATGCTCTCCAGAACATAGATGATGAAGTACCGAAGAAAATCTGGTTAAACCAATATAAACCACACCATTGGCTATTGTAAACCAAATCGTTATCGTTACCCCACTTAAAGCCGGTTAATAAGCCTTTAATCGGTAAGTATTTAAAGCAGAATACAAACGCGATCATTGGGATTAAAAGGACATATAGTCTCCAGTCTCTAGCTAGGGCGTGTAATGTACGTTTCCATTTGGTACGTTCGACTTCATCAACAACGTCTTGATTTGTTTCAACAACTACATTTTGCATAAACACACCATCCTTTTCTACTACTCTGACGAATCTTGTTTTTCTTCTATTTTATTTGATTCATCATTTTGAGTTTTATCCTCGCTCTCGTCACTGAAATTAAATTTCCCGAATGATTTCATATACTCGAGCTCGGCCTCTCTTTGTTTTTTATCGTCAAGGAGCTTTTCAATAGCGTTATTTAAAGCTCCTTGAGATCTAAGAACTAATGAGCCAACTACTCCAACAGCTAGTCCAAATAAATTGTACATAAAGCCATATTCAACATAGTTAGCAAGATTCTTCATATTTTCTACTGAATTTCCACTTTCATCCTTTGTGTAATAGATGAATGGAATATTTGCAACAGATGTAAGATTACCTGTTGTAAATAATCTATAGAATACAAATTGGATCACGCAGTAGATAATATAGTCTGCAACCAAGATTAAAAGCATCTTCCATGTGCTTTTTAAAATCTTATTTGTTTTGTGATTTCTAAATAAAATTACATTTAATCCAATCGCTAGAAGTCCAATCATCATCGATAGGATTAATTGCCAATTGGAAAAGCTATAAAAGGCTGCATAATACGATATTTCACTAAAATGACCACCTAGTATCGTTGACATAACTAGAAATGGGATAGGAATAAGTCCCCAAAGCTTCCATCTAGCAATAGCGATAAAGACAATCAATAGTGAAAATGTAATCGTAGGTGCAGCATCTAGTAAAAAGCCAATGAATCTTGATACTAATCCTTCTAGGATACATCCTATTACAGTAAGTACCAATAAGTCGATGACCATATACTTCAAAACACTCTTGTTCATATGTTTACACCTAAGTATTTTCTCACCAAAAATATTATTTTTGCTATTTCAGGGCGCACTACTCCCATAATAGCGTTTTCATATACCTCATTGTATCATTTGTACAGTTAATAGTCAATAGAATGGCCGCTTTTTTTGTGCAAATTGCCCAAAAAAGAAGGGAATAAGAAAGCACCTAATTTCTTAAGCGCTACTGTTCTTCTTTTGTAAACAAAAGACTATATAGTTTTTGAGAAATATTATACTCCCTAAGAATTGCATCAATCTCTTCCTTTATCTTAGGATTTAAAGAGTTATTGGTTTTTACTGCACGAATGAGTAAATTCTTTGGAGAATTTTCAAAATCGACAAATTCCATTACATTTGTTTTATAGCCATAATACTGCAAGATATTCGCACGTATTGCATCCGTTAATAGCGCTGAGAATCTATCCTTTAAAATACCAAATTTGTTTATAATATGTAAATTCTTAGAGTCTAACTCTAAATTAATTTCATGATGGCAGCATGGAACAGAGAAA
>Ga0256407_10015133_pt1 | contig 9999 bp, 3 predicted proteins | sample RumenRJG_04DNA_FD_193489 | JGI IMG/M metagenome (GOLD analysis project Ga0256407, IMG submission 193489) | Bovine rumen microbial communities from Lethbridge, Alberta, Canada - RJG_04 | ecosystem: Host-associated > Mammals > Digestive system > Stomach > Rumen | place: Canada: Alberta | collected...
TTTTAATTTCTGAAAATTAAAATTGTTTTAATATTCCTATATTATATTTATTTTTTATTTATAATTATATAATTAAGATATATTTTAAGTTTTAAAAATTAATTATTTTTATTTTTTGATTCTTTTCTATGTATTTTATATTCATCTACAACTTTCCTCATTTGTTGATCTGCAAAATTATCATGTGCAACATCAATATTATTTTCATTTCTATAAATTTTTCTAAATTTAGTCAATGATCTCATCACCCTAGTCATTTGTTCAATTTTTTTTTGATAAAATTTCTGAATATAATATGGTTCAAATTTATTTTGTTTAATCATATCAACAATAAAACCTCCAAAAAAGAATTCAGCTCTTCTCAAAATAAAAAAAGGAATAAGAATAATAGAACAACTTAAAATGACAGATAACCAAAAAGTCCCATTACCTAAAAAAACATATAAATCTCCATTAATATCAACATCTAATTTAATAGAATTATAAATAATAAAAAATAAAACATCAATAATAATTTGAATAGAATAAAATAATAAAATAAAATAATCATAAAAAAGTGTATCACTAAAAACCATATAAAAATGAATAAAAATAATAGTAAAAAAAACAACAACAGAAATATCCCAAAAGCAAAAAGTACTTCCATCATTATTTCTAATTCCTAATTTACAAACAAAATAAGGAACAAAAAAAATAGGAAGAGAAGCAATAATACCAATAAAAAAAATAATAAAAAACTTAACTAAATTAAATGGTATACTATCACGATACTCTTTAAAAATATTAGGAATTAAATAATGTAAAATTTTCTTTTCACTATTTTTAAATTTAACAAAATCAGGATCATAATCTTCTTCAGAAATTGCTCTTGCAGCAACAGGAACAACAGTAACAAAAGAATTAAATCCCATATAATACCAATCATCAAAAATATTAGTCCCATTAAAACAAGAATAAAAACATAACCAAAGTTGAGGTAAAGTAAATAAAATATTTTTAAAGAAATATTGATAAATAAAATAACTATTTCTCTTTAAACAAAATCTCCCAGTTAAAAAAATTAACTGTTTTAAATATTTAAATTGACTAATTGCATAATCTGATGCATATGCAGCTTGATAACCTTCTTTACCAAATAAACCTATTCCAACATGAGAAGCTTTTATCATATTTACATCATTACCTCCATCTCCAATTGCTAATGTGATATCTTTTGTATGATTTTTTATAAAATTTACAATTTCACATTTTTGCATTGGAGATGCTCTACAACATATTAAACTTCTACTATTTTTTATTAATTCCCAAAATAATTTTTCACTTTCTCCTTCTTTCATACATGTTGTTATTGATTCTCCTTCTATTATTATTGAATATTTACATTTTATTTTTTTTTCAAATGAGGAATTTTCAAATGTTGGATATAGTTTTTTTATACGAAATATTTGTAAACCTTTTTTATTATTTTCTTCCATTTCTGTTATTTTTTGTTCACAGAAATCAAAGTAGTCTTTAAATTTTTTTACATCAGATGGAATTGATAATTTTTTATTTGGTTCATTATGATCTCTTTCATCTTCTATGTTTTTAGTTTTTCCTATTGGGGTTTCTAATTCTTTTTCATTTTTATTGTTGTTTATTTTATTTATTTGTATTATGTTCTTTTGAGAATCAGATGTTGGAACTTTTTTTACTTTACCTTCAAAAATTGATAATTTTTCAAATTTGGAATCTGAATTGTTGAAAATGTTTTTATTTAGCATAAATTTATATATTGATAAATCATTAATTTCTGATTTATCATCATTCTTTTTTTTTATTTTTATTTCATTATTATTATTATCATTAATATTATTATCATTAATATTATTATTATTAATATTATTAATATTATTATCTCTTAATTGCATTACATTAGATTGGTGTTCTATTAAAAGACTATTTTCTTTCACTTCATTTTCTCTTGAAGTATTTATTTTATTATTATTAATTTCATTAATATGTTTATTATGAACTTCTTCTAATTCACAATTAATAGTTTCAATATTACCTAAAATTTCAGTCATTCTATTATTAACTTTATTTACATCTTTACTTTCTATAATTTTAAAAATTTCAGTAGATTCATCAAATAATTTACATGAATGTCCAATTGATTCAGCAGTATCCATTTTATCACCTGTAATCATCCAAACATTAATCCCAGCATCAATAAAACTTTGAATATCATCTTTAACAAAATCTTGTAATTTATCTTCTAAAGCAGAAACTCCTAATAATATAGTATCTGTTTCAATTTCTTCTATTAACTTATCTAATTGTGAATTCAAATTTTTATCTTTTATACTTTTATATTTTAATTCATCATATTTTTTTTCCCAATTTTTATATGAATTTTCATCTAAAATTTTAAATGAATAACATAATATTCTAAGACCTCTTTTAGCAAAAGAATCAATATCTTCTTTTATTTTTTCTAAAATATTAATTTTACTAAATTCATTTATATTTGATAATATTTTTTTATCACTTCCTTTAACATATAATTTTATTTTATTATCACTTAAATCTTTAACTATTATACTACTTCTTTGTCTTTCACTTGTAAAATCAAATTTTTGTAAAATTTCATATTTTTTTTCATTTTCTTGAGAAATTGAATGATTTTTTATTTTTATTTTAATAATATTTTGTTCTCTTGAAATAAAAGTAAATCCTATTTCACTTGCTGCAGTAACTAAAGTAACTTCATCTGGATTTGCTCCTTGAAAATCTAAAATATCAGTTTCATTATTTTTTTCAGTTAAAACATCATGATTTAAAATAATATTTAAAAAAAATTCTTCAATTGCTTCTACTTGATTATTAAAAGGACAATTTGTAACATTTTTTAAATTAATAGGAATATTTCTTTGTGAAAGAATATTAATTAAATTATTCAAACTAAAACTTTTAGAAATTTTAGATTTAAAACTTTTTTTTGTAGAATCATTTAAAGTATAAATATTAGTTTCAAATTGATTTATTACAGGTAAATTAATATCACTTACATTTTCATTTTCATCATCAAATAATTCAGTAAAAATTGAACAAGCTTTAAATTCCATTTCATTTTGTGTTAAAGTACCAGTTTTATCTGTAAAAATATATTTTATCATTCCAATTTCTTCAAGTAATTGAATACTAAAACATTTAACTTGATCATTAGGATCTTTTTTATATTCAGGTGTTAAAAATTCCATTACTATTGATTGTAATAATTTAACAACTGCATTTACTATAATTATTGATATTGGAATAAATGTATTTAAAGTAATGAAATTTGCACAAAAAATTCTGAAAATTTCTAAAAAATCGTTTTTACTTTTACCATAATAAAATAAAATATAATCTGCTTTTAATTCATTTTTTTCATAATTAGGAATATTTTTTTCTCTCCAAATTGAACCAATTATAGTACATATAATACAAAGACAAATACAAATAGCTAAAATATAAAGAACAATATAATTTAATTTTCTATCAATAATTGAAATTTTTAATGAACTTCTATTAATATTTTTCATTAATTTAGTTTCTTTCCCAGAATAAACAATAATTCCATAAACAAAATCAGTATTTTTTAATCTTCCACCTCTTAATAAAATATTTTTAATATCAAAATAAAATTTTTCACTTCTAAAAAAAATAGTTCCTTCAGCTTCATAAATATTTCTATTTGGTTGATCAATTTCAATAAAACAATTATTATTTTCACAATCAAAAATAGAATTAATATCATTAGAATAATTATCTAAACTAATTTTATTCTGAGAATAATTAATAGCTTCTCTAGGTTTTAAAGTAGTTTCTCCATCTAAATTAGAAGTTTGTAAATAACAAAAACCATTTTCATGAGAAGTTTTAATAACTAAAACATCAGCAGGAATAATTTCATCTTTAAATATTTTTATTATATTTCCAACTTCCATTTCATACCATTTTATTTCATTAAATGAAGGTGATTTATAAATAATTGATAATGAATTATTTGCAATTTTATCATTTTTATATTTTCTATAATCTTCAATTCCTTCTTTAATTAAACTTATTAATAATACTACTATGAATGGTGCTACTGCGCTTACTGGAGTTATTGTACTTATTTGAGGTATTGCTGTTATTATTGCTGTTACTAAAAAAAATAAATTAAATGCATTGTTAAATTGATAAAAAAGTGCTATTGGTAAAAATGTTAATAATGTGTATTTTGATGTTCTTATTTTATTATTACAAAATTCTTGGGTTTGTTTAAAATTATTATTTGTGAAGGTGTTTATATATATTTTCCTTTGGTTTTCTTTTAGGTTATTTTCTTTTTCTTCAGTTTCTATCATTATTATTTTTATTTAATAATGACGTTCAATAAACATTTAAAAAAATCTTAAAAAATATATAATTTCTAATATTTAAACAATTATATAAATAATGAATTATTTTTATCAAACATTTATGATAAAATAAGTTAAAAATTATATTCAAATATCTAAAAAAAATTTAATTTTAAAAAATACATAATTATTTTTTTTATAAATATTTAAAAAAAAAGGAAATGAAACAAAAAATTAAAATAATCGATAATCAAAAAAAATATCATAAAATAAAACAACTAATCATTATTTATGCAAAAAATATAAAATATTTATGATAAGTTAAAATAAATATTATTTATCATCTTATTTTTAAAAATAATCATTTATAAATATTAAAATAATTATTATAATAATAACAATTATATAAATTAGATTATATTATATTATTTTTTCTAATTTTATTATTTAATTAAATTATTATTATTTTAATTTTAATTAATAATTTAAATTCTATATTTAAAATTATTTAATGAAAAAAAAATAAAATGAATACTTCAATAGGTAAATCAACATATACAAGATTAACAAGAACATCAATAGAACAAAGTAAAGAACAAAAAGAATTAGATAATTTAAACAATATAATAAATAAATTAAAACAAGAAGTATACAATAATGAAAGAAACATTAATTCAACATTAAATAAATTTTCTTCAATTAAAAGAAGTAAAAGTAATATATATAGTAAAACAAATTATACAAAACCATCAATAAGTAGAATAAAAGATGATAGAACTGATAAAGAATTTTTATCTAATTTAATGGATATTGATGAAACTTTACCAATTTTACCTCAAAATATGCATTTATTATGTGATAATGATACTAATCAATCAATTTCTTCTAAACAAAAATTTAGAAATTTAGCTAAATTAATGATGGATGATAAAGAAAGTGTTGTTGAAAAAAATTTTGTACATAATAATATAGAAAGATTTAATTTACATTTATATAATGCTTTAAGTAAAAAAAGTAAAAAAGTTTTTATTGAAACTGAGAAAGACAAATTAAATAAATTACAATTATTTTTTAAAAGGATTAATAGATTTAAAATGCCTGAAATAATAATTCATAATAATTCAAATTTAAATCAAAATTTCAATTCAAATGAAATAAAAGAAAATATAAATGAAAATAATTTAAATGAAAAAGAATTTTCTTCATTTTTTGAATCCAAATTACCAAATATAACTTCAGATTTACTTTCATATATTAATCATAATATTATTAATATTGAAGATATTTATAATTCAAATTCAAAAAATTATTTTGAAGATAATGATGATGATTTTGTTATGAATATAGAATCAGTTGATATTAATCAAAAAGAAAATATTATTAAAAAATTTGATAATTCAAAAAAAATAGGAATTAATCTTTTTACTGAATTTAATAATATTTGTCCTGATCAAGAAGTTGTTGATATTTTAAATGATATTCCAACTATGAAAATGTTTGAAAAAAATAAGAAATTACAAAATAAATTTTATAATAAAATATCTTTAATTAGTGAATTTAAAGAAAAATATTTTCCAAATGGTAATTTAAATTTAAGTGAAAAACAAATTTATAGATTTGCAAAAAATAATAAGAATGTTATTGAAGAAAAAACTGATTCTTTTACTATACAATCTGGTATATTAAATGAAATTGAAGATATATTTTTAAATCAAAAAAAAAAAGAAGAAGAAGAAAATTTAAATTTTAATTCAAATCAATTTTCTGAAGAAAGTAAATTAATAATAACAGATAATGAAAATAAAGAAGAAGAAAAAATTAATAGAATAAATGAAAGTAGAAAAGTAAGTATAATAAAAGATTTAAGTAATTTACAAAGTTTTATTAATAAAAAACAAATAGAAAGTGATTTTGAAAGTGAAAGTAAAAAAAGTATTGAAAAAAATGATTCCGAAGATGTATTTTCCAAATTTATAAATATAGATAATTATATATAAAAAAAAATAATTGAATTAAAAATAATAATATAAAAATTTAAAATTTATTTAATTTCAAAACCTATTATAAGCACTTCTAGCTCTTTGTTCAAAAACATTATTCCCATAATTATAATAATTATTAGCATTCCCACCATCTAAATTCCAAACATTATTAACTAAATATTCAAAATAATTATTATCTGAAATCCCTAAAGAAATTTGACTATAAAACTTCAAAAAATCATCATAACAAAAATAACCATTATTACTCTTACTCATTTTACTATTATATTCTCTAAAAATTTCCAAATTATCACTAAATTCTCCAATTACTTCTTCAGGAATTTTTTTCCTTGCTACAACTTCAGGATCTCTTGATGCATTATAATTACTTTTTAATTCTTGAAATGATATTTCATTTCTTCCATTTGAAATAGTATTAAAAATTTTTCTTATTAATTGTTCTCTTCTTAAAGGTAAAGTATCAATTATTCCTTTAATTAAATCATCATAATTTATTTTTCCTGAATTTGTATTATCAAATAAAGAAAATATTGTTACTATTTCATTTGGTGTTAATGATAATCTATATAATGTTATTATTTTTTCAAATGTTGGAAAATCAATTTTTCCTGTATGTGTATTGTCATACATTGATAACATTTTTTCTATTACAAATAAACTTTTTGGACCTCTTGATATTATCATACTTCTAAGTTTGTTTAATGTTTCTATACTTTGATTATTTTGATTTTGTAATTGTGTATTTTGACTTTGAGGGTTTTGATTTTGATTTTGAGATAAAAATTGTGTATTTTGATTATATTCATTTGTTAATTTTGTAGTTTGAGAAAATTGAGTATTTTGATTATAGTTTAAATCTTGATTATATTGATTATTTATATTATTATTATTATCATTAAATTCACCACTTATAATATTATATTTAGGTTCATTTTTTGTTAATGGATTAAATGATTGAGGTCTTCTACTTTGGAATTGAATATCAAAATTATTATTATTCATATTATTATTAAATTGTTGATTTTGAATTGGTGTAGGTTTCCTTATTTGATTATTAAAATTACTTTGTTCTTGTTGTATATTAATATTATTTCCTATATTAACATTATTATTACTTCTTTCAATATTATGATAATTAATTGGAGTATCCCATACACCATTCATCATATCAACAAAGTAATCTTCATTATAAATTGAAGCACTAATTCCAGAATAATATTCAATAAAGTCATCAAATGTAATTGTATTTAATTTTTCTTTATATGTTGTATATGTATCAAATGTATATATAAATTCTTCATAAATTTCACTTTCTCTTTTTTTACCCATTAAAACATCTGGATGTTGATTTGGATTATAGAAACTTTTAATTAGATTTATTTCACAAAATCCTTTTTTTTCTGAATCTATTTTTGCAAATTTTTCTACGATTATCATTTTTCTTCTTTCACTTAAATATCCTCTTATTAATCTTAATATTTCATCTGTTGATACTTTATTTTGTTCTGATAAATCTAAAAGAATGAAAAAGTCTTTAATATCCATTTCATTAATATCTATATTTGCTTCTTTAATTGATGATAAAAAGTTTTCATATGATATTGTTTTACTCATTTTATCTTGTCTATTATTAATTTTTGATAAAAGATTATAAAATGTTATTCCATTATTAATATTAATTTTACTTTGAAATAATTGAAGTAAATTTTGAAAATATCTTTTCATTCCTTCAGAATCATTTTCAGATGGAAAATTATTTTGCATTGGTATTTGATTTGGTTGATTCATCATTGGATTTTGTAAATTCATATTCATATTATTATTCATATTATAATTCATATTATCATTCATATTATCATTCATATTAATGTTCATATTATTGTTAATATTATTATTCATATTATTGTTCATATTATGATAATTAGGAATATTTTGATTTGAATTTAAAGGAGTTATTGGTTTATATCTTTGATTATCATTTTGAATTTGAGGAACTGGATTTTGAATATTATCTTGTATATTATTTTGAATATTATTTTGAATAGACTGTCCTTTTTGATTAAAAGAATTATTAAAAGATTGTACTTTATTATTATTATGTATAAATATATTATTTTTCATATTAAGATTATTCATATTAATATTATTACTCATATTATTCACATTAGAATTTTCTTGAAATGGTTGATAAGGTCCTAAATCATACATATACTGAGTGAAATTTTTATAATTAATAATTCCAGTTTTATTTGGATCAAATATATCAAAAAGTTCATTAAAATCATATTCTGAAAAACCACTTAATCCAATTCTCCCAAAAACTTTAGGCCAATTTTCTCTTGTAATAAAACCAGTTTCATCAATATCATAGAATTTAAATGAACTTATAAGTAAATTCATTTCTGATGTTGTTGTTTTAGCTCTTAAAGATAATTTTCTATGTAATTCATATTCAAAAATCTGTTTTAAATTCCCTGACATTTTTTTTTATATTTTTAAAAAAACAGTTATTTTTAAAAATAAATAAATTAAACCTAATAAAAATTCTTAATCAAAATAATAAAATTTTTAAATATTTAAAAAACTCTTTTACTTACTTTCTTGAGTTTTTTCAAAAATTTCACTTTCTTCTTTTAATTCATTAAAAGTTTTATCTAATTTTTCTTTTTTACTTTGATCTTTATAAAATTCTTCAACGACATTAAATTGAATATCAAAATTCCAATTTCCTTTAAATTTAACAGGAAAAGAAACACATAAACCTTTTTTAATATTTAAATTATTATCCTCAACAATAACACCACTAGAACATAATTTCTCAGAACCATAAAACCAATCTCTAACATGATCAGAAATAGCTTTAGCAGCAGAGAAAGTAGAACTCATTTTTTTAACATTTAAAATCTCAGTTCCTCGATTTTGAATTTTTTTAATAAACTCATCATCAAAAACTTCATTATTAACATTATCAACAACCATAGTACTAGAATGATTTCCAATAATAACACCATTAATTTCTTTTCCTTTTAAATTTTTATATAAACCTTCAGTTCTATTTTGATCTAATCTAGTAAGACAATTAAAATTTTCTTTAGGAATATTAGGTAAGACTTTTTTAGCATAATCATATAAAATTTTACAATTAGTATTACAAGGATTAGCAATTACTAAACATTTAACATTTGGTTTAGCATTTTTTAATGATGTACCTTGAGCTTTATAAATATCACCATTTGCTTTTAATAAATCACTTCTTTGCATTCCTGGAAGACGAGGTGATCCTCCTAAAAATATTATTAAATCACAATCTTTAAATGCTTCATTTGGATCTGTTGAATATGTTACTTTTTTTAAATATGTGTAATTACAGTCTTCTAATTCTAATGCAAGACCTTTTAATCCTGCTACACATATTTCTATGTCTACATCTAAGAGACTTAATTCTATTTTCATGTCTTCTTTAAATGTTGAAGGACTTAGGAGAAGAGGAATTAAAGCGTGGCTTATACGACCACTTGCTCCTGTTATGCATATTTTTAAATCTGGCATTTTTTTATTTTTTTTTTTTTTTTTTTTTTTTTTTTTTTTTTTTTTTTTTTTTTTTTTTTTTTTTTTTTTTTTTTTTT
>Ga0256407_10015134_pt1 | contig 9999 bp, 5 predicted proteins | sample RumenRJG_04DNA_FD_193489 | JGI IMG/M metagenome (GOLD analysis project Ga0256407, IMG submission 193489) | Bovine rumen microbial communities from Lethbridge, Alberta, Canada - RJG_04 | ecosystem: Host-associated > Mammals > Digestive system > Stomach > Rumen | place: Canada: Alberta | collected...
TTTTCATCTTCTAATTCTTTTTCTTTTTTTTTTCATTTTCTTCTTCTTTATTTTCTTCTTTTTTTTCTTCATTTTTTTCATTTTTTTTATTTTCTTCTTCTTTTTTTTCTTCTTCTTTTTCATCATTATTTTCATCTTTTTTATATTCTTCTTCATTTTCATCTTCTTTTTTTTTGTTGGTTTTTTTTTTATTTACGACTATTATTTCCCTTTCTTTTTCATTTTTTTCTATTAATGTTCTTTTTACTACAATTTTTTCTTTTTTTTCTTCTTTTTTTGTTTTTTCTTCATTTTCTTTTTTTTTTTTTTTTTTTTTTTTTTTTTTTTTTTTTTTTTTTTTTTTGTTTTTTCTTTTTTTTTTTTTTTTTTTTTTCTTTCTTTTTTTTCTTCTTCTTTTTTTTCTTGTTCTTGTTCTTCTTTTTTTTCCTCATTTGTATCAATATTTTTAAATCTATCAGGACATCTATCAACATGCATTTTAAATGCCTTTTTACCAAAAATATGAGTTGGATTATATGGACATTGGAAAAATTTAACATTTAATAAATGTTTATTTTTACAATGTTTAATATGCTCTAATATGAGATTTGTTCTATGACCACATAGTAAAGGACAAAAAGGTAAGAAAATTGACATTTTATTATTTAATAAAAAATATATACAAAATAATTATTTTGCTTCATATTTTATTATATATATCAAATTAAACTATAAATTTATGAATATATTTAAAATAGTGATAATTATTATATGAAAAAAAAATAAAAAATACAAAATATATATAAATATCTTTTAAAAAATCTATTTAATAAAAAAGAAAAAAAAATGTCAATCCCTCCAATAGGAATAGACTTAGGAACAACTTATTGTTGTGTTGGAGTATGGAAAGGAAAAATAGAAATAATACCAAATGAATTAGGAAACCGTACAACACCTTCAGTAGTATCATTCACACCTCAAGAACGTTTAATAGGAGAAGCAGCAAAAAATAATATAACTCGTAATGTAGAAAACACAATATATGATGCTAAACGTTTAATAGGTCGTAAATTTGATGATCCAATAGTACAAAAAGATAAAGAATTATGGCCATTTAGATTAGAAAAAGATTTTGAAAGTGATAGACCACAATATGTAGTTGAATATAAAAATGAAACAAAAAGATTTTATCCTGAACAAATATCAGCAATGGTACTTGAAAAATTAAAATCTTCTGCTGAGGATTATTTAGCAGGACCAGTTACTAAAGCAATTATTACAGTTCCAGCATATTTTAATGATTCACAAAGACAAGCTACTAAAGATGCTGGTAAAATTGCTGGTTTGAATGTTGAAAGAGTTATGAATGAACCTACTGCTGCTGCTATTGCTTATGGTTTAGAAACTGATTGTCAAGGACCTAAAAATATTTTAGTTTTTGATTTTGGTGGTGGTACTCTAGATATTTCTGTTTTAAAAATTGAAAAATCTAAATATAAAGTACTTTCTGTAAGTGGGGATACTCATTTAGGAGGTGAAGATATTGATAATGTTATTAGTGATTATTTAATTAATGAATTTTTAGATAAAACAGGAACTGATTTAAAATCAAATAAAAAAGCTTTAAGAAGATTAAAAATTGCTGCTGAAAAAGCTAAAAGAGAATTATCTTTCTCACAAGAAGCAACAATAGATGTTGATGCTTTAGCAGATGGTGAAGATTTAAATATGACAATAACAAGAACAGAATTTGAAGATTTATGTCAAGATATTTTTGATAAATGTATTCCTCCATTAGATAGAGCAATAGAAGATTCAAAATTAACAAGATATGATATAGAAGATGTAGTATTAATAGGAGGTACATCTCGTATACCAAAAATTTCAGAAATATTACAAGATTATTTCCATAGAGATAATTTATGTAAAGGAATATCACCTGATGAGGCAATAGCATATGGTGCAGCAGTTACAGCAAATTTAATGTTAAATGTTGAAGAAAATGATGAGCCTTTAATTCAAGGAGAAAAAAAAGAAGAAGAAGATGAAGGTATACAAAGAATTGAATTTGAAGATGCTACTCCATTATCACTTGGTATTGAAACTTTAGGTGGTGCAATGGAAATTATTATTCCTAGAAATACTAGTATTCCTTGTAAGAAATCTAAAATATTTTCTACTGCAAGAGATAATCAAACTTCATTTAAAGTTGAAATTTTTGAAGGAGAGAGAAAATTAACTAAAGATAATCATAAATTAGGTGATGTTAGAATTACAGGATTACCTAAAAAACCAAGAGGAAAAATTATAATTAAAATTACATTTCATATTGATTTAAATGGTATTTTAGATATTAATGTTCAAATTGATGGTGAGAATAATGAGAAATTAACTATTAAAAATGAAAAAGGAAGATTAAATCCAAATGAAATTGAAAGACTTATTAAAGAAGCTGAAAGATATAGGGAAGATGATAAAAAAAGAGCTGAAGAAATTTTTTCTAGGAATAAATTGGAACAACTATGCTTAGATTTGAAAAACAATGTTTTGAATGGGGAATTAAAGAATAAATTAAGTGATATAAATAAAAAATTGATTGTTGATAAAAGTAATGCTATTCAAAAATGGCTTAAAAGTAATAAAAATGCTAGCAAAGGAGAATATGAAAATAAATATGAAGAATTTTTAAGAGACTTTGAAAATGTCCAAAAGACTCCTAAATAAAAGTAATTATACTAGATTTTTTGAATAATAAAAATTATTGATTTTTAAGATATAAATTAAATATTAATAAAATTTTAATAAATAAAAAAAATTTATAAATGATGATTAATATAATTTTTATAATTTATTTCCCATCATATATTATATTTTTATTTAATTAATAATAAATATATTTCCAAATAAATAATGTTATTTTAAAATTTTTTGGAAAAATTAAAAAAAAATAAATAAAAATCAAAAATGGAAAATGATGATGAAATTAGGAAAAAATATATGGTAAATTTTAAACCTCATCAACCAAGAATAGGAAAAGATTATCAAGCTGTAATTCCAGACTGTAATCCAACAAAAAAAAAAGAAAAAAAAAAATCTGAAAACAAAACATTAATTCAATTAAACAATCAACATAAAGCACATTTTGAAATTGAAAATGAAAAAAGAGAAGAATACATTCCAATAAAAAAAAGAAAATTAAATGAAAAATAAAAAAAAAAATAAAATTAAAAATTTATATAAATAAATTTATATAATAATATAAAAGATTAATTTTTATGTAATATTATTTAATACATTTCTATTCATATTCATATGTTGATTATTTTGATTCATTTGATTTCTATTTTGATTTAAATCAAATTTTCCTTTTCTATATTTAATATTAAATTTAGAATTATTTTGATACCATGTTGTTCTTAATAATTTCCATTCTTTATCTATTGTTTCATTACAAAAAAAGGATAAAACTTCCATTATTTTTGGTCTTTCATTAATTTTATTTTCATTTATTAATTGACTTTTTAATACTTTTTCAGTTTCATTTTTAACGTTTATTTGTTCTAAATTTGAATTTAAGTCATTTAAAACATTTTCTCTATTTAATTTTGTATTTTTTGCTTTTTTTATTTTAGTATAACATTGTATATCATTTATTTTATTTTTTATTGAATTATGAGATTTCATTATTTCTTTCATTCCATAATAATCATATTGAGAAATATTTTTTTCTGATATTTCTTTTACTTCATCACAAAATTTTATAGTTTGATTTATAACTTCTCTATTAAATTTTTGTTTAATTAGAATATTTTCAAATAAAGGATTTTTATTAATGAAATTAATATTATTATAATTATTAACATTCTTCTTTTCAACAGTACCAAAAGAATATTTTGGTAATTTATATTTTTCTTCTATTTCTTTTATATCTTTTAAAGTTTTAATTTTACCAGAAAAAAATTCTTTTAATTGATTATTATAATTAAATCTTGAAGTAGTAGTAATATGAATTGGTGATTCAATATTATTTGGAACATTATTAAAAGTATTTATAGATAAAGAATTAAAATTACTTGCAAGCATATCTACATTAATTTCATCTAAAATTCTTTCAATTATAAATTCAATATCATCATTATCTAAATTTATATTTTTAGTAAATGAAAACATATTACAAATATCATTTAATATAAATTCATTTTTCCCATATAATGATATTCCCCAAATATAAACTAATTTTTGTAAAGGTGTTAATTTAGAAATAATTTCTTTTTGTTCATCTTCTGTTAATTTTTTTTTCTTTGTTTGTGATTTAAAAGGAATAATATCTTTCTCAATTAATTTTTTATATTTACAAGAATTATCATTAAAAAAAATAGTAGGAAATATTTTAAAAAAAACATTTTCTTCATCATATTTAATAGAATTTAAATTTATCATTTCATTTTGAATTTTTTTATAATCATAAGTAGGTAATTGTTCAAATTTTTCTGTTTTATGAACTTCACCTAAACCTTCAAGTATATCATTAGGAGTAAGATTTCCGTCAAGTTTAAATATTAAAGTTAACATATTATTTCCAACTAATTCATCTATTAATTCATCATCTGGTTTATATTTTATATTTTTATTTTCAAATTTTTTTTTTATTAAACTATTTGATGATGATGAAGTAGAAATATTATTTGATAAATTATTTACAATATAATTATTGATTGTATTATTATAATTTTTATAATTATTATTATTAATTGAATTAATTTCTGTATTATTAATTGAATTGTTTTTTTTATTTGAAATAATATTATTATTTTTATGTATTATTGTTTCAATTGAATGATTAATTTCTCCACTTATTTCATTAAGTAAATTTGTTATTTTTTTATGTAAAGTTTTAAAATCTAAATGAGAATCTTGACCATATGCTAAAGGATTATTTGATGGTAAACCTAATTCAGTTTGTAATTGAAGTAAATATTCACCTAATGAAAAACTTTTATTTTCATTTTTTAATTCTTGTTTTTTTTTCTCATCATTATCTATTCTTTTTATATTTTCTTCTTGGATTTTTATTATATTTCCTATTTCATTTAATATTTTTAAAAATTTTTCTATTTTTAGTGATTTTGATTCTTTTAGTTTATTTTCTAATTGATTAATACATATTTTCCATTTTGCAATTTCATTTATAATATATTCATTATCTTTTTTACAAATGAAAATAATTTGATTTTTATTTTTATTATCATTACTTAGTGAAATTGATGAAGTATTATTTGTATCCTTCAATGAATTATTTAAATTAAGACATTTGACATATAAAGAATCTAATTTTTTATTTTCTTCTTTTTTTTTAATTTCTTCTGAACAATATCTTGAAAAAAAAAAACAACTTGCTTTTTTCCATTTTCTTTCTTCATAAAAATCCAATGACATATATTTACTTTGTACTATTTAAATTCAAATATGTGTTATATATTATATTTTACATAATACTATGTCCCAAAGACATGGATGTTTAAATGGGGTGCTAACAGAAATTTTTTGTATTTCATAATTTTTTGATAGTTCTTTCTTTTTTAAAATTAATTTATATTTAAGAACTTTTAATGTTGTTGGGTTCTCACTATAATAAAAATATGTTATAATCAATATTTAATTACATTAAATCCTTATTTGTTCTTCTCATTTTGTCTTCCATTTATATTTAAATAATTAATTTAAAAAAAAAAATTCAATATTTATACTCCTATTCAATAATACAAAAATCAAAAAAAAATTAAAAAAAATAATTATCAACAAAATTAGAATTTAATTTATAATTACCATATTAAATAAAAAAACATATTAAACTACTTAATCATATTAATATATATCAAATATTAATTAATCATATAAGTAAATTAAAATACAAAATATTATTTTATTAAAATTACTTTTGTAATATTCCATTAATATAAGTAACTTTCCTAATTTTTTTTCCTTTAAAAATCCCTTCACCATCCATTTTATCATCATGAAAAGGACCTTCCCAAGTATTTCCAGATTTAAAATAAAAAATACCAAAACCTTCTTTTTTATCATTAATAAAATCCCCTTCATATTTATCTCCATTTTTATAATAAAAAATCCCTTTTCCATTTTTTATTCCATTAACAAAATTTCCTTTATATCTTATATTATCTAAATTTAAATCATAAATTGTTCCTTCACCATTTTGTTTATTATTATTAAAATATCCTATATAAATATTATTTTTAGTTATTAATGCTCCTCTTCCTTCTTTTTCTTTATTTTTATTTATTTGACCTACATATTTTTCATTTTCATTTTTTCTACTAATCCAAAATAAATTTTTTTCATATTCAATAGAATTTAATTTTAAAATTTTATTTATTAAATCTTGTTCTTCAAAGGCAATTTGATTAAAAGTATTTTCATAAATATCAATTTTTTCAAATCTTAAATCTTCTTTTGCTTTTTCTAATGATATTGTTATATAATCATAATATGAATTTGTAATTAAATCTCTAGAAACTTTTTCATTTATATATTCAGTTATATTTATTGTATTTTCTTTTGGAATATTTTTATTTGTATAATAACCTTTTGATTTTTGACAAATTGTAGAATTTAATTTTGAATCAATTTCCATTGTTAAAATACAATTAATTTCACCAGGATGAATATACCAAGTAAAACATGAATTTTTACCATAAGGAGATAAAATAAATTGATTTTTCATATCTCTAATATATTGAGTTAATGACATTATTTTTTTAGTATGATTATATATTAATTTGTAACCAATTCCACTTTTTTTATAAGATGCTTTAAGTGATTGTAAATTATCTTTATTATTATTTTTTCTTGATGAAATAACACTTTGAATTATCATTTGTTTTAAAAATGGAAATCCTTCTAAATAATTATCCATTTTACTTTTTAAAACAGTAAATTTTGATTTACTATCAAATTTAACATAATAAAAATCTTCATTTTGAATTGATGAATGTGGTATATCATGATAAGTATAAATAACATAAAATCCAGGTTCTAAATTTTTTGATAAAGTAACATCTTCATATGTATTATTTACACCATGGAAATCACTCATCATTTCATTTGAATTTTTATATGGATTATATTTCATTAAAATTAAAACTGATGGTATTATTGCACCATTTAATTCTCTATTAAATCTCCACATTTTCCTAATAACAGAAACACTAAAAAATGTTTTTTCTTTTAAATAAACATTAAAAACTTGTCCATAAAAAATATCATTATTTTCAATTTTAAATGATTTACTATAACTATTATGTTGTAAAAAACAAATATCAGTAACAATAAAGAATTTAAAATAATCATCAAATGACATATAAAAAATACCATTATTTAAATCATTAAAATCAACTTGTTTAATTTCTTCATTAGTCCACAAAGGACTATTTTTTCCCCAATCACCAATCCATTCTCCAAATCCCCAAGTATTTCTTAATTTAACAAGTTTAACTTTTTTCCCTTTACTATTAATAATATAAGCACCAATTAAAGTATAAGCATGATTATTAATAATTCCCTTTAAATCAAGATTTTTCTTAGTAGAACAAGATAAAATACAATTATTATTATTACTATAAATAATATTATCCCATAAAATATCCATATTAATTTTTCTATGATTAAAACTTTGACTAGGAAAACCTGTAAATGTTTCTAATACTTGATGCATCCAACCTTTTATTATATTTGAATAACCTCCATTTACTTTTGCCCATGCTTTTTCAAGTAAACAAACCCATAATTGATAATTATTTGCTTTTGCATAAATTTCTCTTCCTGTTCTTATATCAATTGGTAAATAATCATCAATTATTATAATTTGATATTCACCATCTATAAAAAATATTATTTCAAAATAACCTTCTTTATTTATTGTTTTTGTTTTAAACATTTGATAAATTAAATTGGGATATTCTGTTAATGCTGCTACACTTGCTAAGAAATAACAATCTCCTAATGTTCCTTGGATTACATCTTCTTTTTTTATTCTATTTTCAAATAAAAGGTATTTTTGATTTTTGAAAATTTCAGAACAACGTTTCCATTTTGTGTTTATTGTATCTATGTTTTTTGAACGAATTGGACCTTCTTTTAAATCTATATATATTCCATATTCATCTTTACTTAAAAGAGAATTTATATTTGGTGGAAATAATGAATCTGTAAATTGATTATTTGGTAATGGTGGTTTCTGGTTTTTCCAATATTTAAGGGATTTATATTTCATTTTTTTATTTATTTTTAGGATAATATAGTTTTATTTTATTTTATTTGTTTTTATGAGAAAAGTACTCTTTTTAAAATTTGAATTTATTTTTTTTTACTAAATATATTTATTAAGTCTATCTAAAAAAATAAATATTTTTTATTTTATTCCTTTCAAATAAATAAAAAAAATAAAAAATATAAAACCTGATATAAGTTACAAAATCAAAAAATAAAAGCAAATAAAAATAAAAAAATGTCAGATCAACAAGAACCAAAACCCGAAGAATCAAAAGTAGAAGAAGGTCAAAAAGAAGAAGAAAAGCCAAAAGGAACAGAGATTGTAGAAGGAGGAGAAGGAGAAGCTAATAAAGAAGAAGTAAAAGAAGAATCAAAAGCAGAAGTAAAAGCAGAAGGAGGAGATGTAAAAGAAAAAAAAGAAGAAGAGCAAAAAAGCCCAGAAGGAGGTGAACAACCTAAAGGTGAAGAAAAACCCGCTGAAGAAGGTAAAGAAGGAGGAGAAGTTAAAGAAGGAGGAGAAGTTAAAGAAGGAGAAGAAGGTAAAGAAGGAGAAGAAGGTAAAGAAGGAGAAGAAGGTAAAGAAGGAGAAGAAGGAAAAGAAGGTGAAGAAGGAGGAGATGGAGAAGAAGGAACAATTTATGAAGATGTTGAAGAAGAAGATGAAATTGATTCTCAATTAGAAAAAGATTTAAAAAAAGTTGGAAAGAAATTTACAAAAGCTTCTGTTGAAGATATACAAAAAGAAATTCAAGATATAACAAAAAAAATTGAACATGAGAAAATTAATTTAAGAATTGTTACTGAACGTTATGATAAAAAATATAGAACTTATTGTGAATTACAAGGTAAACCTGTTGCTCAATCTAAAGAAGAGAAAGAAAGAGAAAAAATTGAAAGAGCTAGAGAAAAAAAAGAACATCATGTTTATGATCCAATAAAAAGAAAAAAAGGAAAAGATAAAGAACTTGCAGAAGAACAAGAAAAAACTAGAAAAGCAATGGCAAAAAATCAACTTCATTTAGAAATTTTAACAAATGATATTAATGGTATAATTTTAGGAAATGAAGATTTAAAACAACAAATTATTAATTTAAGAAAACAAAAAAATATTGCAATAGCACAAAGAGAAGCAATTAAACAATCAAATATTGAAAAACAACAAGAATTAGATGAAATAAATAAAAAGAATGAGAAAGCAAAAGGAAAAATAAAAACAGCTGAATTAAAAAGAAGTGTTGATACTGGAAAAGCACAACAAAAACAATTTGAAGATAATAGAGATGAATTAGAAGAAGAATATCATAAATTAATTGAAGAGTATATAAAAAGAGAAAGAGAAGAAAAAAAAGAACAAGCTAAAAAAAGACAAATGTTATCAATGGTTTCAGATTCAAAAGCTTTATTTAAAGGAGCAAATGCTAAAGAATTAGAAAGACAAATTAAATTACTTGCAGCTGAAGAAATTTCTGATAGAACACCAATAATTGAAGAAGTTGTTAATAAATGGAAATATATAAATAAATTTAAAAAATATATGATTGAAAAATATTCTAAAAATGCAGAAATGATTAAAGAAGCTTTTAATAGAATGATGGAATATACTGGTGTTGATAGTATGGAAGATCTTCCTATTGTTTTCCATAAAACAGAAGAACAAATGAGTAATATTCAAATGTATATTACTTCACTTGAAAATGATGTTACTGAATTAGAAGATAAGAAAAAAAT
>Ga0256407_10015137_pt1 | contig 9998 bp, 9 predicted proteins | sample RumenRJG_04DNA_FD_193489 | JGI IMG/M metagenome (GOLD analysis project Ga0256407, IMG submission 193489) | Bovine rumen microbial communities from Lethbridge, Alberta, Canada - RJG_04 | ecosystem: Host-associated > Mammals > Digestive system > Stomach > Rumen | place: Canada: Alberta | collected...
GAATACTTGCTGTATATGTGGCAGGTGGAAGACACGATTCGTGCCTTCGGCTGTTCTTTGAGTCGTATTCGCAGAGAGTATATTGAGCGTTTTGATTATACTGAGGAACAAAAAGAAGATGAGGCCGACTGGTTTGGTAACCTGATTCGTATGATGAACTCAGAAGGTTGTCGTGAACAAGGCCATCTGCAAATCAACAAGGTGGTAATGCAGCAGTTACAGGAGTTGAATGCCCAGTTGCTGTCCTCGTCGAAGTTCCCTTTCTATAATGCAGAGTATTATAAGGTATTACCTTACATCGTGGAATTGCGCAATCGTGGAACCAATAAGGACGAGAATGAAGTGGAAACTTGTTTCAATTCCCTCTATGGTGTCATGATGTTGCGCTTGCAGAACAAAGAGATAACCCCAAATACGGAGCACGCCATCAAGGAGATTTCCACCTTCATCGGTATGCTGAACGACTATTATCTCAAAGACAAACAGGAACCCTTGGAGTTCGAATAAAATTGTAAATCGTAAATAGTCCAATTGTAAATGAATATATTGATTACAGGCTGTAATGGCCAATTGGGAAATGAGATGCAGTTGCTGGAGAAGGAATATCCTCAGCACCAATGGTTTAACACCGATGTGCAGGAGTTGGATATTACCAACCAACTGGCTGTCAATCAGTTTGTGGCGCAGCATCAGATTGATGGAATTGTGAATTGTGCGGCCTATACGGCTGTCGATAAGGCTGAGGACAACAAGGAGCTCTGCACTACGCTCAACACGGTTGCTCCCTCTTATCTGGCTGCTGCTGTTGCGAAGCGCGGTGGTTGGATGATTCAGATCAGCACCGATTATGTGTTCGATGGTACAAAGCATACTCCTTATGTGGAGACGGACACCCCTTGCCCCAACAGCGTTTATGGTTCTACCAAGTTGGCTGGCGAGATTGGCGTCACCAAGTTCTGCCAGCGTAGCATGATTATCCGTACAGCCTGGCTCTACAGCACCTTTGGCAATAACTTTGTGAAGACCATGATTCGTCTGGGCAACGAGAAACCTGAGCTGGGTGTCATCTTCGACCAGATAGGTACACCTACTTATGCTCGTGACTTGGCTCGTATCATCATGGTGGCTATTGAGCAGGGCATCAAGCCTGGTGTCTATCATTTTTCTAACGAGGGCGTCATCTCATGGTACGACTTCACCAAGGCTATTCATCGTCTGGCAGGCATCACCACATGTCATGTCCGCCCCTTGCATACTGCTGAATATCCTACACCAGCCCATCGTCCACATTATTCTGTGCTCGACAAGACAAAGATTAAACAGACCTATGGCATTGAGGTTCCCTACTGGGAAGAAAGTTTGAAAGATTGTATAGAGAAGTTATGAATCAAGAAATAGAACGTAGAAGAACATTTGCTATCATATCGCATCCAGATGCTGGTAAAACCACACTGACGGAGAAGTTCCTGTTGTTTGGTGGACAAATCCAGGTGGCTGGTGCAGTAAAGAACAACAAGATTAAGAAGACCGCTACTTCCGACTGGATGGATATTGAGAAGCAGCGTGGTATTTCTGTGTCGACCTCTGTGATGGAGTTCGACTACACTCCTGATGGTTCAGACGTTGAATACAAGGTGAACATCCTGGATACTCCAGGTCACCAGGACTTTGCCGAAGATACCTATCGCACATTGACAGCTGTCGATTCAGCCATCATCGTGGTGGATGGTGCCAAAGGTGTGGAGACTCAGACGCGTAAGTTGATGAATGTCTGTCGTATGCGCAACACCCCTGTTATCATCTTTATCAATAAGATGGACCGTGAGGGTCGCGACCCCTTCGACCTTCTTGATGAGTTGGAGCAGGAGTTGGAAATCAAGGTGCGCCCCCTGTCATGGCCTATCAACCAGGGTGCCAAGTTCAAGGGTGTATATAACATCTACGAGGACAAGCTCGACCTCTTTACCCCTGATAAGCAGCGTGTGACTGAAAAGGTTAGTGTAGAACTTGATTCTGCTGAGCTCGACAAGATGGTTGGTGAGCAAAATGCCGCCAAGCTTCGCGAAGACCTGGAATTGGTGGATGGCGTCTATCCTGAGTTTGAGGTAGAAACCTATCGCTCTGCTGAGGTTGCCCCTGTGTTCTTTGGCTCTGCCCTGAACAATTTTGGTGTGCAGGAATTGCTGAACTGCTTCGTGCAGATAGCCCCAAGTCCCAAGCCCACCAAGGCTGAGGAGCGCGATGTGCAACCTGATGAGCCTAAGTTTACAGGTTTCATCTTCAAGATTACAGCCAATATCGACCCCAACCACCGTTCCTGTATCGCCTTCTGCAAGGTGTGCAGTGGTAAGTTCCAGCGCAATCAGCCCTACCTGCATGTTCGTCAGGGCAAGACGCTGCGTTTCTCCAGTCCCACCCAGTTTATGGCTCAGCGCAAGTCTACTATCGATGAGGCTTGGCCAGGCGATATTGTAGGTCTGCCCGATAATGGCATCTTCAAGATTGGTGACACGCTGACAGAGGGCGAACAGCTTCACTTCCGTGGACTGCCTTCCTTCTCGCCAGAGCTGTTTAAGTATATTGAGAACGACGACCCCATGAAGTCCAAGCAATTGCAGAAGGGTATCGACCAGCTGATGGACGAAGGTGTGGCCCAGTTGTTCGTCAATCAGTTCAATGGGCGCAAGATTGTTGGTACTGTGGGTCAGCTGCAGTTCGAAGTCATCCAGTATCGCTTGGAGAACGAGTACAATGCCAAGTGCCGCTGGGAACCTGTCCACCTCTATAAAGCCTGCTGGATAGAGAGCGACGATGTTGCTGAGCTCGAAAACTTCAAGAAGCGCAAATATCAGTATATGGCTAAGGACAAGGAAGGTCGCGATGTATTCCTTGCTGATTCAGGCTATGTGCTTTCCATGGCGCAAGAGGACTTCAAGCATATCAAGTTCCACTTCACCTCAGAGTTTTGAAAAATTTCTAATAAGGTAACAAAAGAAGTCCATAAGGGCTTCTTTTTTTGGTTGTCTGACTTTTTAGAATACAATTGAAACGAATAATACTCGTGTTGAAATTGTGGTTATTCTAAAAAAAATGCGTTTTTTCTTGCTTTGTTCGAAAATAATCCATATCTTTGCAGGCGAAGTTGAACTTAAAAAAGACAGAAATGCCTATGGGCTGAAATAAATTAAGCAAAAAATTACGTTGAAGCATCCGCTGAATTTTGTTCTTTCGAAGTCGTCAAATTTCAAAGAATATACAAGATAAAGTTGACGGTTCACGCTTGATGGCATGGATATGTATCCAATCTAAAAACTACATTAAAACTATAACGATTATGAAGAAGCTATTACTTTTACTCTTTTTGATGATGCCACATATGGTAATAAGTGCGCACGACATTGAAGTAAAGAATGCTGATGGCGTAACCATTTATTACAATTACACAAGTGAAGGAACAGAGTTGGAAGTTACTTTTTGTAGCAGTTCTTCCGATCCCTATTCTAATGATTACGCGGGTAACATAGTAATCCCCGATGAAGTGGTCTTTATGAACAAAACCCGTAAGGTGACGAGCGTTGGTCAGCGGGCTTTCTATGGTTGCTCTAGCCTTACTTCCATCATTCTCCCTAGCAATGTGACGAGTATTGGCGAGTATGCTTTCTATCTTTGCTCTAGCCTTACCACCATCAGTATCCCTAACAGCGTGACGAGTATAGACTGTGGTGCTTTCCAGTATTGCTCTGGCCTTAAATCCGTCACTATTCCAAACAACGTAAAAAGTATAGGCAATGCAGCTTTCAATGCTTGCTCTAGCCTTGCCTCAGTCACTATCGGCAACAGCGTGACGAGTATTGGCAGTCATGCTTTCTATGATTGCTATAGCCTTACCTCCATCAGTATCCCTAACAGCGTGACGAGTATTGGCAAGAGGGCTTTCTATGGTTGCTCTGGCCTTGCCTCCGTCACTATCGGCAATGGTGTGACGAGTATTGGCGAGTATGCTTTCTATGGTTGCTCTGGCTTTACCTCCATCACCATTCCTGACGGTGTGACGAGTATTGACGATTATGTTTTCTATCTTTGCTCTAGCCTTACTTCAATCACTATCCCCAACAACGTAAGGAGTATAGGCAGTCATGCTTTCTATGGTTGCTCTAGCCTTACCTCTGTCACCTTTCCTGACAACGTGGTGAGTATTGGTTATGAAGCTTTCCATTATTGCAGGAGCCTTACCTCCGTTACCATCCCCAATAGTGTGACAAGTATTGGCTATGGTGCTTTCTCTGACTGCTCAGGTCTTACCTCCGTCACTATTGGCAACAGCGTGATGAGTATTGGCGGAAATGCTTTCGATGGAGTAGATATACCCATTGTTATTTCGCTGATAGAGAATCCATTCTTAATAGAAGATAAAACATCGGTAAATAAAACGTTCTCCCTCAATACTTTTAATAATGCTACATTGTATGTACCAACGGGTACTATCGATAAATACAAGGCAACGGAGGGTTGGAAGGACTTCGTGTTTATAGAGGAAGGTAGCGCGCCTCCCACACCCCCCACTCCTCCCGCAGGCGAGAAATGTGAAAAGCCAACCATCGGGTATAGCAATGGAAAGCTAACATTTGCCAGCAGTACGGAGGGTGCTATCTGCTACTACACAATAACTGATTCTGATATCAAGTCAGGAAGTGGAAGTGAGGTGCAACTAGGTGTGACGTATAACATCAGTGTGTATGCTTCGAAGGCTGGTTTTGAGAATTCTGAAACAGCCACAGCTACCCTCTGCTGGATAGATGCCACTCCACAGGCCGAAGGCATTACAGATGGTGTGGCCCAGATAGCTGCACGCCCTGTTCTGGTAAAGACAGACAACGGATTCATTACCGTAGAAGGTGTTGACGACAGAACGGATATTGCTGTTTACACAGTATCTGGTCAGGAGGTTGGCTCCACAAAGGCCAATGGCACTCAAGCCTCACTTGCCACAAATATCAAGAAGGGTGAAGTTGCAATTATTAAAATAGGAGAGAAATCTGTAAAAGTTGTGATGCAGTAGTGGAGAAGTTGATTCCCCTGATTATATAAGATTTTGAAATGAATGGGACTGCCAAAGTTTGGTGGTCTCATTTTTTTTTCGTAACTTCGCCCGCAAAATGAAATAATGGTGGCAATGAATATACAAGAACTATTGAACCGTACGGACAGGTTTGCAACCAATGCAGGTTGCAGGATTACGGAGGTGGACGAGCAGCATGCTGTGGCAGAGATGAAGGTGACGAAGCAGCACCTGAATGGTGGAAACGTTTGTCAGGGTGGAGCGCTGTTTACCTTGGCCGACTTGGCAATAGCTGCCTTGATGAATTGTCGTGGACAGCTGACCTTTGGCATCAGCAACAGCATCATGTTTGTGTCGAGTGCCAAGGAAGGGGATATGCTTCGCGCTGAGGCTGTCAATGTAGCTGACCATCCGAAAATCCCTTCTGTAGAGGTTCGTGTGACCAACCAGGAAGGACGATTGATTTGTCACGTCACAGGAATGGGCTATCGCAAGGCTGTGCCCGTTCCAACAGATACCGTTTGAGAGGGCATGAATAAAAAAATGATACTGCCAAACATCGTAGTATCATTTTTTATTTGTATCTTTGCAGGCAATATGACAAGAGAGCAAGATATAAAGAATGCAGTAGAGGTGCTGCGAAAGGGTGGGGTGATACTTTATCCCACCGATACAGTATGGGGCATTGGCTGTGATGCTACCAATGCTGAAGCTGTGAAAAGGGTGTATGAAATCAAGCAGCGTGACGATTCGAAGGCACTTATCTGCTTGGTGGATTCTGATGCCCGACTGCAGCGTTATGTACGCCAAGTGCCTGACGTGGCTTGGCAATTGATAGACAGCTTGAAGGAAGGTGATGTAAAGCCTACCACCATTATACTGGATGGAGCCGTGAACCTGGCTTCCAATCTGATTGCAGACGATGGTTCTATTGCCTTGCGCATTACCAACGAGCCCTTCTCAAAGGAACTCTGCTATCGATTCCAGAAGGCGCTGGTGTCAACCTCTGCCAACATCAGCGGAGAGCCTGCTGCCCAGAACTATTGCGACATTGCCCCTGAACTGACAGAAAAGGTGGACTACGTCTGCTGGAGTCGTCGTCAGGAGCATAAGCCCCATCAGCCCAGCAGCATCATTCGTCTGCGCCAGAATGGGGAAGTGGAAATCATCAGGAAATAATAATTGTTATGAGAAAGATATTATTGATAGTAGTGATGGTGATGACGACCATCATGGTACAAGCACAAAGTACAGGCCGCGAAATTGGAGCATTCACGTTACAGCCCAAGATTGGTGCTGGCTTTGGCTACGTGTCGGGTGATTGGGTGATAGAGCCGGGCGAGAAAAAGCAAGCTGTGGCAGGTATCGTGCTGGGTGTAGAGGGTGAATATTATGCTGCCAAGTGGCTGAGCATTGCTGCAGGCGTAAACTATGCCATGCAGGGATGGAAGTTCAATTACATGGACCGTTCAGTGGTTACCCGCCTGAACTATCTGAATATCCCTATGACAGCAAATATTTACATAGTGAAAAGACTGGCGCTGAAAACGGGTGTGCAGTTTGGTTTCCTGCTGAATGCCAAGGAACGCATAGAAGATGTGAATATAGACATCAAGGATGATTGCAAGAAATTCTGTGTCTCTATTCCCGTGGGACTTTCCTACGAGTATGATAACTTTGTGTTGGATGCACGCTATAACTTCGCTATATCGAAAGCCATTGATATTCCATATCATAGCATGCGCAGTCACTTGATACAATTAACACTGGGATATAAGTTCGAACTATAAGCAATTGAGCGTTCATGAAGGTTAGAACGAAGGAGATGACAACCCCGACATGGCTGCAAAAGCTGCACGAGTGGCGCACAGCTCATGTGAGCGACAAGATGTTCTTGCTCGTCTTGGCGTTTATGGTGGGTCTGCTCTCTGCAGTAGCTGCTTTTATTCTACATGGACTGATTAATCAGATAGTAGCCATCCTGACAGGACATTTCTCTGAAGTCAGCTACAACTGGCTGTATCTGGTTTATCCTGTGATTGGTATCTACCTGACTTCCTTGTTTGTCCGCTATGTGGTCAAGGATAACATCTCGCATGGTATTACGCGCATTCTTTATGCCATCTCCTCCAATCGTTCGCGATTGAAGCCCCATAACACATGGTCGAGTGTGATAGCATCAGCCATTACCATCGGCTTTGGTGGTTCGGTGGGTGCTGAGGCTCCTATTGTGTTGACGGGCTCAGCCATTGGCTCTAATCTTGGACAGCTGTTCAAGTTGGACAACAAGACGCTGATGACACTTGTGGGCTGTGGCGCTGCTGGTGCTATTGCCGGTATCTTCAAGGCTCCGATAGCAGGACTGGTGTTTACCCTGGAGGTGCTGATGATTGACCTGACGATGGCTTCGCTTCTGCCTATTCTGGTCAGTTGTGTGACGGCAACCTGCTTTACCTATATATTCAGTGGCAATGCGGTGCTCTTCACTTTCCATCTGGATTCCGACTGGACCGTACAGCGTGTTCCTGCCACAATCCTGTTAGGCATCAGTTGTGGACTGGTAAGCCTTTACTTCATCCGTGCCATGAATGCCTGCGAAGATATGTTTGCCCGTTTCAAGAACAAGCCTTATGTCAAGCTGGTCATTGGTGGACTGATTCTGAGCACGCTGATATTCCTGTTCCCCTCGCTTTATGGTGAGGGCTATCATAGCATCAACCTGCTGCTGAACGGAAAGACGGAGGCAGACTGGAATCAGATCTTGTCAGGTTCACTGTTCTATGGACATAGCGAATACCTTATTATATATATAGGGCTGGTGCTCTTTACCAAGGTGTTTGCCACCTCAGCTACCAACGGAGGTGGAGGATGTGGTGGTACGTTTGCTCCCTCGTTGTTCATAGGCTGTTTTACAGGATTCCTGTTCTCGCGTCTTTGGAATATGCATCAGATAGGGGTTTATGTGCCAGAGAAGAACTTCTCACTGTTAGGTATGGCTGGCGTGATGTCGGGTGTGATGCATGCCCCGTTGACAGGTATCTTCCTCATTGCTGAGATAACGAGTGGCTTCAACCTCTTTATGCCTTTGATGATTGTTTCAGTTTCTGCCTATCTGACCATTATCATCTTTGAGCCTCATAGCATCTATGGCATGCGACTGGCCAAACAAGGCAGACTGGTAACCCACCATACAGACCATGCTGTGCTGACGCTGATGAGTCTTGACTCGGTCATTGACCGTGACTATCAGGGGGTTAGTCCTGATATGGAACTGGGACAGATGGTACATAAAATCAGTCGTAGCCACAGTAACGTGCTGCCTGTAACGGATGCTGCTGGGGCACTGCTGGGTGAAATCAATATCCTGAAAATCCGTCATGTTATGTTCCGCACAGAACTGTATCATCATTTTAAAGCCAGTCAGTTGATGGTGGACCCTGCTGCTGTGCTAAACGATGGTACCCCGATGACGGAGGTGATGAAGACCTTCGAGCGAACACAGGCTGACTGGTTGCCGGTATTGGACGCAGACCACCATCTGAAAGGTTATATCTCGCGTCGAAGAATGTATGATATGTATCGTAAGATGGTACATGACCTGAGTCAAGACTAGGCGGGCAGCGGGCTTCGCCCTAGTGAATAGTGAAAAGTGAATAGTGAAAAGTTGAGCTTATGCATAAAACTGATTTAAGGATTGTTTTTATGGGAACACCGGAGTTTGCAGTGGAAACACTGAAGGCGCTGGTGGAGAACAACTATAATGTGGTGGCTGTAGTGACACAGCCCGACAAACCCGTAGGGCGTCATCAGACAGAGATGCAACCTTCGCAGGTGAAGCAATATGCTGTGGCACATGGCTTACCCGTGTTGCAGCCGGAGAAGATGAAAGACCCTGTGTTCATAGAACAGCTTCGTTCATACCATGCTAACCTGCAGGTTGTGGTAGCATTCCGCATGCTTCCTGAGGTGGTGTGGGCTATGCCGGAATATGGTACGTTTAATGTCCATGCTGCCCTGTTGCCACAGTATCGTGGTGCTGCTCCCATCAACTGGGCAGTAATCAATGGCGAGACACAGACGGGTGTGACAACGTTCTTCCTGGATCATGACATTGATACAGGACGAATCATCCTGAAAAAGACTTTCGACATTCCTGATGAGGCAGATGTGGAATATGTCTACGATGGACTGATGCATCTGGGGGCTCAGATTTGTCTGGAAACGCTGGAAGCTATTATTGCAGCAAATGGTCACCCAGCAACCATCGCTCAAGAGGAATTATCAACGATCAATTCTCCACTATCAATTAGCGAAACGCTAAAGCTTGCACCAAAGATCTACAAGGAAACCTGTGAGATAGATTGGAAAAAGACAGCCAAGCAGGTGTATGACTTTGTGCGTGGTTTGAGTCCTTATCCTGGGGCATGGACTACGTTGGTGGCTCCTGATGGTAAGGAAACAGTATTGAAAATCTATAAGACCCGCAAGACGGGAAAGCCAGGAAAGGGCATCGGCACTATTGGTATAGACGGTAAGGCCCTTTGTGTATCTGCTGCTGATGAACAACTGGAAATCGTTGAACTGCAGTTGGCTGGCAAGAAACGAATGATGACTCGCGACTTTCTGAATGGCATGAAACAGATAGAAGATTATAGGGTGAAATAAAAAAGTTGTGTTGGAGTATAATAAAAGGCAATGTCATTACGTTAAATAAGAAAATGATAAAAGAGATCGCCTATGCAAAATTTTACTCCAGAAGAATTACAACCCCGTAAGTCTACAATTCTGTTCATCAAGCAGTTTGCTCGTATGTATAATAACATGAAAACGGCTGAAGGAAACTCCTCGGCTGTATGTTTGAACTAACAAAGATTATGGCAACATTAGTATCTCCTTCGCTGCTCGCTGCCGACTTCCTCCATCTCGACAGTGAAATGGA
>Ga0256407_10015139_pt1 | contig 9998 bp, 9 predicted proteins | sample RumenRJG_04DNA_FD_193489 | JGI IMG/M metagenome (GOLD analysis project Ga0256407, IMG submission 193489) | Bovine rumen microbial communities from Lethbridge, Alberta, Canada - RJG_04 | ecosystem: Host-associated > Mammals > Digestive system > Stomach > Rumen | place: Canada: Alberta | collected...
CCGAGGATGAGCATGCGTGCCGTATGCCCTTCGATGCGCGGCAGGTTGAGGTCCAGCTCAATGTGGCGGTGGCCGTAGATGAAATAGTCGATGTTGGGGTGGGTCTGCATGTACTCCTTGGTCCACAAGACAAGGTACTCGCGGTCCTCACCCATATAAGGCGGCTCCTTACCGTCGGCGCGCTTCAGCCGACTGTGCTTCGCCCATTTGAGGCCGAGCTGCATGCCCCACCACGGATGAACGAAGTTGAGCAGACGCTGGCACGTGCGGTTGTGGAACATCCAGCGCAGGAACTTGAAGTCGGTATGGGGGTCGCCCAAGCCGTCGCCGTGGGCAAGATAGAAGATCTTGCCGTGCAGCTCGGTTGTCAGCGGCTGGCGGTGCACGATGAGGCCGCACTCTTCCTCGAGGTAGCCGTAGGTCCATATATCATGGTTGCCGGTGAAGAAATGCACCTCGACGCCCATGTCGGTAAGCTCCGACAGCTTACCGAGGAAACGCGTGTAGCCCTTGGGCACGACGTACTTGTATTCGTCCCAGAAGTCAAACATATCGCCGAGCAGATAGACTGCCTCAGCCTTCTCCTTGATGCTGTCGAGGAAGCGCACGAGCCTGCGCTCCTGCATGCGCCGGTGGGGGATAGCCAGCGACCCTAAATGGGCATCGGATAGGAAATAGATGTTCTTTCTCATAGGCTTTAGTCTTTACAAAAGGTTACTCCAGACCGAGCTCAACGCGGGCTTCCTCGCTCATCATGCTCTGATCCCAGGCCGGTTCAAACACGAGGTTGACGTTGGCCGCCTTGACGCCCTCAACGCTCTCGAGCTTTGTGCGCACGTCTTCAAGGATGAAGTCGGCCGCCGGACAACTGGGGGCGGTGAACGTCATGTCGACGTTCAATGAACCGTCATCCTGCAGGTCAATCTTATAGATCATGCCCAGGTCATAGATATTGACGGGTATCTCGGGGTCGTAAACGGTCTTCAGCACATCCACGATGCGCTCCTCAATCTTGGTCTTCTCTTCTTGTGTCATTTGTCTTGGCTTTTCTGCAAACTTAAGCAAAATAATTGACCCGCGCAAGCATTCGCGTCTTTTTATTTATATTCGGCCCATTTCGCGGTAGCTGTAATAGGCGCCGTCGGTGACGATGACGTGGTCGAGGAGGTAGATGCGCATGATGTCGCAGGCCTTCTGTATGCGATTGGTGAGCTGGTCATCCTGTCGGCTGGGATGGGTGTTGCCGCTGGGATGGTTGTGGCAGACGGCCAGCACGGTGGCGTTGCTCAAGATGGCGTCGCGCATGATGACGCGTATGTCGACGGCGGTCTCGGTGAACCCGCCGTGGCTGATGCACGTCTCCTTGATGAGCTTGAAGTTCTGGTTCATCAGCAGGATATGGAACTCCTCCACGCTGAGGTCCTGCATCTTCGGGTGCATCAGCTCGTAGATGCGCTCGGCGGAGTCAATCCTCACGCGCTCCTCGGCTTTCTCGCGGGCGCGCCGCTTGCCGAGCTCACAGGCGGCGAGGATGGTGATGGCCTTGGCCGGACCGATGCCCTTGAAGGCCTGCAGCTCGTCGATGGTCATCTTACCCAGCGAGTTGAGGTTGTTGTTGCATTTGTTGAGCACCGTCTTCATCAGGTCGACGGCGCTCTGCTTCGCCGTGCCCGACCCGATGAGGATGGCCAACAGCTCGGCATTGCTCAAGGCCTCCGGTCCGAGGCTCTCGAGCTTCTCCCGCGGGCGGTCCTCGGCTGCCCAGTCGTGGATGGATAGTGAATTCATGATGTGAGTTTTTAAGCTTGTAAGTTTGTTAGTTATTGAGCTGGTTTTTAAGTTCTTGAGTTTGTTAGTTATTGAGCTCTTGGTTTGTCAGGCGCCACCCATTAAACCCATTCGCCCCATAAGACCCATCATCCCCATAAGACCCATCATCTACAGTCCCATCTTCCCCGCAATCTCCTTGTATGCATCGGTGCCGTCGTTCTTTGCCGGCTTGATGCCGAGCAGCTTGCAGACGAGGCTGTACACCGCGGTATTGCTGAACTGCCCGAGACGCACGCCCTTACGGATGTCGGGCCCGCAGGCGCGGAAGAGCGCATGCATATCACTGTAGGCGGGGTCGTAGCCATGCATGCCGGCGGGGTGGGTCGGCTCGTCGGTGAAGAGCCAACCCTCATCGGGCAGCACCACGACGTCGCCGATATTGGCGTCGGCCTGGTAATGGAGCCATGTGGGGATGTCGGCCTTACGCCAGGCGCGCAGATGGGGCGCATGGCTGAGCGCATTGACGATGCTGTCCTGCTGCCACCGCGCTTCAGCATAGATGTTGGCGGGAAGGTTGCCTTCTATCGACCGGTACCACGTGGGCTTAAGCCAGTCGCTCACGCGAATCTGCCGCTCGGGCTTATACCACGTCATGCCGTGGTCGGAGACGATGACGAGGTTGACGCTGTCGCTGAGGCCTGTCCTGACGATGCGCTGCCACAGCGAGCCGAGCAGCGAGTCCATCTGCTCCACAGCCCTCCGCACGCGGAGCGAGTGCGGTCCGAAGTTGTGGCCCGACGCGTCCGGTTCCTCGAAGTAAGCCATGATGAGGTCGGGCGACTGCGGCGACGTGAGTTGGGCAATGATGCTGTCGGCCCGCTGCGCCTTGGTCATGTGGGGCTTCTCCTCGTACTGATGCCACCGGTCGGGGTACTTCCCGTTGACGGCCACGTCGCTGCCCGGCCAGTAGAATACCGCCGTATGCTTGCCCTGGCGCTGCGCTGTCAGCCAGAGGGGCTCACCTTTATAATATTGCGGGTCGAACTTCGTCTTAGGGTTGCCCAACGAGAAGCGGGCGCCGGTCTTGCGGTTGAGAAACGAGTTGGCGATGATGCCGTGGTGCTCGGGCCTGAGGCCGGTGACCAGCGTATAGTGGTTGGGGAAGGTCTTCGACGGAAACGACGGCACCAGCTCACCGCTCGCACCCCGCTCGGCCATGCTGTTGAGGAATGGCGTATCGTACCACTCGGTATAGTCCCAGCGGAAGCCGTCGAGGGAGATGAGGATGGTGGTGCGCCGGGCCGTGGCGCTGACGGCGATGCCCGCCAACAGCAGCACCAGCAAAAAGGAAGTAAGGACGTGCTTGTTCATCTCTGCGATGTTTATTCGTTGATTGTGTCTGCGGTCAATAAGCGCTATGCCCGCTTTATTTATAGAAGTTCTCTTTATAGGCCTCATACTCCGCATCCTTACCAACGCAGCGGCGCCACCATGCCTGCAGGAAGCCGGAGCCATAGCCTAACAGTTGGGTGAAGGCCGCGTGGATGGAGAGCAGTCCAATCTTCAGACTGCGGTTGCGGATGGTGGAGTCGATGAGGATGAGCAGACTGTAGAGCGCCAGCGGCGCCACGCCCACCACCATGCCGATGCGGGCCAGCGTATCGTCGCCCGTATAGGTCTTGAAGAGATTGATGAACGAGTAGCCGGCAAACGACTCCAGGAATATGATGGCCAGCACCACGACGCCGACGGTGAACACAGCGGGCAGCAGGTGGACGAGCTTCAGACTCTCGGGGTACTTCTTATAGAGGTTGATGCGCGCGATGCCGCTGTTGAACACCTGCCGCCAGAACTTCCTGAAGTCGGTGCGGCGCTTGTGGTAGACCCACGCGTCGGGGAACAGCCGACAGCGGTAGCCGCCCTTGAAGATGCGGATGGAGAAGTCGATATCCTCGCCGAAGCGCATCTTCGAGAATCCGCCGAGCTTATTGTACACCTCGCGGCGCACGCCCATGTTGAATGACCGCGGATAGAACTTGTCGAGCTTCTTCTTGCCGCCGCGTATGCCGCCCGTGGTGAAGAACGAGGTCATCGAATAGGAGATGGCCTTCTGTGTGGGCGTGAAGTCGGGATGGGCGCGGTCGGGTCCGCCGAAGGCGTCGGCGGACTGCGCTTTCAGTTCCTTGTCGATGGCTGCGAGATAGCCCTCGGGCACGATGACGTCGCTGTCGAGTATGATGACGTAGTCGCCTTTGGCCCGCTCCACACCGTAGTTGCGGCTCTGTCCGGGGCCGCTGTTGGCCTTGGCGAAGTAGTGCAGGTCGAGGCGGTCGGCGTATTTCTTGCAGACGGCCTCGCAGGGCTGCTGCGACCCGTCCTCGACGATGATGACCTCGAAGTCGGTCAGCGTCTGGCGCGTCAGACTGTCGAGCAGTTCATCGACCTCATCGGGGCGGTTGAATACGGGCACGATGAGACTGTAGGCCACGTGGCTTCCTGCGGCGTTATGGCCTTGCCCGACGGCTTTCTGGCCTTGCCCGACGGTGGATCGTCCTTGCCTGGTGGCGGCGTTTGGTTGTTGTTGCGTCATGGTTAATGGTGATTGATGGTATAAAACACTTGCAGGGTGCGACCCTTGCATGCAAGCATCGCACCCTGCGCATGGGTGTCACTTTGCCTTCCGGTGGGGAAGCAACGTAATAATGGGGAAGGATTACTTCTTCTCAGTCACGCGGCTCACGTAGCTGCCATCCTCGGTGTTGATGGTGATCTCGTCGCCCTCGTTGATGAACAGGGGCACGCGCACCTCAGCGCCGGTCTCCAGCGTAGCGGGCTTCGTAGCGTTGGTGGCGGTGTTGCCCTTCACGCCCGGCTCACTGTGGGTGACCTTCAGGTTGGTCTTTGGAGGCATCTCGGCAGAGAGGATAGCGCCGTCGTCGGCAGAGATCTGCACGTCAACGATGTCACCTTCCTTCATGTACTCACCGCCGGTGATGAGGTCGCGGGCGATGGGGAACTGCTCGAAGGTCTCCTGGTTCATGAAGATGCAGCCTGTGGGATCCTCGTAGAGATACTGATAAGGACGATGCTCCACGCGCACGTCGTCGAGCTTGAAGCCCACCTGGAAGGTACGGTCAAGCACGCGGCCGTCGGCCACGTTCTTCAGCTTCGTGTTCATCACGGTATTGCCCTTACCGGGCTTACGGTGCTCAAACCAAATGCACTTCCAAATGCCGCCGTCCATGCGGATGCAGGTACCCTTCTTGATTTCTTGTGAATTAATCATTGTGTCGTATGTTAACTTATTATGTATTATATCGTTGTAAGCGGGTGCAAAGGTACGATAATTTTGGAAAAAACAGCGTATCAACGCTTAAAAATCTCTTAATTCTTTGTTATTTCGAATTTTATGAGTAATTTTGCAACCCAAACGGGGAAGTCGGCCCGTCCCACCGGGGGATGGGCGTGGCATTTATGCCTTACCCGACAAGCATCGTATAACAATAATACAAAAGATAAAACAAGATGAAAAGAACATTCCAGCCGCACAACCGTCGCCGCGTGAACAAGCATGGCTTCCGTGAGAGAATGGCCACCAAGAATGGCCGTCGTGTATTGGCTTCCCGTCGCGCCCATGGCCGCAAGAAGCTCACCGTTTCTGATGAGAACCACGGAAAGTAATCGTCACGCCATCGGCGTTGAACGATAAAAAAGGCAGTCAAGTATCCACTTGGCTGCCTTTTTTTATTTATTGGCTTCGTCACTGCATCACCCAAAATCCACTTTATATTCCCAACATTTTATGGCGCAGCCGATAAAGTCCGTGGAGATGTACGCCACCAAGATTGCATACCTCCACGGACTTTATCCGCTGCGCCGGGCAGGGGTATATTAAATATGGTGTGGCCGTTGTAGACGTCGACGCCCGCACTCGTGGCAATCCATTTCATGCCGTTGTGGTCGGAAAGCATCTTGACCACCGTCTGGCCCGACAGCCCACTCTCTTTCGTTACCTCAGCCCATTGCCGGTTGTTGAGGCGTGGGGAGACATCATACGTGGTCTCCTCAGCAACTTTGGCGTGCTGAGGCTCAGCGAGGGCGGAACAATACAGCCCTACAAGCAGCGGGATGAGGAGCAATACGTACTTCTTCGACATCGACATTAGGCTTTATTATCGCAAAAGTAAGCAAAATAAATCATAGAGGCACCTTTTTCCCGACTTTTTTGCGCAGAAATGGGAAGAATGCGCTACCTTTGCCTTGGAATAGCTAATTAAATACTATAGCTCCTATAGTGCCAGTAGTTTCTATTGCTACTATAGCATCTATAACATCTATAGCATCTATAAAAACAGAAAACTATGGATATCACCCAGCTCTATCAGCTTTACCTGCAGCATCCGCAGGTGACCACCGACAGCCGCGACTGTCCGCGCGGCAGTATTTTCATTGCCCTGAAGGGTGCTTCGTTCGACGGCAACAAGTTTGCCAAGAGCGCGCTCGACAAGGGATGTAGCTACGCCGTCATCGATGAACCTGAATATGCCGACCCCGCCGACCCACGTCTTATCCTCGTCGATGACTGCCTCCTGGCCTTCAAGCAACTCGCGCGCGAGCACCGCCGCCAGTTCAATATCCCCGTCATCGGCATCACCGGCACCAACGGCAAGACCACTACCAAGGAACTCATTTCGGCCGTCTTGGCTGAGAAATACAACGTGATGCACACCGAGGGTAACTTCAACAACGACGTCGGTGTGCCCAAGACACTGCTCCGCCTCAATGCCGACCACGAGATTGCCGTCGTCGAGATGGGCGCCTCCCACCCGGGCGACATCAAGAAGCTCGTGGAATATGTTGAGCCCACCTGCGGCCTCATCACCAACGTCGGCCGCGCCCATCTGCAGGGCTTCGGATCGTTCGAGGGCGTGAAGTGCACCAAGGGCGAACTCTACGACTTCCTCAAGGCCCACGGCGGACTGGTGTTCCTCAACACCGCCAACGAGCATCTCGTCGCCATGGCGCAGGAGCGGGGCCTCGACCGCGTCGTCAGCTACGGCCACGACGATGAGGCTGAGGTGCAGGGCCGCGTCGTGGCCGCCACACCGTTCATTGAGGTGGAGTGGTGGCAGGCCTCTGAGGGCGCCAAGGGCAGCAGCGTATTGCGCACCCACCTCATTGGCGCCTACAACCTCGACAACATCCTTGCCGCCGTCACCGTAGGCCTCCACTTCGGCGTGAGCCCTGAGCAAATCAACCATGCCCTCGAGCAATATCAGCCGACCAACAACCGATCGGAGCTCGTCAAGACCAGCGACAACGTGCTCATCGTCGACGCCTACAACGCCAACCCCACAAGCATGGCCGCCGCCCTCGACAGCTTCGCCGCCATCACGCTGCCCCAGCCGAAGATGGTCATCATCGGCGACATGCGCGAGTTGGGCGACGTCAGCGCCGAGGAGCATCAGAAGATAGTGGACAAGCTCAAGACAATGGGCCTGACCGATGTATGGCTCGTCGGCGAGGAGTTCGCGAAGACGCAGTGCGCATTCACTAAGTTCGCCGATGTGGCTGCCGTCAAGGCCGCCATCGCCAGCGCGAAGCCCACGGGCAAGTGCATCCTCATCAAGGGCAGCAACGGCACCCGCCTCTTTGAACTTCCCGCCTTGCTGTAGTATAGGCGCACCCGATAAACCCTGTGGGCACGACTGTACCAAACTAATGGCACATGGGCGAAATCTTGTGGAAAAGGAAATGCTGTAGCAAGTTATTTCTCACGCTGATAGCGCTGATTTCACGGATGTTGCATCATGTTGCCTGCATAAAGCTAAAATTCGATTGCGCTGACGCTGATGTCGCTGATGAAATTAGGATAACGGATGTGTTGTCGTTTCCCCCATGTTTTTTGTAATGGTTGGCTAAACTCTGCCATTACTTACAGTCCGATGGATTTAGCATGTCTTTATCTGCGCTTTCAGCGTAAGCGCAACCAAGTTCCGCCTCATAAGAAATTTACCTTAACAATGATGCAGCATCCGTGTAATCTGCGCTATCAGCGTGAGAAATAAAATATCTTCTTCCACAGACATTATCGGGTGTGCCGTAGTATATCGCATTGCCGCCGGAGGGACACATAGAAAAAGGGCTGAGTCAATGACTCAGCCCTTTAATCTTGGTCGGGATGACCGGACTCGAACTGGCGACCCCTACGTCCCGAACGTAGTGCGCTACCAACTGCGCTACATCCCGATCTGATATATATAATAAGGAGGAAGCGGCAACCTTTTGATGGGCGGCGAGGCTTCATTTCCTCATTGCGGGTGCAAAGTTACATCTTTTTTCTATAATGACGCAATTTTTTAGGAGAAAAATTTGCGGGGTTACAAAAAAAGCTATACCTTTGCACTCGCAATAACGAAAACGACAGTTTACAACATTGCAACACGGTGCCTTAGCTCAGGTGGTAGAGCAATGGACTGAAAATCCATGTGTCCTTGGTTCAACTCCAAGAGGTACCACTTCCTCCTTTCATTCAATCCGGTTCTTGCGTTTTGCGGGGCCGGATTTTTCTTTATCCTCACGCTTTGTTTCACGCAGATTGCGCAGATCACGCAGATTGCCTGCACACTCTTGATCTCGCAGATCTTTCCTACTACCCTTGAGCATTGAGGAAGGCGCACCCGACAAACCCTGTGGTTATTAGTTTTGTAACCAAAACCAAGAAAACCCTTTGCGCCAGCGTCAAGGGCCAACGCCCTTTGCCATTGCTGGATGATGGCTTGTGAGAGGCTACGCCTCTAACCGCCATCACCCAGCAAACGGCAAATCCTCCTGTGTCGGATGATGACGCTGACACAAAGGAAAACCTCAAAAACACAGCCCTACCCGTGAACCCATATCCGCAATATGATGGATTTAGCCCATCTTTTCAGTGGTACAAGTAAACGCGCTACCTGTTTTTCAGCGAGGAACGAGCGAGGTTTTTCTTACTGTGATGCAAGCCTGAGGGACGAAGGCTGGCGACGAACCGCATCGGCTTGACGAAGCTTGCTTCGGGCAAGACGATGACGGCGAGGCGCCTAAGGGCGAAGCCCTTGCATCACTGTAAGGGTTTTATTTGTTTTTGTAAAAAATGCGGCATTCTTGAGTTCTCTTCTTCATCCACAGGGTTTATCGGGTGCGCCTTGAGGAACTCCTTCCTGTGCATTGGGTGCGCATCGGTATTGAGAGAAATCTGCGTGAACATGGATAAAGCCAGTGGCGCAGCTAACGCTGATGCAGCCCCCTCCGACCCCCGCAATGCAAAAAAATCGGCTAAAAACTTTGCTTTCCAGCCTTTTTGCATTACCTTTGCCGAAAATAGCGCCAATGACAATATCAGAGTTTATAGGGAAGTTCAAGAGTAGGATGCTGTGGGGCAATCTGCTGGCTATGGTCTGCGTGATTGTCTTGTTGTTGGTTGGCATCAAATACGCCCTTGCCCTCTACACCCATCACGGCGAGTCGATACCCATCCCCAACCTCGTGCATAAGTCACTGGCCAGCGCTGTGGCAACGACTGACGCCCTGAACCTCGACCTGCAGGTGACCGACACCGGCTACGTGAAGACACTGCCGCCCGGCACCATATTGGAGCAGTCGCCTGCCCCCGGTGAACCGGTGAAGTCAGGCCACGTCATCTACGTTACCATCAACGCCACAAAGATGCCGACCATCACCCTGCCCGACGTCATCGACAACTGTTCGCTGCGCGAGGCGATGGCCAAGCTTACGGCCATGGGCTTCAAGCTCGGACCGGTGCAGACGATACCCGGTGAGAAAGACTGGGTGTACGGCATTCTCGTCAACGGCCACCACGTGGCCAGCGGCGACAAGATTAGCGTGGAGTCGACGCTCATCATCCAGGTGGGCAACGGCCAGCGCGACGCCAGCGACTCGGTCGACTACGTCGAGCCGGAGTATGAGGAGACCGACGGCGGCGATGTCGACGAGTTCCAAGAGGTGACGGGGCCCGATCAGGAAACTGAGCCGCAGCATGGTGAACAACTTAACGCAGAATAACCCAACGCATGAGCAACAACGATACTGACTTTGACGATGACCTGCTCGTCGGCCTCGCCGAGGCTGCTGAACCCGACAAGGCCGGGCAATATGAGCACTGGCGCATCACCGTGGATGCGGGACAGCAGTCGGTGCGCATCGACAAATACCTGGCCGAGCACATGCAG
>Ga0256407_10015142_pt1 | contig 9995 bp, 10 predicted proteins | sample RumenRJG_04DNA_FD_193489 | JGI IMG/M metagenome (GOLD analysis project Ga0256407, IMG submission 193489) | Bovine rumen microbial communities from Lethbridge, Alberta, Canada - RJG_04 | ecosystem: Host-associated > Mammals > Digestive system > Stomach > Rumen | place: Canada: Alberta | collected...
AGTATATACAGGAGCATCCGGACGCGGCAAAATATTGCAAATAATATTTTGCTTGCATCCGCTCGGCCTATGTGGTAAATTATTAATGTTGCTTTGGCAGCATGTCCCAAATCTAAGACGGTCCTCTGCCGCAGCCCGTCAGGCGGTGAATGACGGCAAGAACGTCCCCAGTATAAAGGAGATTGAAATGAATTACGAAATCATCAAGGAACTCGAGAAAGAACAGCTGAAGGAGAACGCTCCCCAGTTCAGCATCGGTGACACAGTACGTGTTCACAACAGGATCAAAGAGGGCAACCGCGAGAGAATCCAGATCTTTGAGGGAACAGTCCTGAAGATCCAGGGCGGCGGCGCGAGAACTACTTTCACCGTCCGCAAGGAATCCAGCGGAATCGGCGTTGAGAAGACATGGCCCCTTCACAGCCCCAACGTTGAGAAGGTTGACGTTGTCAGACGCGGTAAAGTCAGAAGAGCGAAGCTCAACTATCTCCGCAGCCTGAGCGGCAAGAAAGCCAAGGTCAAGGCTCTGAACGACCGCTGATCAATAAAGCGAGTTTGAAGGTATGCCGCGCTGTGAATGCAGTGCGGCATATTTAGTTGACAAAAAAGGGAGGAGCGGATGGATTATCAGTGGTATCCGGGGCATATGACCAAGGCCCGCAGGATGATGCAGGAAAATATTGGCCTCGTGGATCTGGTGATCGAACTTGCGGACGCAAGGATCCCGCTTAGCAGCCGCAATCCGGACATAGATTCTCTGTGCGGGAATAAAGCCAGGATCCTTCTGATGACGAAGGCGGATATGGCTGATCCGGTCCGGACGGCGAAGTTCCAGAAATACTTCGAGGACAGAGGCTTTATGGTGATCGCCATGGACGCGCGCACCAGAAAAGCCAATGAAAAGATCAAAGCGTACGTGGAAAAGGCTTGTGCTGCCAAGAGGGAGAGAGATAAGAGAAGAGGGATCGTCGGACGCCCTTTAAGAGCAATGGTCGTTGGTATCCCTAATGTCGGGAAATCTACCTTTATCAATTCTTTTGCGGGCAAGGCGAGCGCCAAGACGGGCAATAAACCCGGCGTCACCAGAGGCAAGCAGTGGATCCGTCTCAATAAAAACCTGGAACTTCTGGACACGCCCGGAATTCTGTGGCCCAAGTTCGAGGACAGACAGGTCGGAGTCAACCTGGCTCTGACAGGCGCGATCCGCCAGGAACTGCTCGAGGAACAGGAACTGTCCCTTGAGCTGCTCGATTTTCTTCAGAGAGAGTATCCCTCTCTTCTCAAGGAAAGATACGCCCCTGAAGGCGCAGAATGGGAATTTCCTATGGACAACGTGAAACTCTTAGGAGAGATCGCCATGTCGAGGAACCTTCTCAAAACGGGCGGCGAGCCTGACTGGCAGAGAGCCTCCAAAATGATCCTGGACGATTTCAGGAACGGCAAGACAGGCAGGATCTCCCTCGAGACGCCGCCGGAAGGAGGAGAAAGCAGTGAGTAAAGAGGCAAAGAGCATTCTTTCCAATGTGCTGTATATTGCGGGAGTCCTTTTTCTCTCCTTTCTGATCGTGCGCTATGTGGGACAGAGAACGGAAGTGATAGGAAATTCCATGGTACCTACTCTTCAGGACGAAGACCAGCTGATCACGGATAAGATCACGTACCGCTTCCGGGATCCGGAGAGATTCGATATCATTGTCTTTCCCCATGAGCCTGTGAATGAATTCTATATAAAGAGGATCATCGGAATGCCCGGGGAGACAGTGGAGATCAGTGAAGACGGCACGATCTTTATAAACGGTAAGGAACTTGGTGAAGAGTACGGCTACGGGATCACGCAGCCGCAGGAAAGAAAGGGTGAGATCGTCCTGGGGGAAGATGAATATTTTGTCCTGGGAGACAACAGGGAGGTAAGCCTGGACAGCCGCTATTTGGAAGTGGGGAATATTCCGCGGTCCATCATCATCGGCAGGGCATGGCTGCGCCTGTATCCCTTCAGCGAATTCGGGCTTCTTACGGATAAGTGACATCGGAGACAGTTATGACTGAGAAACAGAAGATCAAACTGGAACTGGAAAAAGAGCGGGTCAGAGGGATGCGGGAATTCGAGACGGATCTGGTCAGGGAAGCGCTGGGCACGAACGTATTCGTGATCGCAGGGATCGACGAGGCGGGGAGAGGACCGCTCGCGGGACCTGTGGCCGCGGGAGCCGTTATCCTGCCGGAAGATCACGACATTCTGTACCTGAACGATTCCAAGAAACTCTCGGCCAAAAAGAGAGATGTGCTGTTCGACCAGATTAAGGAAGAGGCGCTGGCATGGGCGGTCGGCCTTGTGGATCCTTCGCGCATAGATGAGATCAATATTCTGCAGGCTACTTACGAGGCGATGCGCCTTGCAGTAAGTCAGCTGAAGGTAAAGCCCACCGTGCTGGTCAACGACGCGGTGACGATTCCGGGCATTGCGCTGCCGCAGGTACCCGTTGTCAAGGGCGACGCGAAGTGCATTTCCATAGCCGCCGCCTCTATTTTGGCCAAGGTGACCAGGGACAGGATCATGGAGGAGATGGACGCGAAATATCCGGAGTACGGATTCGCGAAGCATAAGGGCTACGGGACCAGAGAGCACATGAACGCGATCCGGGAGCACGGACCGTGTCCGATCCACAGAAGGTCCTTTATCACCAGGATAGTGCAGGAGTGACGGGAGGTGTTGGGAACTTGCCGGGAGAGAACCTGAGAAAGACCGGAAAAGAGATGGAGGATCTGGCGGCAGACTATCTGTCGTCGCGCGGAGTCAGGATCCTTGAGAGAAACTTCAGGTCCCGGGAAGCGGAGATCGATATCATCGCGCGTGAAGACCGGGCGCTGCTCTTCGTAGAAGTGAAGGCGCGCAAAACCGGGGAGAAGAGCGGTACCGGAGCAGAGGCGGTGGGCGCCGCCAAGCAGAAGAGGATCTGCAGGTGCGCGGACTATTACATGCATGAGAAGGGCGTCGATCCTTTCAATACAAGTATCCGGTTTGATGTGATCGAGATCACGATGAAGAGCGGCTGCAGCATACGGTGGATCCGCAACGCCTTTTCCTATATCCCCTACAGCCGCACGAAGCCGCACTGGAGAGTGTGGTAATGGCTGACAAAAGAGTATAAAAAGAGAGGCTGAGAAGCTATGGGGCGATCCCGTCTGCTTCCCGGCCTCTTCTTATGTACTGCTGACCGCGCTCTTTGTTCGTCAGAACTCTGTCTGGTCGAACTGCATCTGCTCGAATTCGCTCTGTTCGTTGCGGTTTATCTTTTCAAGGATCGCATGGATCTTATCGGTCGAAGTGCTCATATTGGAGATACCGATGTCGTGGTTGATGAAATCGATGATCATCGCTGTGAATTTGCTCATGTCAGCGGGCTCAAACCACACTCTGCCCGCCAGTTCCGGGGGCTGATAGGTGAGGTTGGTGGTGACGAGCTTGTCAAAATATCCCTTCTCGTAAGCTTTGTCAAAGACATCCAGGCCGTCCGTGAACAGACCGAAAGTGGTGCACAAAAAGACTCTTTTCGCGTGCATGTTCTCCTTGAGCTGACGGGAGGTGTCAAGGATGGAGCCGCCGGAGGAGATCATATCGTCGATAATGATCGCGTCCTTGCCGTCGAGATCTGTGCCCAGGAATCTGTGTTCCACGATAGGGTTCTTGCCGTTGACGATCGTAGAGTAGTCTCTTCTCTTGTAGAACATTCCCGTATCTGCCCCGATCACATTGGCAAAATATACAGTCCTGTCCAGAGCGCCCTCATCGGGGGAAATAACTACGACGTGCTCCTTGTCCACGATCAGGTTCGGGACGGAGCGCATCAGGGACTTAAGAAACTGATAGGGGGATGTGAAGTTATTGAAATCAACCAGAGGATTGACGTTCTGGATCCTGGGATCATGGGCGTCGAAAGTGATAAAATTCTTGATCCCCAGGTCGCAGAGCTCCTTATACATGATAGCGGCATCCAGAGATTCCCGGCCGCTTCTCTTGTGCTGGCGCCCCTCGTACAGGAAGGGCATGATGACATTGATCCTGTGGGCCTTGCCGTTGATGGCTGCGATCACTCTCTTGAGATCCTGGAAATGATCGTCGGGAGACATGTGATTGGTAAAGCCGTTCATCTCATATGTGATGGAGTAATTGGTGATATCCACGAGGATGTAGATATCCTTGCCTCTGGTGGAATCCTGAAGCACAGCCTTGCCTTCGCCGGTGGAGAAGCGGGGCAGAACGACAGGAAGCCTGTAGTCCTGTTCATAGTATCCCTCATAAGTGGGGTCATCCCGGTGTTCATTGTGGTCGCCTATACGGAAGTAGTGGATCCACTTGTTTATTTTCTCACCGAGTTTTTCCGCGGAAGGAAGAACGATCAGGGCAAGCGGGGCAACGGGATTGCTCGTCTGTTCAAGTTTGTCGTGTATTACGTGTTCTGTGGCCATGAAATCTCCTTCATTAGTTTTTTCAACAGGAAGTGCGCGGCTGCAGCCGCAAAGTCTGCAGTTCAATATCATTCTATAGGCAGAAGAGAAGAAATACAAGCAAAAGCGTGGTTTACATTGAGGGCCAGATTGGATAAAATATAGAGACATATGGATTCTTAACAGAAAGGTATATAATGAGCAAGAAGAAAAATAAGCCTATTGTGGCAGTGGTCGGAAGGCCCAACGTGGGCAAATCGACGCTCTTCAATGTTTTGGCGGGAAGACAGATCTCCATCACGGAGGACACGCCGGGCGTTACAAGAGACCGGATCTACGCGGACTGCAGCTGGCTGAATTATGAATTTACACTGATCGATACGGGAGGCATCGAGCCGGACTCCGGAGATGTCATTCTCTCGCAGATGCGGGAACAGGCCCAGATCGCGATCGATATGGCGGACGTCATCATATTTATGGTGGATCTCAAGACAGGCCTTGTGGACTCCGACATGAGAGTGGCGGATATGCTGCGCAGGGCGCAAAAGCCTGTGGTGCTGTGCGTCAACAAGACCGACAACCCCACCAAACAGATAGCGGATGTCTACGAGTTCTACAACCTGGGGATCGGAGACCCTTTCCCGATCTCCTCGGCCAACCGCACCGGGATCGGAGATATGCTGGACGAGGTCGTGAAATACTTCAGAGCCGGGACCGGCGAAGAGGAAGAGGATGACGCGGTCTACGTGGCAGTTGTAGGAAAGCCCAACGTGGGCAAATCTTCCATCGTGAACAGACTGATCGGCGAGAACAGAGTCATTGTCTCCGACGTCGCGGGAACGACCAGGGACGCCATCGACACCAGAGTTAAGCACGACGGAAAAGAGTACGTCTTTATCGATACGGCGGGACTTCGCCGCAAGAATAAGATCAAGGAGAACCTTGAGCGCTATATGATCGTCCGCACGGTAGGCGCGGTCGAGAGAGCGGACATAACGATCCTCGTGATCGACGCGCAGGAGGGCATAACCGAGCAGGATGCCAAGATCGCCGGGATCGCCCACGCGAGAGGAAAAGCCGTTATCGTTGCGGTCAACAAATGGGATCTGGTGGAGAAGGATAATCATTCCGTGAAGAAGTTCACGGAAAAGATCCGTTCCGTTCTGTCCTTCCTCTCCTATGCGGAGATCATCTTTATCTCGGCGCAGACCGGACAGAGACTGGTAAAGCTTTATGACGAGATCGACCTTGTGAGCGCGAACCAGAATATGCGCATTCAGACGGGCGTACTCAATGAGATCATAAGTGAAGCCTGCGTGATGCAGCAGCCGCCGAGCGACAAGGGTCACATGCTCAAGATCATGTACGCGACCCAGGTGGCGGTCAAACCTCCGACTTTCGTTCTGTTTGTCAATACGAAGGAACTGATGCATTTCTCCTATTTAAGATATCTCGAGAACAGGATCAGGGATGCCTTCGGATTCAGGGGAACGCCCCTTAAATTCATCGTCCGCGAGCGCGGCGAGGATAAAAAATAAGAGTAAAACACATTAAGAAGCCGTATTAAGAAACGGTTAAAGGAGGAAATGTGATGATCGGACTTAGAGTTTTATGTCTGGCACTCGGTTACTTATTTGGATGTTTTCAGACTGCATACATTCTGGGCAGGATGAAGGGCATTGATATCCGCGAATACGGAAGCGGAAACGCGGGAACGACCAACGCGATCCGCGTTCTGGGCACCAGGGCAGGTCTCATCGTTTTTGCCGGCGATATGCTCAAGAGCCTGATCGCGCTCCTCTTAGTAGGCGCGCTTTTCGGCAAATCCCACCCCGAAGCGGTATATCTCCTTAAATCCTGGGCGTTTCTGGGTGTTGTCCTGGGGCACGATTTCCCCTTCTATATGAACTTCAAGGGCGGCAAGGGCGTAGCTGTTATGGCCGGATTCGCGTTCGGCTATCACTGGAGCTTCATTCCCAGTTCCATCCTGCTGTTCTTTGTCCCTTATCTGACCACTAAGTTTGTGTCCCTGGGATCTCTTATGGTCTACGGCGGCACATTCATCCAGATGATCATTGAGGGCCAGATGGGTGTCTTCGGCGCAGTCAGCCAGGCCAACCTGATCGAAATGTACCTGATCCAGTTCTTCCTTACCTTTATGGCCTATTACAGACACAGGGCCAACATCGGAAGACTTCTGAGCGGAAATGAGAGAAAGACCTATCTCTTCAAGACCAATTCTGAGAAACTGGATCTGGGCAGCAAGAAGTGATCGCGATATTTTGACAAAAGGAGAGAGACGTTGGCTAGAATCGGAATGATCGGCGCAGGAAGCTGGGGAACGGCTCTGGCTGCTCATCTGGCGGGATGCGGCCATAAAGTGGAGATCTGGTCCATCATGCAGGACGAGGTGGACATGATCAACAATACCCATCAGCAGTCCGTCAAGCTTCCGGGCGTCATTTTGGATGAATCTGTGACAGCGGACACCGACCTTGAGCAGGTCATGCGCGACAAGGATATGCTTGTACTGGCTGTTCCTTCCGCGTTTGTCCGGAGCACCGCCGGGAATATGGCAAAATATTGCAGGTACGGCCAGCTGATCGTATCTGTGGCCAAGGGAATTGAAGAGGATACGCTTCTGACAATGACAGAAGTCATCAAAGAGGAGATCCCTCACTGCGAGGCCGCGGTTCTGTGCGGTCCCACCCACGCGGAGGAAGTCGGAGCAGGGCTTCCCACAGCGATCGTGGCAGGCGCTTCCCGCAGGGAAGTGGCGGAGTATGTCCAGTCCGTATTCATGGGGACCAATTTCCGTGTCTATACAAGCCCCGACATACTTGGAATGCAGGTCGGCGCAGCGCTTAAGAACGTTATCGCGCTGGCAGCGGGCTGCGCGGACGGCCTGGGATACGGGGACAACACCAAGGCTGCCCTGATCACCAGGGGCATCGCCGAGATCTCCCAGATCGGCATCGCCATGGGCGGAAAGCCGGAGACATTCTCCGGACTTACCGGTATCGGCGACCTGATCGTTACCTGTGCTTCTATGCACTCCAGAAACCGCAGAGCCGGTATCCTGATCGGTAAAGGCATGACTGCTGACGAGGCCATGAAGGAGGTCAAACAGGTCGTAGAGGGCGTTTACAGCGCGAAGGCGGCGCTCCAGCTCGCCGATAAATACGACGTGGAGGCCCCGATCATCCGCACTGTGAGCCGGGTCCTGTTCGGAAACGAGGCGCCCGGGCAGGCTGTGGAAGACCTGATGCTGCGAGAGGGCAGGATCGAGAGCAGCGGACTGCAGTGGCAGTAACGCCGTACAATTTTTGAAAGTAATACATATCAGCACCGGGCGGCCTCCATCGTCTGGGGGTGCTAAGGTAATGATTGCTAATATATTTCTAGGAGAAGAAAAAGATGGAAAAGAACATGAAAATCTACGAGGAACTGCAGGCCAGAGGCCTTCTGGCACAGCTTACGGATCCCGCCGAGATCAGAGACCTGGTCAACGACGGCAAGGCCACCTTCTATATCGGCTTTGATCCCACCGCTGATTCCCTGCATGTAGGCCACTTTATGGCCCTTCTTCTTATGAAGAGACTGCAGGAAGCAGGCAACAAGCCCATAGCGCTCGTAGGCGGCGGCACAGGCATGATCGGCGATCCCTCCGGGCGCACGGATCTTCGCTCCATGATGACCGTCGAGCAGATCGACCACAACTGTGAGTGCTTCAAGAAGCAGATGAGCCGCTTTATCGAGTTCGGCGAAGGCAAGGCCATGATGGTCAACAACGCCGACTGGCTCAGGGACCTCAACTACATCGAATTCCTCAGGGATATCGGATCCTGCTTCAGCGTCAACGAGATGCTCCGCGCAAGATGCTACGAGCAGCGTATGGAGAAGGGCCTGAGCTTCCTTGAATTCAACTACATGATCATGCAGGCTTTTGACTTCTACAACCTGTACAGGACCTATGGCTGCAACATGCAGTTCGGCGGTGACGACCAGTGGAGCAACATGCTGGCCGGCACAGAGCTGATCCGCAAGAAACTCGGCAAGGACGCTTTCGCCATGACCATCACCCTTCTGCTCAACTCCGAGGGTAAGAAGATGGGCAAAACAGCGAAGGGCGCAGTCTGGCTCGATCCCGACAAGACTTCTCCCTACGATTTCTACCAGTACTGGAGAAACATCGGCGACGCGGACGTACTTAAGTGCCTGCGAATGATGACCTTCCTTCCTCTCGAGCAGATCGACGAGATGGATAAGTGGGAGGGCGCTCAGCTCAACACAGCCAAGGAGATCCTGGCGACCGAGCTGACCACTCTGGTACACGGAAGCGATGAGGCCGCCAAGGCCAAGGCGGGCGCAGAGGCGCTCTTCAGCGCGGCTACTCCCGGCAGCATGGACAATGTTCCCACTGCAGTGCTCGCCGCAGAGGATTTTAATGAGAACGGCGAAGTCGATATTTTGACAATACTCGTAAAGGCAGGCCTGGAGAAATCCAGAGGCGACGCGCGCAGAGACGTAATACAGGGCGGCGTCACCGTAGACGGCGAAAAGGTCCAGGATTTCAAGGCTGTATTCACAAAGGATGCCCTTAAGGACGGCAAGCTCGTCAAGAGAGGCAAGAAGAGCTTCAAACTCGTCAAATGCTGATGAATGCGCAATGCCTGTAGTATGAAACTGCAGGCATTGTTTTAAGACGACGACCTTTCCGCGGTGCGGAACTGATATCAGGAGGAACACAGATGATAGCAGCGGATGCAATTGTGAAATGTCTTGAGGCTGAAGGGGTAGAATACGTCTTCGGATATCCCGGAGTCGCCATCTGTCCTTTCTATGACAGCATTTTGAATACCAATATCAAGACCATCCTGGTGAGACAGGAGCAGAACGCGGCCCACGAGGCCAGCGGGTATGCCAGGATCTCGGGCAAGGTCGGCGTCGCCGTTGTCACGAGCGGTCCCGGCGCGACCAATCTGATCACGGGGATCGCCACAGCTTTCGCGGACAGCATTCCTTTGGTCTGCATCACCGGTCAGGTGGACAGCGGCCTTATGGGAAGCGACGTTTTCCAGGAGGTCGATGTATCCGGGGCCTGCGAGTCCTTCGTTAAGTTCAGCTATATCGTGCGCAAAGCTTCGGATGTCCCCAGGATCATGAAAGAGGCCTTCCACATTGCCAGCACCGGCAGAAAGGGGCCAGTCCTCATCGATATTCCGATCGATGTGCAGAAAGCGGAGATCCGCAAATTCGCGTATCCCGAGACTGTCAGCATCCGCACCTACAAGCCTACGGTGACGGGACATGCAGTCCAGATCAAAAGAGTGATCAAAGAGCTCCAGAAGGCCAAACGGCCTATCATCTGCGTCGGCGGCGGCGTGCACCTGAGCAGCGGCGCGAGGGAAGAAGTGCGCAGATTTGTGGAGGAAAAGGATATTCCCGTGGTGTGCACCATGATGGGACTGGGAGTCCTTCCCACCAACCATTTCCTCTTTTACGGCATGGTGGGCAATAACGGCCAGGCCTATGGCACCAGGGCCATG
>Ga0256407_10015143_pt1 | contig 9994 bp, 8 predicted proteins | sample RumenRJG_04DNA_FD_193489 | JGI IMG/M metagenome (GOLD analysis project Ga0256407, IMG submission 193489) | Bovine rumen microbial communities from Lethbridge, Alberta, Canada - RJG_04 | ecosystem: Host-associated > Mammals > Digestive system > Stomach > Rumen | place: Canada: Alberta | collected...
TTCTGTAAATGATTTACAAAATTGTATTTCAGATATTGAACTTCTTGACGGTCAAGAAGATAAAACTGTTCTGTCTAAACTTTTATTTAAAGAACTTGTAAGTGCTGAAAATGCAAAAATACCGGTTATTTGCTTTTTGCTTGAACATTTTGTAAAAAAAGAAGATTTAATAAGCGGGCTTTGGGAAACGCTAAATAATAAATCTCTTAAAAGTGAGTCCAAAATTACTATTTTAAATTTGTTAAGAGAACTTGATTCCGATTGGTCATTTGAAGATTATGGTGAATATTTGGCTGATGCAGAAGAAATTTTGGATGAAAATACCCGTCAACTTTTAAATAATGCAATTATAAATCCTGAAGTTCAGATTGATTTTATGGACTTTATGGCATCAATAAAAGTGGAAGATAAAATAACATTGATAAATTCTTTTGAAAAAGATTTTAGTGATGATGCTTTGGCAAATATACTTATTCCGGTGTTTGAATCAAATCCTTCCAGTCCTGTTGGCAAAGAAGCATTGAGAATACTTGGTGAAACAAAATCTCAACTTGCTTTGAATGTACTTGAAAAAATGCAAAGTTTAACTCATGGCGAACTTAATCAAGCTATTCGTAAGAGTTTGGCAACACTGAAAATGTCCGGCATGAGGGTCGATAATACAAAGGAATTTTATAAGAAAATACTTTCAAATAGTAAACCTGATAAATTTTATGTTACATATCCTGATGGGCATGGTGATATGGCAATGATATGCACCAGAGTTACAGAGGATAAAAGGATAAGATTTATTTCTATTGTTATAAATATTGAGAGTGGAATTAAAGATTGCTTTGGATTTTTTGATATTTCGCAATTTGAATGTGACAAAATTTTAGAAAGATTTTTGAAAGATGAAAAAGTTGCAGCACTTCCTGCTGAAGCGTTTAAAAATATCTTGTATAACAGCGAAATTCAAACTGTTATTTCTCATGATGATAATTGGGAACTTCCATATGAATATGTGTGCTGGAAAAATTTGTTAATTGATATTGATTCTGAAGATAAAAATATTGATGAAATATTAAAATCAGAATTAAAAATGGTTGATATTGATGAAAAAATTTTTGCGAAATTAGAAGAAATGAAAGTATCTTTACATTGGTTTTTGGATGGGGATTATAGTGATGAGTTTGATGAATTGTTGAAAAATTCGAAAGGCAATGAAGATTTAAATTCTGTTATAAATTCTTATGCTGATAAAATATTTTATAAAGATGAAAAAGACTCTTGGATTAAAAAGCTTTGTATGTCTGCTTATATAAAGCTGGTTTTGGATAAAAAAGATGAAGCAGAACAGATATATAGTTTGATTTTTAATTCAAAACTATTGGAACAATTTTTTGATAATTTGTTAAAACGTAGTATTTATGAATATTTTATGACAATAAAATACAATAAAGATATGAATGTTTTTGGATATTCAGATGATGAAATTATTTCAAAAATTGATTATATAGAAAAGAATTGGGTGAAATAATGTATAAAGTAATGGCGCTGGATGTCGGAACAAAAAGGATTGGAATTGCTTTAAGCGATTTTTTATTAATGCTTGCTCAAGGTCATTCATATATTCAAAGAAAACCTGAGGACAAAGCGTTAGAGGCTATATACAAAATAGCAAAAGAAAATCATGTTGAAAAAATTGTTGTCGGTTTGCCGTTAAATATGGATGGTACAAAAGGATTTCAGGCTCAGGATTGTGAAGATTTTGCATCAAAAATAAAAGGTTATGAAGTTATTTTCGAAGATGAACGTTTGACTTCAGACACTGCAGAAGAAAACTTGCGAGCAAAGAAAATAGATTTTAAAAAAGATAAAGGTTTAGTTGATATTGAGAGTGCTTGTATTATACTGGAACAATATATGTCACGAAAAAAATAGGAGGTTACAATGTCAGAAGAAGAAAACAATATTATTGAAATTACTGATGACGAAGGCAATACTATCAAATGTGAATTATATGATATAATTGAATTTGAAAGTAATCAGTATGCAGTATTGGTTGAAGCTGAAACGGAAGAAGATGATCCTGAGATGGTTTTGATGAGATATACTGAAGAAGATGGTGAAAGTTATTTTGAAACAATAGAAGATGATGATGAATTTGAAAGAGTTTCAGAATATATTGAAAATTTAGAAGACGAAATAGAAGAGGAATAATATCTTGTTTGAAAAATTCACTGAAAAAGCGTTAAATGTAATTTTGGAAGCTCAGAATATAGCTATTTATGACCATAGTGACAAAGTTTTGTCTGAACACTTATTACTTGCGTTGGTAAAAGAGACAAAAGGTTTTTGTGCAAAGATATTTAATTCTTATAATGTCACTTATGATGCTTTGGCAAAAGAAATTTATATGACGTTGGATATTGAAGAATCCGATATGAACTCTTCTATTCCTTTCAGTGATGATTTTAAGCGTATTTTAAAAAGGACAATGGATTTGGTTGATGAATCCGGCAATTCTACGGTGCATTATGAACATCTTGTACTCGCTGCGATTAATGATAAACATTCAAGAATATCTCAATATCTTGAAAATTTAGGTTTTGATATTGATAAATCCCGTCCTTTAATAGAGAAACTTGTTCAAAGAAAGGTTAAAAACGATTTCCATCCTGAAAATGATGATAATAAGGATACAGAAATTGATTTGACCCAAGAAACAGATTCTTTATTTGATAATCCTGAATCGTCAAAGGTTTTTGAGCGTGCAGTTTCAAAACTTTCCACCTCAGATTATGAAATTTTGGGAACGGAGCAAATTATATCTTCAATATTGGAGGATAAGGAATCTTCTTTATCTAAGATACTTGCGCAATTTGGGATTACTGAAGAAGGATTTGATGAAAAACTTTCAAAAGTTCAATCAAGAAGCGCAGAATACGAAGGAAGACAAATTGTTTTCACTCCGAATGCTTTTATTGCAATGAGCCTTGCGCAGCAAACCGCGAAAGAACTTGGTTCATCGGAAGTTTTGCCCGAACATATGATTTTAGGCCTTCTAAAATCTAAAAAGGGTGTAGCTTACAATATTTTAAAAGAATTTAGGATAAACGATGATGATTTGGCTCATACGATTATAAAACCGATCGAAAAAGAAATGCCTGAAACTTTGACAGTTCTTCGCCTTGCAAAACAAGAAGCCCGCAGAATGGGCAAAAGTGTTGTCGGAACAGAGATGTTTTTACTTGGCATAATAGGGGAAGCTACCGGAGTGGGAGCTCAAGTTTTAAAAGGGCTGGAGATAAATATAAAAGATGCCCGTATAATTGTTGAGCAAATGATTGGTTTCGGTAATGATTATTTTGATAGTGAAATGTCGTTTACAAAACGTGCAAAACGAGTTTTGGAAACAGCTTGGGATTATGCCAAAAAAGCGAACAAGACCAAAATTAGTTCATCTGATTTGTTATGGGCTATTACAACCGAACCTGATTCAACAGCTATGCAGGTTTTGGAACAACTCGGTACTGATGTGTTGGAAATTCGTGAAGGTATTCGCAAACTGCAAGGTTAATTAAAAACCTCCTTTTTAAAGGAGGTTTTTTAAATTATTCTGCTGGGATTAAAGTTTTATCTGTAATTGGATTTTGCATATCCGGTGTGCAATCTATGTTGATAGGATAATATGCATCTCCTATTTTCAAAGCTCTTTGACCGTTATTTAAAGTTATTTCTGTGGCTTTTTCAAATTTGCCGGCGGAAGTTTTTACATTCACTTCTTGTCCGTCTTTCCATGAAGATGTTACAAATGTTTTATATTCTGATATTTGGCCGTTAAGTTCTGCTCTTCCCAGTCCTCCGTTTGGGGTTTTCATAAGTTCCTTGGACCTTTTTTCTGCTGCTATCAATACTTCATCATTCTGCAGAGAATATGCTTGGGGCTCTGTTTTTGCGGCCTGTTGCTGACCACTCGCTGCCGGCGTTTGTTCTGCCGGTTTTTGAGCATCTGTTGCGGCAGGGGTAGTAACACCCTGCATAGGTTTAGGGTCTTTAATTCCGAGTTGTTCTGCTGTAGGGATTTTCAGTTGCTGTCCGGCAAGATAATATTTTGCCCCTCTGTGTTTACCTTTTTTCATTGTATAAACTTTGGTATTTTCCATAAGTTTTGCAGTAACTTCTTTTAATTGTTCTTTTGACGGATTATCAATACCGTAAAGGGCTAAAATATGTTTTGCAACAGTGTTAATAGTTTCACCTTTTTTAACGGTATAACCGTATGAACCGTCATCATTAACGTCAAATGTTGCATCCCATTTATTGTCACCATAATTATGGTCAACATGCATTTGTTTTTTGCCGTCTTTTGTTACAAGTTCTCTGCTGTATTCGTTGGAATTGCCTCCGTCAATTATTTTTTCTGTGCCATCTTTATTTTTTATTTGTTTTGAAATAATATTTCCATTGTCATCATATTTAATTGTTGTTGTGCTGTCGGCATTTACTTCTGTTGAAGAAATCAAATTCCCTTTCTCATCAAATTCATTTGTTTTTGTGGAAATTTCTTTGCCTTCCGCATCTTTTTTAATTATTTTAGTTGCATTGCCATTTTTATAATCGGAATAATCTTCGGTTGTTTTGTCAGCATTTTCAATGTGTAATGATATGGTATTACCGTTGCTGCTTAATTTATATGTCCCTGTCCACAAAACATTCCCTTTGTCATCTTTCACTGTTTGAGTGCGTGCATTCCCAAGTTCATCAAAATTAGAGCATTCTTTTTTCTGACCGTTATTATATGTTCTTACGCTGGTCATTTTACCGTCAACTTCTGTAAATGTTTCAGTGTATGACCAATCAGGGGTTTTTTTGTTAGTTAATTTTGCAGTTTTTGGTTTACCATTTTCGTAAGTTATTTCTTTTTTATCCCCATCAAACGTATCTATCGTTTCACCTGTTATGTTGCCATTGTCATCATAGGTGAAACTGTGTGTCTCAAGTTTTGCACCGTTGGCATCATACCTGACATCTTGAGTAACTCTACCGTTTGCATCAAATGTTTTCTCTGTTTTGCATCCATCTTTAAAAGTTTCTACGGATTCTGTCGGTTTGCCTTCTGCATATCTTGTCACAACTGATGTATTGTCAGGTTTTGTTTCAGTTTGTGATTTAACATTGCCATTTTCATCATATTCTTTGCTAATCGAACTTGTAATTTTACCGCTGGCATCTTTATTAACAACATCTATGACTCTGCCTTGAGCATCTTCTGTCGTTTCAACGGATGTTTTATCAGCATTAGTTTGTGTTGTAGTTGTTGATTGTAATTTGTTATTATTATCATATACTCTTGTTTCATTATTCTTTTTATCAACAACGGTATGTGTGCCATCTGTGTTATTTGTTACATTCAGGGCTTCTATATCAGAGCCAAGTTGTTGAAGTGATCTAAACAAGTTCTGATTTTCCGTTTTGCTTTCATGAAAATCTTTAGCGGTAACTTTTTGATCTCTGCCGCCAACTTGCATAAAGTTGTTTAATTCATTTTGATCAACAACACCGCTATTGTCTTTATCCATTCTTTTAAAAATGGATTCGTTTTGTTCATCTCGTTTTACATAATTAACGTTTGATAAATTTACTGACGTTTCTTTCCCATCAACCCCTTTAAATTTTAGGTTGTTACCATTAGGCCCCTGAATACTCATGCGCAAATCTCCTATAATTTTGTCTTTCTCTATTTATCGTCGTAAATAACAAAAAACTTTAGCGTGTGTTAAGTTTTATTAAGCATAAAACTGCCTATTTATACCGTTTTTAAATTTTCATTTATGCTAAAATTATTTTAGGTATGGATAAAATACAAAATACTATCAAGGATTTTTTATGTAGGTATGAGATAATAGCTAATGAGCTTACATATCTTGTTGCGTTTTCTGGCGGGTATGATTCAATGTGTCTTTTGGATTCTTTGAGGAAAGTTTGTCCATATAATAAAATTGTTGCGCTTCATCTAAATCATAATTGGCGCGGGGAAGAAAGTGACAGAGAAGAACAAAATTGTGCCAATTTTTGTAAGAATATTGATGTAGAGTTTTATTGTGAAAAATTGGCTTCAAATATCCCTAAAACTGAGACTACAGCTCGTGAAAAGAGGTATAAATTTTTTGAAAAATGTGCAAAAAAATTCAATTCAAATATAATTTTTACAGCTCATAATAAAAATGATAATGCTGAAACTTTAATTTTTAGAATTTGTCATGGTACCGGAATAACAGGGCTTCAGGGAATTGCACCAAAAAGAGATATTTTCTATAGGCCTCTGTTAAATGTTGAAAGAAAAGATATTGAAGAATATTGTATGAAGAATAATTTATCTCCAAATTATGATTCATCAAATGATGACAATGTTCATAAAAGGAATTTAATTCGTTCTGAGATTTTGCCTTTAATAAAAAAAGAATTAAACGAAAATATTTTTGAAGCATTAAATTCCTTATCTGTTGTGGCAACGGAAGAAACTGAAATAGTCAAAGAATATATCTCAAAAATAAAAGAACAAATTTGTTTTGAAGATAACAAATATAAGACATATGAGTTTTTGAATTTGTCAGAAAATATTCAAAAACGTTTTATCTATGAAATCATAACTCCGTTAATTTATGAAAATTATGATAGAGAACGTCTATTGATTTTGTGGAATTTTATTAAAGATAATCAAAATTCAAAATCGGGTAAAACTATTTCTATAACAACGGATTATTGGCTTTTTGTAAACGATAAATATTTTCAAATTATCACAGCATCTAAAAAAAGCGATATAAATATAAAAATAAATCAAACAGGAGAATATAAATATGGAGGAATTATTTTCAATATTTTCGAATGTAATTCAAACATTGATGAATGTTATGGCATTTCTGGCGAGTCTGTTTTCGTGGATTTGTCCGATGTAGATATTGATTTTGAGTTAAGAACAAGACAGGACGGGGATATTATTCAGCCCTTCGGTATGTCAGGACATCAAAAATTAAAAAAATATCTAAATTCAAAAAAAATACCAAATCACCAAAAAGACGAGTTGTTATTTTTGGCAAAGGGAAAAGAAATATTGTGGGCTGTCGGAATTGGTATCAGCGAAAAAATAAGAGTAAAAACCAAACCGACTCATAAACTTGTATTAAAGAAAGAAGGTGTATAAATGAGCATGGACTTGAAAGTATTGTATAGTGAAAATCAAATTCAGGAAAAAATTAAAGAGATTGCCTCTAAAATGAATGCTTTGTATAACGGTGAAGAAGTTACTGTTATATGCGTATTAAAAGGGGCTGTAATGTTTGCGACTGATTTGGTAAAGTATCTTAATATGCCTATACAAATGGAATTTATTAGGCTTTCAAGTTATGGTTCATCATTAACAACATCAGGAAAAGTTAATGCGGTGGATATTAAACTTCCTGATTTGAATAATAAAAATGTTTTAATAGTGGAAGATATTGTAGATACAGGGTTAACCGCAAAGTTTTTAGTTGATTTTATGCATATGAATTTTCACGTAAAATCATTAAAATTCTGCTCTTTGTTGGACAAAAAAGTAACGCGAAAAATCGATATTGAACCTGATTTTTATGGATTTGAGGTGGATGATAAATTTGTTGTCGGCTATGGACTTGACTATGACGGGTATTACAGAAACTTGCCTTATATAGGTTATAAAGAAAATTAGCCCTCTATGAAGTTTTATGGTAGTATCTTGATTAAATGGGAGTGGAAAAATGACAACAACACAAATGCAATCTGTAAAATTTGATCCTGGGTATGCTCAGCATACAACTATATTATCTATAAGTTTAGAATATCTGTATTCTTCAATAAATTCGTTTAAAAATTTTGGACAAAAGAAAATGAAATTTAAAATGTCATATCCTCAAATTTTGAGAATGGTAGACAATAATGTTGGTTTTTGTTTAGGAAGTCTTTTGTGGGCTGTATATATCAAATCATTGGGAGATTTAAAGATAGAGGGTAATCCTTGTTTTGGGGATACTTATGACAAAAATGAAACTTGTTCCGAAGTTGATTTTTCGATTGAATATTATGAGCAATTAAAAAAAGATGCGAAATATTATCTTGGTCAAAATTATGATATAAATCCTTTGCATATTACAATATTGAATTTGTACAGAGAATTTCTTATTGAAAATATGAATTTTGTAAATACAAAAACAACTGATGATATAAAACTTCCTCAAAATTTTAAGACCCCTTCAAAAGAGGAACTTTCTAAAATTCATTCAAAAATAGAAGAGGTTATTCAGTCGGGTAATCTTCTTGATTTGGTTGAAGTTTTTAATCTTGTTTATAAAGGATAATATGGCAGATTTAAAAACAAAGTTATATCAAATGTTTATACTTGGGGTAAACGATTTTGACGCTTGCACAGAAGAGGTGTCCTCTTTTTGCTGCGACGCTTTAAAAAACGGGCTTGGCGGTGTGATATTTTTTACTAAGGATATTCAAAATGTTGAGCAGTTTAAATCACTTATTTCTAAAATTAAAACTGTTAGTTTGATTTCCCCGTTCTTATCTATTGATCAGGAAGGAGGCAGGGTAGAAAGAACAGAAAATATTCACAAGGGTAAAAAATATTTATCGGCTAAATACGCTTTTGAAAAAGGGGAAAATTTTCTTGCCGCTCAGACTGATGCAATGGCAAAAGAATTGAAAGAATACGGAATAAATTTGAATTTTGCACCATGCATTGATACAAATACAAACCCTAATAACCCTATAATTGGAGAAAGGGCGTATTCTTCAAAGGCTGAAGAAGTTATCATTGCGGAGAATATTGTGTCAAGCATATACAGAAAAAACGGGATTATTCCTTGCGTAAAACATTACCCCGGACATGGTGATGCGAATGCTGATAGTCATTTGACTCTGCCTGAAATTGATTTATCAATGGATGAGATGAAAAATATTCACATAAAACCATTCAAAGAAGCTGTAAAAAACGGTGCTGATATGGTCATGGCGGCCCATCTTCATTGTACTTGTTTTGATAAAGATGTCATCCCCGCATCGCTTAGCAAAAATGCTCTTTCATATTTAAGGAAAGAATTAGGATTTAGCGGAGTAATTATTTCTGATGATATGGTAATGAAGGGCGTGGCAGATTTTGGCGAAGTTGAGGCTTTTATTATGGGTATAAGAGCAGGTATAAATCTTTTTATATACAGAAATTCAAATTCAACAATAATTGATATAATAGAGAAAATATATCAGATTGCATTAGATGATAATGAAATTAAATCTAAAATAGAAAATTCTTATGAAAAAATAATTAATTTGAAAGAAAAATATTCAATATAATCAATTTTTGTAAAAAATATTTACCCGTTTGTAAAGATATTAGCCCTATAGAGCTTGTTTGTGCTATACTTTTGTTATAAGGATAGACTTGGAGGGAATACATGACTACTCAACAGAACATGTTTGGAGACGGAAAAATAGTTCCGGTTAATATAAGAGAGGAAATGAAACGTTCATATATAGATTATGCGATGAGTGTAATTGTAGGACGTGCGCTTCCTGATGTAAGAGACGGTTTAAAACCTGTTCACAGACGTATTTTATACTCTATGAATGAACTTGGGATGTATCCTGATAAACCGTTTAGAAAATGTGCCAGAATTGTTGGTGAAGTTCTTGGTAAATATCACCCGCACGGTGATAGCTCTGTATATGAAGCATTAGTTCGTATGGCTCAAGACTTTTCAACAAGATATCTAATGGTTGACGGGCATGGGAATTTTGGTTCTGTTGATGGTGACGGCGCAGCTGCAATGAGGTATACAGAAGCGCGTATGCATAAGATTACTCAATCTATGCTTGCGGATATTGATTGTGAAACAGTTGAATTCCAACCAAACTTTGACGGTTCGTTGCAAGAACCGGTAGTGCTTCCTGTTAGACTTCCGATGTTGTTATTGAACGGAGTTTCAGGTAT
>Ga0256407_10015145_pt1 | contig 9993 bp, 5 predicted proteins | sample RumenRJG_04DNA_FD_193489 | JGI IMG/M metagenome (GOLD analysis project Ga0256407, IMG submission 193489) | Bovine rumen microbial communities from Lethbridge, Alberta, Canada - RJG_04 | ecosystem: Host-associated > Mammals > Digestive system > Stomach > Rumen | place: Canada: Alberta | collected...
CATAGAGCTTGTCCTCACCGGTCTCATCCTCTTCCACTCTGTCAAAGAGGATATCACGGTCAACGATAGAACTGTTGATATTGATTACGACGTTACCATTGACGATACCACTACTGTAGCAACCACCATAGATATTACCGCCGTCAAAACGGCGATCGAGGTCAGCGTCAGTGCTGATGGTAGGTCCGCCTTCTGTTTCAGGTGCTACTGGATTGCCTGTCGATGAGCTGATAGTATTCCAGATCAAAGCAGGATGATCAGGATCAGCATTCCAGCGCTTTGGCTGGATCTTCAGACCGGAGAAATTCAGTTGCAGCTTGTCACCTATGGTTCCTTCAGGTGATCCTGCTGGCACAGGGTCGGGAGCACCCAACAGTCCGCCTTCATAGAGAGCATTAAATCCTTCATTTGGAGTTACGAAGGCATTGTTACATCCACCTACGACCTTGTTATACACGATCACCTTGTCACTGAAGTCGATGGTCGTCTTACCCTCGGTAATCATACTACCTACATTACCGCCGCAGTAGATTGAACCAAACTGTGTGGAGTAGGCGATGTAATCGGCGGCATCACCGTTAGCCCGACTCTCGAACAATACGGCTGACTTCACCTTCATGGCGCAGCCTTCCATGTATTTGGCAAAGACATCCTTTTTTGTCAAATCCATAGAGCTGAATCTTGAGCCGTCAGAGGTAATATCTGTACGTGTCATGGTGCGAAGCACGCCTTCGTTATGACCACCAACAGCCTCATTGGTTCTAATCATGTTCTCACCATTGTTGCCGAGGAACACGTTGTCGATGATGGCGTATGAACCAATCTTGATGTGCGTCTGGTTACCAGCACTTGAGCCAGAAACATTCTCTCGCAGTGAGGCACTGTTACCACCCACATAGAGACCACCATCTACGATGGCAAGATGCTCTTTATCATCACCTCTGACAAGGATAGACACCTTCTCCGCATTAGGACGGATAAGGTTAAGGGCTTCTGCTGATTCCATATCCGTGAAGGTATCACCACTTAAACCTAATATTTCCTTAGGATTGTAGTAGAAGTCACTCCAGCGAGCATCATCTTTCAGTTTAGGATTGTCTGTATAGGCATATGAACCGTTTCCACCACCATATACGTCACCGTAGATGTGGGTACGAATACCTATGGTATTACCGGCATATACGTTACCTGCAATATCGTTACCACCATATACGTTGTTTACGTGACCTGCCAGCACTCTGACACGAGAAGCATAACCAGCAGGAATGTTGTTTGGGTTATCTTCTGGATCCAATTGTACTTGGTCGTATGGCACAGGTGTTGCATCGTTATTGTTATAGAGAGGCTTCACGTCTGCCTTACGGCAACCGCCAAAGACATTATCGACCACCATTCCTGCACCTTCTACCTGCATGAGCAAGCCCTCAGGACTGGTCATACGACCTTCGTTACCACCGCCATAGAGGTTACGAACCTTACCTTTTTGCAGATTCCATCGGGGACGGATGGCCATATCCGCCTTGTTGTTACCACCAAAGAGGCGACCAATCTGGTAGGCATCACTGCTGGGGTAGGAGAAGGTGGTGTTGATGCCCATCCTGTCCTCAAAGCGCTCGTTGGTCAGCAGCTCACCGACAGTACCCTTCAAGGGGTCAGTATTGGCATTCGGATTGCTGGTATCTACGATGTCATTGACCACCTTGCTCGGATTCTTCAGAGCGATAACGGTCCTGTTCGTAATGGTAGCATTGTTACCACCACCGTATGCATATACGATGGAACCGCCCAAAAGTTCCAAGTAAGTCTTACCAATGTCAGGCAACTGAGGTTGGGCATCATCCTCATAGACCTTCACCGGAGTAGCATCCTTTGTCCATATTTCCCACTTACCAGACTCACTTACACTGGGATTCTTGACCGTATAATCACCATTGCTACCTCCGAAGAGCTGTCCGATGTAAATCTTTTGAGCATCATCTGCTTCATCCTCGCCATCCATCTTGGTAGAGATACGCACAAAGGCGTTCCAAGTTTCATCAATATTATTCTTGCCAGGGTCAGTGCCTACTTCCGTCAGTTCTGTAGGTATTGCCGCAGAAGCGCCAATGGTTCCAGCGATATCGTTACCGCCATACGCCTTATCAATAACGATATAGTTTGAGGCGTGTTCACCGTCGATGTGCAGGAATGCGCTACCCCCTACGTTTGCCTGACGTGCACCGCCATAGACATTGCGCAGGTCGCCTGCATAGATGTTGACTTGGGTCTTTCCGCCCGTATTGCCGGCATTACCGCCTCCGTATATATTACCCCCAATGACAATCTGTGCCTGCACCAGTGATGCAGACAAACAAAGTAGTAGGATGGTCGTTATCTTGCGCATATCTTTAATTATCAATTCTCAATTGTCAATTATCAGTTTGTATCGTTGGATTGTCCAAGTCAGGATCCGACAGAACACCGAGGTAAGATGGATTGACGGTCATATTCAACTGTACCCTTTGTCCTCTAACAGCTTCCAAATCTGGTAATTTATTAGTTGCTGTACAGTTCTGGCGTATCAGGTCGCCTTTTCTGTCGTACACGTCGTATGTGGTGACCATGGTCAGGTTTGCTGAAAGAGTTGGAGCAAAGCAGGCGTTGATAGCCAAAGGTGTTGTTACGTCGAGAGCTATGCCCTGATCGTCGTCAAAGACCACAACGGCATCGCTACTGCCTGACGCTGTGTAAGTTACACCGGTGACAGGACTGGCGCCTGTCGTGTTATGTGTCAGCGAAATAACGGCATTGACACTTCCTTTAACGGTGCTCAGCGTCATCGTCTTCAGTTTGATGGTTCGCAATTGTGCATACTCTGTATCAATTTTCAAATTGAATAGAACTGCAGCATAGAGATGATCCATCAAAATATGAATTTTATAGTTCTCTTCCTCGCTACTGGGAATAGGCCATTCCCAGCTAAACTGTCCTTCCTTCAGTCCTTCGTCCGTTTCCTTGACACCCGTGATGATACAGATATCGTCTGTTGTTACGGGTTTCATATTGCTAATGGTCAGCGTGGCAGCATCGGCAGTGCTCTTTGCCAGCGAGCTGGACATATCGCCTATTTTGGGCATATAGCCATAGACGGTATAGGTTGTATTTGCATCCACCTCAAAGTACGCGTGCCACTTATTGTTGTTATAGATGATTTTTTTCTCTTCTGGAGAAGCCCAGTCTGTTTCCGGGTTCTCTGACAACAACATATAGATACCCATGCTGGTTGTCTTATCAGGGGTATATTCAGAGAAGCCTGTAGGTGCTGCCCGACGAGAAAGTGCTGTTTCAGCAAATTGCGAAGCATACGTCATCACTTGTATCTCTTTCTTAACGGGCTTATCCGTAGGATCAGGCTGCGCTCCGGAATCGCCCGACGAACAGGCGTTTAGCAGTACAGCAACAGCTATCAATAGGATGTCAATATATTTCTTCTTCATGCTCATTCTTTACTCCTTGATGGTACACTACCAGTTATATACTTGGTGATTCAATTCCTTCGTTGACCACTCTTTCACATAGAGCGACTGCACCTGCAGTTTGCCTGCACCAGCATAGTAGGCATAGACAATCCAGGTGTGGTTGCGACTGAAGTCGCCAGCCTGCTGCATCTGAAAGGTGACGGGCTCTTGTGCGACACCAGCAATGGAATAGGATATCGTACCAGCCAATTGCTTGTCACTCTCGCGCAGGTAGATAGGACCTTCTACGGTGACCTCTTTTGGCTGTTTGCTTGCAGCTTCGTTAATCAAATCTTCATATTCCTGAGCATCCTGGCCAAGATAGAGATACTTGGTTGGATCATCTGTCGCAGCGATATCATTAATGGCAGTTGACAGCAATTCTACCTCTGCAGTATTATAGGTCATAGATGCCGGAGTCTTGAAGAGATACTCCTCATAGGGTATCATTTGTTCATTGATCTTGATGCTGGAGATATTTACCGCTGGCTGACCTTCAGTCTTGGCAAAGACGAAGCGCAACTTCGACACCGCACACGTCAGTTGAACAGTGGAAACCGCACTGAGCGTACCGATACGCAACGTCGGAGCATCGCCAACCACAGGCTGTGCTGTCAATCTGCCAGCAAATGGCAGGCCACCTGCTGGTACGGCTCTTACATTTTGCTCCAATCCGAAGTATCCGTTCGCTATCTTGGCACCATTCAGCAGGGCAGTACGGGTAGTCTCCTTATCCAATGGGTCCAATGGGTCTATGCCGCAGTTGGCAGTAGTCACATTTGCCATTACATAGACGTTGACATCGGGCTTGTTGCGGGCGAAATCGTCACTGACGGGTATCTGATAGGTACTGCCTTGACCCTCGTTCAGTGCTGTCACATCCTTAGTGCTGAAATAGCCGACATAATTGCCGGTCGCTGACTCGTAAATCCATATCTGAAGGCTGTCAATGGTGCCTTCGCCTATGATAGCGTCCACCTCACCCTCGTTAGCACGGTGTGGAGCGCCATTCCTTTTGGCTGCAGCCTGTTCTGGAGCATAGACATATATCGCCAGCTTTGCCTGTTTGTGTGTAGTTCCAGCTACCTCTTCCGAATCTCCGGAAGAACAGGCAGAGAACAGCACGATGAAGGTGCTGCATAATAGCCATTGTAAAAGATATATATGTCTATTCTTAATCATTTCTTTAAATTTACAATTCCACATTAGTGGTCGTTGCCTGTATCCATTTTGTCACCACCTGTACGCCAATCTCTAGTCTTGGAGCCAGCAAGTCGGGCATACAGGTATAGGCATTGGCCAGTGAGGCTACGCTCATCGACATGGTGGTGGTATAGTCCTGAGTGAACACGCGGTTGGTGTAGTCCTTGCCCACCTCTTTCTTGTCGACAGGATCGATGAGGGCTATAAGGTAGAACCGTGCACCCGGATAGACGGTGCCGTCCTTGCCTGTAAACGCATGTTCAGTTTTGTTTTCAAACTCCAGAATGACGGGCACCTTCTCGTTGTCGTACGACTGCAACACCAGCGTGCTGGTCTTGTTTCCATCAATGATGTTCGTATCGTAGATAAAACGTCCATCGACATCCGTTTGTTCGCCTTGTGGCTTCATGTTGAAGCCTACGGTATGTTGTCCGCCAATGATGACACCTGTGAGTGGCATCGTCGACATATTGGCATTGGTTACTACTTCGTTTTTAGCGTCCTTTAATGGTGTGCTCATGCTTGTCAGCGTAAGATCCAACTTGGCAACGCCGTACTGCATGGGATTCTCTACTGCTACTGACTTGGTGTTTGTTGTGACGGTAGTTGGCCCTTTGTAATAGGTGTCCAAGAAAGCACTCCACAACTTATCGGTAGATTCGTAGATTTCCTTTGACACCTCATCTGCAGAGGTGCGTATGGGACTATCTACAAAGAACATCAGTTCTGCAGGATAGGTATAGCGGTTGATACCGTTGATATTGTCAAGCGTTGTGGTTGTTGTGCGAACCGAGAATTCGTCTTTATCTGTTGTCTCATTCTTTGCCCAACGGATAACAGCTGCTCCGTCAGGAAGACCGAGGGAGCGTGGGTAGGTATTGCTGGCAATGGTGCTGTTGGCATCAATATTCGCCTTGATATCGGTGCTGAGGGCATCGCTTCTGCCTTTCAGCAGAGCCTTGAGTGCTGCTACGAACGCCTTGATGTTGGCAGCAGCACCGCTCATGAGTCCGGCACCTTCAGAACCGATACGGATAAAGTCCAGATAATAGCTCTTCAGCGTAGGGTCGGTTGTTGTGCTCCAACCAGGTGTGTTAGCAATAGAAGTCATATAATCTGCCAATGCTGTGGCATCATCATGTGCTTCCGTTGATTCACGGATAGAACTCAGGCTGAACTGAATGTCAGCAGTCTTCTTACGAATGGTCGGCAGAGCGCTCAGTTGACCATATACGGCGGGGTTAGCAGCCGATGGCTTTGTCGCCTTTCCATAGACCAGCATACGGTCAGTACCTGTCATCAGTTGGTAGCTATTCACATAGTAGGTGTTGTACTTTCCTGTCTCGTGTTTTTTCGCCAAGTTGTCTTCATCTGCACCTACGAGGTCTATCAGCGGGTCGTCGTTTGCTGATACAGTACTATCATTGGTGCGGTAAGGGATAGCCACTAGTTGCTCCATCTTTGAGAACGTGGGAGCCCGGTGAGGCGCTCGGGATGAGACTGGAAGAGATTCCAATGCACGGCTACCGACACTGACTAACAGATCCACCTGTAGGGCTGTCTGTTTATCGTTGCTGCCACCGACACTCATATCATCCCCTTCTGAGCAAGATACCATTGTCAGGCCCAGTAAGAAAATAAACAATATGAAATGGTTTCTCTTCATTTACACCTTGATTATATATATTATAGGTCAATATCGTGATGACCAGCGTCATTCCAGTTCAGCGTAACACTGACACCTACCGTTGTATCGAAAGTACGTACCTCTCCATCGTCTCCGAAATATCCTTTGATAATTCTCAACTGACCTGCAGACAAAGTCTCTCTCACATTCAAGATGGTCTCAGTAACCGTTCCGTCGAGTTTGGTAACATAGCAACGGAACTGCCAGAATGTCTTGTCCGACGTTTCTTCGCCAAAGTCCGTCTCAATGACTGTTCTCATCCCTTCTTCATCAGAAGAGGGGAAATTAACGGAACAGAAACAGAGTTCATCACCATCCATATCCAGTTTAGTGGTACGGACAATGGGTGATGTCTCTGCGAATGTATAGGTACTGTCATTAATATGGAATTGACTGGCAAAACCAGTAGAATATATCTTGATATCCTTGAAATCATGACCGCGAGGGTCAATAACGAGGGCTGCAGCGCAATTCGCCATATAAAGTTTAACATGGAATGTCTGGTCGACATTCTCAAGTACTTTCATTGGCTGACGAGCTGTGAAGAGTCCTGTACAATGGGAATCAATGGTATCCTGCTTTTCTGACATCAAGACCAACTGAGAAGTCGGGCATCGGTCATCACCAGACAAACCTGCCACTTTATTACCCTTCAGGTTAGCGACTGCAAGATGCATATATTCACGTATCGGCAAATAGAGCGTATAGCTCCGTTCGCTGGCGTTCATTTCATGCTGGTCATGACTCAGTCTTCCTTGATTGTTCTCTGTATCATAGAACGAGAGATCCACGTCACGGGCATAGTCGGTGAAGATCGTACTCAGATGAGAGCGCAAGGCATCAGCCACGTAGGCTTCCGTCTCCGTATCGAGCTGAGTATTGATTTCGGTGGTGATGTTTGTCACCAGTCGCAACTCGTAGTTCAACTCGTAGTCCTGCTCTATTGGCGGTGTAGGAGGGTTGGGCCCAGGAGGACAATCGCTCAGGTCGTCGTCAATGTACGAAGAGCAGCCTGCCGTCAACCATGCCGTTAACAGTAATAGCACTGTCTTAATATGTCTTTTTCCGCATCCAGACATACGTCATTATTTCTTTAATTATCTTCTCAACGACTAATTTCCACCAAGTATGATGTTATCGAAGAGCAGACCTGTTTCCCATTTCACGTCAACCGACAGTCCCAGTGTAACAGAACTGGAGCGCAAATCAGGCACAGTCAGATAGGCATACTTCAGCGAGTTAGCACCAATCTTGAAATTGGCAGTCGTCATATAGTCTTGAATGAACACACGAGCAACAGCATCTCTGTCATACGGTGGCAAAGCGTGATGGGTAGGCCATGTAGGAGCAGTTTTACCTGTAGGATCAAGCTCTCCAATAAGATAGAAATGACCACCATTATGGATGAGATTGTCCTTTCCGAAGAAGTCTACACCTGAGTTATTTTCAAATTCAAGGGCTATATACACCTTATCCTGATTATTATTGGGATTCTCTGTTGCATGATAACGGTTAACATAGTTATCGAAAACTAATGTATAGTTGGGCTCAGATGTTCCCGTTACCGGAATGACGCCATTATTCGTTATATCCACATCAAAGACATAACCTTGCCTATAGCTGTCACCACCTGATGTCTTAGGAAGATAATTCCAACCGACGTTCGGCCACTGACCGCCAACGATGATACCGACCAATTTAAACGAGGTTCCATTAACTGTGATTTCCTTGTCCTCTTCCACTACGCCATAATCCCTCTGCTGAATAGCTTTATTATTATCTTTCAAGACTGGAGCGTCATATTTCACTGTTGTCTTTAGCAGTGAGGAGCCATAGTTGATATCGTTCTTCATCGCCACGCTACGGGTAGAAGACTGAACGTGAGTAGTTGTCCAATCAGAAGAAGCCCAATTGCTTTCAGTATCCCATTTCGTTACTGATTCAGGATAGTCCATAACAACATGTTCTTTGTCAGAGACGCGAATTGGACTGTTGCCAAAATAGCAAAGTTCAGCCGGATAATAATAGTCATCAACCGTGAACTTGTCGCCACCTACAGCACTGGTGTTATAATTCTCCACGTAATCGAATTTCCGAGATGCCTGATCATACTTAATATGAGTTGATCCCTGAGGCAAATTAAACTGTTCTGGGAATTTTCCCAAATCAGCAGAACTTGTAGTGCTAACATGACTAAAGTCGTTGTCTTTTGTAGGTTTAGCTCCTGCTTCTGATGGCCAATAAGTATCATTGTATATTGCATTAATAATGTCTGTAGCACCTTTGAAAGCCACACCAGTTACAGATCCTCCGTCAGTAGGAAGAGTTGTATAGCTAAAATATTGGCTGAGGTGTTGGCTGATTAAATGAGCCATGTATTTGGCTATAGCTTCTTCCGTGTTTGTCGGAGTGGCACAACGTACAGCATTGACAATACTCCAAAGATCCTGAATAGTCATCTTCAAAGCATATCCAGAGGCATTACGCAACTCTTTTTCCTGAATTGTCGTCATTTCTTTATAGGCATTACCTAACTTCTGCTCCAATGGAGTGATATCCTTACTAGGACTGAAGGGGCTTTTTGAACTATTATAAGATGACCATGGCATATTTGGTACATCGCTTGCAGCAATTGCATAACCATAGGCAGGAACACCTTCTCCTGGGCTATCAGTCGCATCAACTGCATCTGCACCGCGATTGGTGTTGATAATACAGGTCAGAACTGTAGCCAATAGTTTTTGTATCTCCTTGAATTTTGTTTTGTCATCAGTAGTCAAACGTCTACCCAGTTGGAAGTTGACGTTAGCCAGATTGTCAGTGATCGTGTAGGCATCCAGATGACCATAAGTATTATAGCCAGCCACTGTATTATTCGCGTTAATTGCCTTACCATAGAACAACATGGTATTTGTGTTCAAAGGCAATGACATTTCCAACACACGACGAGAGTTGGAGTTACTCAACGTACCTGCAGCAGCCACACGTGCCATATCATAATCCTTTGCCGCCGTGGTAGGCTCTGAAAGGAACTTGCCGTCAGCACCACTCTGAATAAAACACATAATATGGGTATTATCTATACCACGGAATTCTTCAGCGCCCAAATCAGAAGAAGCCTGAGTTGCGACAGAGGTCTGACGCATATCTGAACTTCCACTCGCTACATTAAAAACAAGCTGAGTATACACCTCATTTGTCTCAGGATTGTAGTTAGGACTCGGTTCAACGACTTCAGCTACGCCATCACTGGACGAGCATGCGGTGAATCCAACTACGCTCAGCAGTGCTATTGCACCGGCATAAGCAAAATGTTTCATTTTCTTCATAATCGATTATTTATTATTTTTATGTTTCTACTATCATTCACGAAATCAAAATATACTCTGAGATAACCGGAGTTACGCTGTTCACCCAGATGGTGGTCGCGTATGTACTTATAGGTACGCCCGCTGTTGAGCTTCTTGATTTTTTGCTCACGACGCGTCAGATTTGGCTCATTGTCGATGATGTCAATCACCTGACGCAGTTCAGCAGACTTCTCATCACCACCGGCAATAACCTCCTCCAACTGGTCGCGGAAGTCTGTCCAACCCTCGCCACCAT
>Ga0256407_10015146_pt1 | contig 9991 bp, 7 predicted proteins | sample RumenRJG_04DNA_FD_193489 | JGI IMG/M metagenome (GOLD analysis project Ga0256407, IMG submission 193489) | Bovine rumen microbial communities from Lethbridge, Alberta, Canada - RJG_04 | ecosystem: Host-associated > Mammals > Digestive system > Stomach > Rumen | place: Canada: Alberta | collected...
GCTGGCACCAAGACTAATAATGTAACTAAAGACTTGTTCCATTGTAGTTTTTTAAAATAGCTATTTTTGTTGTTTTAGTATATTCGGATGCAAAGATAATAAAAAAAACAGCAAACTCCTTACAATTTGCTGTTTTTTTTCACTACCTTTGCGCAATTATTAAAAAACACAACTATGCCAAGAAAGAATAAAGGAATGTGGTTGCCTATAGAGGCATTAGGTCCTAACTTGTCAGGTAGGCACGGGACTCCAAAGACAGAACAAAAAAATGCTGCCAAAGCTTGGTTTTCTTGATTTTTATGCCGAATTTTGCAACGAAACCATAAAAACAAGGACAATGATGAAGAAAAATCTATGGATCGTACTGGCAATAGGGCTGGCTGTTGCCTGTACACAACAGAAAACGAAGACAACTGCCAGCAGTAAGGACATCAAGATGGACTCCGTGGGCTTTGTCGTCAGCAAACAAGGCATCAAAGTGGCTATCAGCACAGACTTCCCTGCCGAGGGGGAGGCATTGCAGCAAGGGGTCGCCCGATTTATAACAGCGCAGATGGCTCTCGAAGACAGTTTCAATGTCAGCATTTCCAATAACGGACAGGAGTGGATCAGGCTGCTCGCAGAAGCAAAATATAATGACCTGAAGGGACTGCTGGACGAGGGCGGAGAGGATACCGACAGACAGGATGAAGAGCCGACAACCACCTTCACGGCAGCCTTTAAGTGTGTGTATGAAACTGATGACTATCTCAGTATGCAGGGGGCTTGGGACAGTCTTGTGAAGGGCACGCCCCACCCCAATAGCGGCATCTGCGGAATCACGTTGCATAAGGGTGACGGCAAGCCGCTGGGACGGTCTGAGTTACTGAAGAATGCGGATGACAAGGCATTTAAGCTGCAACTGAAGGAGGACATCAAGAAATGGCTGAGCGACATTACTGAGACCGATGTCACCACCGACAATCAAATGAAAGAGTTGCTGGGCGATGACATCGATTCAGACAATATGCCGCTGCCGGAGGCAGCTCCCTATCTTGTGAAAGACGGTGTAGCCCTACCCTATGCCGGCGATGAGCTTTTGCCCCATGAGCCGGCGCTCATCATCATCCCTCTCAATGCCAGATAACCCCCACGGGTGTATCAGTCTTGGAAATACACTTTCTTCACACGACCACTGACACTGGTCATGACCTCGTAGGGAATGGTGTCAAGGACATCGGAGAGGACGGTGATGGGCAGATGCTCGCCGAAGATTTCTACACTGTCGCCCTCCTTACAATCGATATCCGTCACGTCAATCATGGCGACATCCATGCAGATATTTCCCACGTAAGGAGCTTTCTGTCCGTTCACCAGGCAATAGCACTTGCCACGTCCTAAATGGCGGTTCAGTCCATCGGCATAACCGATAGGAATGGCTGCAATAACACTGTCGCGGGTCAGAATGCCCTTGCGGCTATAGCCTACCGTTTCCTCCTTTGGCACATGACGCAACTGAAGTATGGTGGTCTTCAGAGTCGATACAGTATGCAGCATGCGGTTGTCACGTGGATCAACACCATAGAGCCCTAAGCCCAGTCGGCACATATCCATCTGTCGCTCAGGGAAATGCTCGATGGCGGCAGAGTTGTCCATGTGGCGTAATATCTTATGTGAGAAGGCGGCTTGCAGTTTTTTGCTGCCTTTGTCGAATTTCTCAAACTGCATGGCTGAGAAATTGTCAAAGTCGTCGCTATCGGAACCCACGAAATGTGAGAATACCGAACGTGGGATAATGGCATTCTGGTGTTTCAGACGGTCGATGACCTCGTCAAGGTCTTTCTCGGGATCGAAACCCAAACGGTGCATACCGGTGTCGAGTTTGATATGAACCGGCCACCCCGTGATACCTTCTTTCTCTGCAGCATGTATCAGGGCATCCATCAGTCGGAAGTTATACACCTCTGGTTCCAGGTCGTAGTCGAACATGGTCTTGAAGGCCGTCATTTCCGGATTCATAATCATGATATTCTGTGTGATACCATTGCGGCGCAATGTCACGCCCTCGTCAGCCACAGCGACAGCGAGATAATCGACACGATGGTCCTGTAGCGTCTTTGCCACCTCGACAGCACCGGCTCCATAGGCATCAGCCTTCACCATGCAGACGAGTTTCGTCTCTGGCTTGAGGAACGAGCGGTAGAAGTTCAGATTGTCCACTACAGCATTCAGATTGACCTCCAGAATCGTTTCATGCACTTTCTGTTCCAACAACTCCGTCAGATGGTCGAAGCCAAACACACGGGCACCCTTCAGCAGGATAACCTCATCGTGCAGGCTACGGAAAGCATCGCTGGTCACAAATTGTTCCACGCCAGGGAAAAAAATTTTGTCGGCTATGTCGATTACATCACCATGCGCCTGGATAGACGTTCCTATACCTATCAGCCGGTCGATGCCTCGCTTCTTACAAAGGTCGCTCACTTCGCGATAGAGTTCCGACTTATCCATTCCCATCTGCTGGATGTCACTCAGTATCAATGTGCGGCGACGTCCTTGGGTATCGGGGCGTCGATTCATGAAATCGAGGGCTATATCCAGAGAATTGACGTCGGAATTATACGAGTCGTTGATGAGTGTACACCCACGGCGTCCTTCTTTTACCTCCAGTCGCATGGCGACAGGCTCCAACTGAGCCATCCGTGCGTCAAGGTCGGCAGCACTGACACCCAGATAAAGGGCGATGGCTGCACAGGCGAAGGAACACTCGATGGAAGCCTCATCAATGAAAGGCAGATGATACTCCCCTCGAACCCCTTTGTAAATATAGGAAATACTTGATAAACTTGTCCCATCAGTATTACTGGAGATACCTGCGATAAACAGCGGCGCCGACTGATTCTCGCGGCTCCACCCTATCTTCTCGCCCTGATAGCCCGAACGGCGGATGCAACGGCTGATGGTATCATCGTCGCTGTTATAGGCAATCACCTTGGCACCATGAAACAACTGTAACTTCTCCATGCATTTCTCGTCCATCGAGCGGAAATTGCGCTGATGGGCACTGCCTAATGAGGTCAGCACGCCAATGGTGGGCTGTATGATATCATGCAATGACTGCATCTCCCCCGGTTCACTGATACCTGCCTCGAAAACGCCCACCTGCGTCTGCTCGTTCAGCAGCCATACTGAGAGGGGTACACCAATCTGCGAGTTATAACTGCGGGGCGAACGAGTCACCACCATCTGAGGGGCCAAAATCTGGTAGAGCCACTCCTTCACCATCGTCTTTCCGTTGGAACCGGTGATACCCACCACAGGGATATCAAACTCATCGCGATGACGCTCTGCGAGACGCTGCAATGCCTCCAGAGGTGAGGGGACTACGAGGAAATTGGCATCTTCATAAGAGGTGAGAGATGAGAGATGAGAGATGAGAGATGAATGCTCAACCACGAAGTTACGAACTCCACGCCGATAGAGGTCTTCAATATAACGATGTCCGTCGTTCCGCTGTGAACGGAGGGCGAAAAACAATGTCTCTTCGGGGAAACACAATGAACGGCTGTCAGTCAGCAGCCAACCTATTTTGGCATCGGTATGTCCGATGCGACGAGCGCCGATAAGCGTCGTAATTTTCTCAATCGTGTAAATCATAGTGCGAAAGTAGTGTATTTTTTCCGTAATTCAGATAATTTTAACATAGTTTTATCCATGAAGTCCTTATATTCAGGCGACTCAGGGTTGAAGGGCTTGTGTGACAAAGCCTGCTTGATAGGGTGCCACTCTGCCAAGAAGGTCTTTGCCTCAGCTGAGAAACAGCTATTCACCAATCGTTCCCAGATATAGCTGACGGCCTGTTCAGAGGGGTGCAGCATATCGGCTGCATAGAAGCGATAGTCACGCAATTCGTCCATCAGGATTTCGTAGGAAGGGAAGTAATAGATGTTTGAAGGCTGATGTAAGAGGGCTGAGACGGCTAATAGAAGAGTGGCCTTCGACAGCTGGCTCTCGTGGTAGCCGTATTTCCGATAACGGATGGGGCTGACAGTGAGCACCACCTGTACATCCTCACGGCGTTTCCTCAACACATCAACGGCCTGACGCAGATAGCCGGCACACTGTTCGACGGTGAGTTCCTCTTCCTGAAACAGGGCGGCAGGACGCTTCTCGCAGTTATCCACTATCTCACCCGTCGCCTTCAACCGATAGACATGATTCGTACCAAGCGTGATGAATACTACACGCGGGCAACCCTCGTAACGTTCGATAGTATGCAGCACACTGGCAGGATTATACATCGTGCCGAAGGGATTGACGGTGACAGGGAATCCCTCGTCGCGAAACCGCTGTCCTATAGCATCGGCAAAACAAGAACCCACGAAGAGCAACTCCTCGCAGGGTCTTATTTCCAATCCCATCACAGGAATATCCACTATCGTCCTGAACTCCACCTTATTTACTTTTTAGTTCTTGCCGCTCTCACTTCCCGTGCCACAATTGCCACTATCAGCAACAGCAGGATAACCAGTGCTATATAGGCAATAGTCTCCGTACGGGTAATCGTCTTGGGGAAGAAACTCAGCACGATTTCGTGCTTACCGGGTTTCACCTGAAGGGCACGCAATACGTAGTCAACACGTCCGAGTTCCTGCTCCACACCGTCAACCGTAGCAGTCCATCCAGGATAGTATATCTCAGAGAAAACGATGACACCACCCTTGCTTGATTCCACCTCGTAGGACACTTGGTTGGGTTCGTAGCTCTTGATGCGCACCACGCTTAGGGTATCCTGCAGGATGCTCTCGCCCAACTGTTCTTTAAACTTCTTGTCTGCCACAGCCTCATGGCGCAGATTGATCTGTCCAATCTTGTCCAGCTCCTGGTTGGCATTATCGACGTAGGTCACCTTATCCACCAGCCAAGCGTTACCATACGTGTAAGGATTCTCGACAGGCACCGTCTGACCGCCTTGCAGCGGCAGGATGAAGTATTTGGTGTTGAGCATGTTCAGTACCGGACATACGGAGTCGCCCTTGACCAGCGTCATATCGCCCTGAGCCTCGGCAATGGCACTGAACGTACGTTCCATCTCCTTCGAGATATAGGCATTGATGAGTTCCTGATAACGGCGTAACTTAGCAGCATGATAGCCACCAATGCTCTTCAGGTAGAAACTGGTCTCGTTCTCGTTAAACGTATTAGTTGCCAGATTCAGCACTCGGAAGTCGAGTGTCTTGTCCTGAAGGATATGGTCGATAGCAGTAGATTTCTGAACAGGCTCCTCCCTGACGGACTTTGGCACAAACATACTATCGTTCAGATAGCGTTTGTTGATTTGCCACATATCCACCAGACAGAGCACGGTCAGCAGACCTACCATCAGTTCTGCACGCATCTTATTGTATCTGTACAGCAACAGGCATACCGTGCCGATCGTGATAATCCAGAACGAACGCCAGCAGTCGGCTGTAAACATAGCCACTCGCATCTCCGTCAGGTTCTGCAACAGCGGTGTCAGCTGTTCGGCAGGAATCTGACTCATGGCCTGCATCTCGCTTTGACTGATAAAGCTGGAGAAGAACAGCTTCGGCATCAGAGCGAAAAGCAAGGCAATGCCGCCCGTCAATCCAAAGGCGATAAGAACATACTTCAACTTCTTTCTCATCACCTCAGGTTCATCGACAATCTTTTTCAGTGCCAGCATAGCCAACAGGGGGATGGTAAACTCGGCTATCACAAGGATAGAGGCCACCGTGCGGAACTTGGCATACATCGGCACATAATCGAGGAAGAGGTCGGTAAACGGCATGAAGTTACGGCCCCATGACAACAGGATGGAGAGAATGGTCACAGCCAACAAAGCCCACTTCAGCGGTCCCTTTACGATGAACAGTCCCAGTACGAAGAGCATCAGCACGAAGGCACCCACATAGACGGGACCTGCCGTCATGGGTTGGTCACCCCAGTACTGTCCTATCTGCTCGTAGATACCGATATAGTCGTTGTTGGCATGCTCCATCGCCGTCTTGTTCTGGACAAGGGGAACCGATGCTCCGCCCTTGGTATTGGGCACCAGCAGCGTCCATGTCTCGTCGAGACCATAGCTCCATTGCGTTATATAGTCGCGATCCAGTCCACTCGATGTCTGATTGGAGGCATTCTCCTTCACCAATTCACTCTTACCACGCATCGACTCCTTACCATATTCCCACGTATGATACAGGTTCGACATATTGATACAGATACCGATGGTAGCACCGACTAAACAAACACCCAATGCCTTCATCACATGGTGAAGGCCCTTTTTCCCTTCGCCTAAAGGAGAGGGGCCGGGGGTGAGGCATTCCCACACAAACGCTATCACCATCGCTAAAATAATAAAGAGGTAGTAATACGTCATCTGGACGTGGTTGGCCAACACCTCCAATGCTGAGAACAGCGCTGTCACTATCAAGCCCAATGTGTACTTACCCCTGAAGGCAAGCACCACACCCGCTATCATCGGAGGCAGATAAGCCAAGGCTATCACCTTCCATATATGACCGGCAGCAATGATAATGAAGAAATAGCTACTGAATGCCCATACCACAGCACCCAGCGTGGCCAGATACCAACGGAAATCAAACGCGCGCAACAGGATATAGAAGCCCAACAGATAGGCAAACACATACCACACATTCTCAGGTAACCACAGATGATAAGCCTTCTCCACCTTCGCCAGCGTATCAGTACTGTCATAAGACGGCGCCGTCTGATAGGTAGGCATACCGCCAAACACGGCATTGGTCCAACGCGTACGCTCTCCCGTACGCTGAAGGTATTCCGAAGCCTCCTGTCCTGCCCCACGTCCAGCCGAGGAATCGTGCCTATAAAGGATGCGTCCCTCGATATCGGCAGGGAAGAAATATGCAAATGAAATAACGGCAAATAATACCACTGCCACGATGTCTGGCAGCCAAAGTTTCAGATTTTTCATCATAATTTCTTTATTTTGGGTGCAAAGTTACGATTTTTATTCGTAATTTTGCACCATTAATAATAAAAACAACAATGAAGATAGGAATTATCGTAGCAATGGACAAAGAGTTGCGCCAGTTACAGCAACTCTTCTGTAACGAGAATGTACGCGTAGAGAAGTGTGGCATCGGCAAGGTGAACGCTGCCCTTGGTGCCCAACGGATGATTAACGAGTTCCACCCTGACGTCATCATCTCCAGTGGATGCGCCGGTGGTAATGGCGACGACATCCGTATCCAGGACGTTATCGTCAGCAAGGAAGTCACCTACCACGACGTCTATTGCGGCAAAGCCATTGACGACAAGACCATCTACGGACAGGTGCAAGGTCTTCCTGCCCGCTATCAGGCAGACCCCTATTTGCTGCGCAAAAGTTCTGAGCTGAAAGTTGAAAACGTCGAGATTCACCAGGGACTGATTGTCACCGGCGACTGGTTCGTAGATACGAAGGAGAAGATGCGCAGCATCATCGACCTCTTCCCTGAGGCCAAGGCTGTCGATATGGAGTCGTGCGCTATTGCCCAGACCTGTTATATCAATAAGGTACCCTTCATCTCCTTCCGTGTCATCAGCGACAAGCCCCTCTACGACACAGATGCCTCCCAGTATCATAATTTCTGGGACACCATCGCCGAGAAATCTTTCCTAACTACTAAAGCCTTTATCGAAAGCCTATAACGTCGGGAAACACACCCAGAGAGAGCTAACTTATTAAATCACTATAACTTATGAAGAAAAAACTTATTATCAGTCTATTAACTGTATTTGCCTTTCTGACTGCAAAGGCACAACTGTCACCTCTCCATGTCGAGAACCAGTATTTCAAAAACCAAAACGGTGAGATTGTCATTCTCCACGGTTTCGCCCAGACCTTCAGTCCATGGTTCAATGAAAAGGGAACAAAATGGACGAACTATGACGTTGACGGTTGTCTGCGCTATAACAAAGGCATCATCGAAGGCATCCTCAATGCGGGATGGAAGATGACTTTCGTGCGTCAGCACATGGATCCCTATTGGAGCAACACACCAGGTGTGCAGACAACTGGTGAAAGCGACATCCACGCCTTCGACTTCGAACGTTTCAAGAAATACCTCGACGAGGTGTTCGTCCCAATGGCGGAATATGCCATCGGACATGGTTTGTATGTCGTGATGCGCCCACCGGGAGTATGCCCTGAGACGATTGCCATCGGCGATGCCTATCAGGAATATCTTATCAAAGTCTGGGAGCATGTAGCCCAACACCCGAAACTAAAGAACAACGGTGCCGTCCTTTTTGAATTGGCCAATGAACCCGTCAAAATCAATGCCGGTTCTCTCTCCAACGAGGAAGCTATTTCAAAGTACTTCCAAGCCATCGTCGATGTGATGCGTCAGCACTGTAACAACATCCTGCTTGTTCCCGGTTTGGGTTGGCAGTCGCAGTATGCAGGCTTCGCCAAATACCCCGTGAAAGGTGATAATATCGGCTATGCTGTCCACTGCTATCCCGGTTGGTACAACAGCGGACATGAAGGCGAAGTGACAACCACCTATTTCGATTTCAAGCGCGGATGGGATGCTCAGATTGGTCCTATCGCAGAAAAGGCTCCTATCGTTGTGACGGAGATGGACTGGGCTCCCCAGAAATACAGCCCTAAACATACTGACGGTCAAGGTAATGTCTATTACGATCCACGATGTTCGTTTGCCTTTGCCTACACGGGCAAAGCCGGAGAAACAGGCTTCGGCGCCAATTTTATGCGTATCTGCGATGAGACCTGTAATGTCAGTTGGCTATTGTTTACCGGTGGGGAACTATTGGCCAAGTATGATGACACTGCCCCCGACGGCGAGACCTTCCTCACAGACCCAGAGGCTTGTCCGCGCCCTGTATTCAGGAAATATCAGTATTATGCCACAGACGAATACAAAACACTGATTAACAGCGATGAGTATGGCTACACCCGACCGACTCAACCACTCTTCTCACTGGAAGCCCAATGGTTCAACCCCAGTATCTGGGAGAAAGGCACCTATGATGAGACTACGGGTGCACTCACCACTGGCCAATATGGTTTCGGTGGTTGGGAGTATGGCGATGGGGTAGATCTCTCACAGCATCGTTATCTGATTGTGGAGTTGAGCCAGCCTCAGGATGTGGGTGCATCTTTCCGATTGTTTGATACCAACGACTATTGGTCAAAACCTTCTCGTACCGACTTTGGCAGCAACACGAAGATTGTTATCGACCTGCAGAACCTGAAGGCATATAAAGACGACCAGTGTACTCAGTTCGACCACAATATAGACCCCTCACATATCTACATTGCAGGATTCTGGACCAGAGGTGGAAAGCCCATTTATATCAAGGCTATCTTTCAGAGCGATGATGGCAAGACGCCTACCGGCATTAGCCTTCCCACTTCCAGCTATAGTTCAAATACCGTTTATACCCTTCAAGGGGTACGCGTAGGCACCTCCGACCGCATGAGCCAATTGCCCCACGGCATCTATATCGTAGGTGGCAAGAAGATTGTCAAATAAAGACGACTGAATAATCAGTGCAAGAAGACTATGATTTGTTAGCCTTCTTGCGCTGATCGTGGTCGAGGATGATTTTGCGCATACGCATCGACTTAGGAGTTACTTCTACCAACTCGTCTTCCTTGATGTATTCAAGGCATTCCTCAAGCGACATGACGGTCTTAGGAATAATGCGAGCCTTATCGTCGGTACCGCTGGCACGAACGTTGGTGAGCTGCTTGGCCTTGCAGACATTGACGACAAGGTCGTTGTCGTGAACATGTTCGCCGACCACCTGGCCCATATAGACATCCTCACCCGGGTCAATAAAGAACTTACCACGGTCTTGCAGCTTATCGATGGCATAGGCAAAGGCATTACCCGTCTCAAGGGCTATCATAGAACCGTTGACACGACGCTCGATATCACCCTTATAAGGCTGATACTCCTTGAAGCGATGAGCCATGATGGCTTCGCCCTGAGAA
>Ga0256407_10015148_pt1 | contig 9990 bp, 7 predicted proteins | sample RumenRJG_04DNA_FD_193489 | JGI IMG/M metagenome (GOLD analysis project Ga0256407, IMG submission 193489) | Bovine rumen microbial communities from Lethbridge, Alberta, Canada - RJG_04 | ecosystem: Host-associated > Mammals > Digestive system > Stomach > Rumen | place: Canada: Alberta | collected...
GCATAGTCGACAACGTGCTTGATGGCCAGTGCCTCCATAGCATTACTCAACGTCAACTTCTTGTTAGCGACATCACGTATCAGGGGGTCAGCAGTACCATTACTCAATGATGCATTCAGTGAACGGATAAGCCGTGTTCTCTGCTCCTCGGTATAGCCGTTAAGGAAAGTCTGACTCATCACGATGTCGGCCTCAGGAGCGATGCCCTGATAACGACCGACGGCACGACCTGCAGCGATGGCGGCCACATGCGTGCCATGATACTGCGTAGAGTCGCATGTGCCACGGGCGGCTACCAGCTGTTCGGGCGTCGTATAGAGCGTGCCAAAGCCGGCATAGCCAGTGTTTTCGCCAGAGTAAATGTCCCAGGCCTGACGGATACGTGTCTGTCCGTTAGCGTCAGTGAACATGGGGTTGGTAAAGTCAAGGCCGACATCACAGACGCCCACGACGACGCCACGGCCGGTATAGGCCTGCGGCAGTTGGAGGCCCTGCGAGACCAGATCGGCACCAACGACAGCTGGCGTCACGTCGGTCATGGGACGCGACAAGGGGTTAGCCTCCATACGCACTACACGCTGGTCGAGCGAAAGTGCCGCCAACTGGCTGACAGGCAACAGGGCGATGCATACCGATCCCACACGATCAACGACATGGCAGCCGCGACGGGTAAGGGTGGCTTCATCGCCATCGGTGAGCTTCACCAGCGACAAGATGTACTCTTCATCAACGGGTTTCATCCCACGGGCGGCAGCCATTGGCTCCGTCAGTCTGTCAATCAGCATAGGCGACAGTTTCGTACGGTCAGCCTCCTGTGCCGACAACTGGACTGCCACTGTCAGCAGCACCAGCGTCATCAGTATCTTCTTGATTTTCATATTCTGTTTCGGTCTTAAGTGCCTGAATATATCTGTAAAGTTGGCGGTAGAACGGGTGTCGCGTCATGGTTGCCGCATCGCCTAAGATGATGAGTTTCATACGGGCACGGGTGATGGCGACATTCATACGGCGCAGGTCGCGCAAGAAACCTATCTGCCCCTCGTCGTTTGAGCGGACGAGCGAGATGACGATGATGTCGCGCTCCTGCCCTTGGAAACCGTCGACGGTGTTGACGCTGATGAGGTGGCGGAAGGGCTTGAAGTACTCGCGCTTCTTCAGCAGTCGGCGTAGATACTGCACCTGAGCGCGGTAGGGCGAGATGATGCCCACGTCAAGCCGCTCGTTGAGGACGCGTGTCTTGCCGATGCGCTCGAAGTACTGCTGCAGCGTCAGCAGCGTCAGTTCGGCCTCTACCTTATTGATGCGTCCGAACGACTCGCCGACAAACTCCTCCAGTCCTTTCTCCCCTCCTTCGGAGGGGTCGGGGGAGGCCTCCACCCACTCCATCGGCACGTCAAGGTCGAGGATAGAGCGGAACTTCACCTCGGGCGCACTCTCCACCTGGCCCGCGTAGAACCAGTCGCTGGAGAAGCGCATGATCTCCTCGTTCATGCGGTATTGCATACGGAGCAGCGTCACCACCTCTGGCTTCTGCTCCACGATACGCTCCATCAGCGTCTTGCCCAGTCCGGCTTTCAGGGCGGCAATGCTCTTCACCGTCGGCGGCAGCTGACAGTGGTCGCCGGCGAGGATGACGCGTGAACAGCGGCGGATGGGAATCCAGCAGGCAGCCTCCAAAGCCTGTGCCGCCTCGTCGATGAAAAGGGTGCCGAACTTCTGCCCGTCCAACAGACGGTGGGCTGAGCCTACCAAGGTGCAGGCGATGACGCGGGCCTCGCCGAAGAGCTGGGCATTGATGCGTATCTCCAACTCGTTGGCACGGTCTTTCAGTCGCTCCATCTTCTGGTGGTATTTCTCGTCACCCCGTCGGCGATGGGCGCGCAACTCACGGATAGCCTTACGGATAGCCCACAGCAGTTCGTAGTCGGGATGGCTCTCGAAGCGCCGTTCGTAGGTGAAGCTGAGCATCTTGTCGTTGACGCGCGAAGGGTTGCCGATTCTCAAGACAGGCACGCCGCGGTCGACGAGCTTTTCAGAGATCCAGTCAACGGCCATGTTCGACTGGGCACAGACCAGCACCTGCGGTTCGCGGCGCAGGGTCTCGTAGATAGCTTCGACGAGTGTTGTCGTCTTGCCCGTGCCCGGCGGTCCGTGGACGATGGCCACGTCCTTAGCCCGCAACACACGGTTGACAGCCTCCTCCTGGGTCTTGTTCAGATAGGGGAACTGCATCGGGGCAAAGGTGAACGTCTCGGCCTGCTGACGCGAATAGAAGAGGTCGCGGAGATAGCCCAACCGGCCTTTTGACCGCATCACACGGTCCAGCGCGTCGAACATCGTGCGATAAGAAGTCTCGTCGAACGACAGTTGCACACCGACATTCTCAGCTGTCTGCAGGTCGGTCAACGGTGCCGTATCGGGCACGCTGACCACCATGCGATCGCCGTCAACAATACTGACGGTGGCCGTGAATTTCCAATAAGACCAATGAGGCTCATTGGTCCCATTGATCCCATTGGTCTTATTAGCCCTAAAAAACACCACCGGCCTGCCAAACTCAAAGCTATGCTCAATGTCGTTGTCGGCTGTGCGAAACACCTCGACGCAGAGCTGGTTCATCGAGTTGTAAAAGCTGCGTCCCATACGCACCGGCCACCAGGCATCGCCACGACTTACCAGCCGCGACAGTCCCCGTTGCTCGGTCTGTCGGCGGTAGGCCTCCTTCTCCGTCTGATACTCCAACTGGAGCAGCAGCCGTTGCTGTTGTAATGCCTGAATCGCGTTCATCGGTGCAAAGTTAGAAAATAATTATGAATTATGAATTATGAATTATGAATTATTTTGTATCTTTGCACCCGGAAATGAAGAAGATACTGCTCATCAACGATGTTGTAGGCTATAGCCACGTAGGAATGGTGGCCATGATGCCTATCCTGACCTATCTCGGTCACCCGACGTACAACCTGCCGACGTCGCTCGTGTCGAACACCCTCGACTACGGTCGCTTCAATGTGATGGACACTACCGACTATATGCGTGGCGTGCTACCCGTCTGGCGTGAGTTAGGCTTTACGTTCGACGCCGTCTGCACTGGCTTGATGTTCAGCGAGGAACAGGCCGTGCTGGTCTCAAAGTACTGTACGGAACTGTCACGTCAGGGAACCACCATCTTCGTCGACCCGATCATGGGCGACGGTGGCCGACTTTATAATGGTATCACACCGCGACAGGTGGAGCTGATGCGACAGATGGTCTCTGTAGCCGACCTGACCTTTCCCAACTATACCGAGGCTTGCTACCTGACGTCGACACCCTACCGTGAGGAGGGACAGTCGTGGGACGAGGCCCGCGAGATGCTCAGCCGTCTGCGCGACATCGGCTGCCGTTCGGCCTTGGTAACCAGTGCAAAGGTTGAGGGCCAGAGCTGTGTCATCGGCTATAACCACTGCGACGGACAGTTCTTCCGCTTAGACTACGACGAGATACCCGTGCTTATCCACGGCACTGGCGACATCTTCTCGGCAGTACTCATCGGACATCTGATGAAGGGTGAACCCCTCATGCAGTGTACTCGCACGGCTATGGACGTCGTCAGCCGACTGATTGACCGTAACCGCGACCTCGACGACAAAAAAAGAGGCATTCCCATTGAGAAATGCCTCGATTTACTATAACAATTTTCTACTTACTCCTTACTACTTTCTACTTTACTCCTTACTCCTCAAATCACAAAGGATAATCCTCGAAAGCGTAGAGGACGGTGCTGAGATAACGCTCGCCGGTGTCGGGCAGCAGCACCACAATCTTCTTGCCCTTATTCTCCGGACGCTTGGCCACCTCGATGGCAGCGTAGAGGGCAGCGCCAGCCGAGATACCTACCAGCAGACCTTCGCTCTGGGCAATCTCGCGGCCCGTGCGGATGGCAGCGTCATTCTCTACGTCGAACACTTCGTCGATGACGTCAGCATCGTAGGTCTTGGGCACGAAGCCGGCACCGATACCCTGAATCTTGTGAGGACCGCTCTGACCACCGTTCAGCACAGGGCTTGACTTCGGCTCCACGGCAATCACCTTCACGTTGGGGTTCTGCTCCTTCAGATATTTACCCGTGCCGCTGATGGTACCACCGGTGCCTACGCCGCCGATGAAGATGTCTACCTGTCCGTCGGTGTCGCGCCAGATCTCGGGACCCGTCGTGGCATAGTGCTTGGCGGGGTTGGCGGGGTTCTCAAACTGCTGCAGGATAACACTGCCGGGAATAGAGTCGCGCAGCTCCTCGGCGGCGCGGATGGCACCTGGCATACCGTCTTTACCAGAGGTCAAGCGCACCTCGGCACCGTAGGCCTTCACAAGGTTGCGGCGCTCAATACTCATGGTCTCGGGCATGGTAAGGATAAGATGGTAGCCCTTGACGGCTGATACCAGTGCCAGTCCTACGCCCGTGTTGCCGCTCGTCGGCTCGATGATGGTGGCTCCGGGCTTCAGGATGCCCTTAGCCTCTGCGTCCTCAATCATAGCCAGTGCGATACGGTCTTTCACACTACCGCCGGGGTTAAAAAACTCTACCTTGGCAATAACAGGAGTCTCCAGACCCTTTGCCGTTGAATACTTGTTGAGCTCAAGAAGTGGGGTGTTGCCGACGAGCTCAGTCAGCTGCTTTGCAATCTTTGTCATAATCTTATCCTTTTTATTGTTAATGTTTAAATGTTGTCTAAGTTGTCCAAGTTCTTGCTTTGACAAGCGGCCTTAGGCCGAGCGGTCGTTTTATTATCTTTTCGACGGTGCAAAGGTACGGCGATTTCCCCACTCCCACAATACCATTTACAGGTTATTCGCATACCACAAATATGGTATATTGCTTAAAATCGTCCCATCATGAAGGGCACTAACAAAAAAAATAACTTTTTCATTTCTTATCCGTAATATTTTGCATTATTAGACGTACAAGAAATGAAAAAGTTAAAACGCTGATGAAAAAAAACTCACTCCTCGACAATCGGGTAGAGTTCGATGAACTCGCCCTGATGGTTCTTTCCGTCCTCAATGAGTTCGGCAAACTTCTGGCCGACGGTCTCGATGTCGTGGAAACCGGGCAGTGCCATATTGCCATTGAGGTCGGTGGTCGTGGGACCAGGGTGAACGGAGAATATCTCCACGTGCCCCTCTTGTCCGAGCCCGTCCGTGTTTGTCCGTTGCTCAATTTCGATAGCCATCACCCCCATCATGGCATTCTGCGCGGCCTTGCTGGCAACGTAGGCTAACGGATGCCAATAGGGACTGATCTCTGAGGGCACGGTGATGTTGGCAATACGACCATTGTTCTTGGCAATCAGGGGAATCAGGGCTTTTGTCAGGGCGAAAGTGCCGATAAAGTTTACGTCGAGCGTCTCGCGGATAACACTGATTTCCGTATGCTCGCTGTCTACGCTCATGTCGCCAGGAATGCCGGCATTGTTCACGAGAAGCGTCAGCGAAGGGTATTTCTTGTTAACCTCCTTGGCAGCCCGCTCGATGCTGTCGAGGTCTTTCAGTTCGATATTCACCCAACCGAGCACGTCGATGCCCAGTGCCTTCAACTCATTGATGGCTTTTGTGGCGCGCTGTTCGTCGCGTGCCCCGATAATCACTTGCCAACCACCCAAGCCAAGGTGCTTGGCAATGCCAAAACCTATGCCTTTGTTGGCACCTGTTACAAATACTGTCTTTTTTCCCATTTTCAAAATTAGATGTAAAATTCTGACGAGTCTACTAACCCAGCCCGCAAAGCGTATTTCACAGCTTCGTGCGCTGTGTTGATACCTAACTTGCGGAAGATGTTCTTACGGTGAGTCGTCACGGTATGAATACTGGAGAATCGTTCAGCGGCAATCTCCTTGGTGGTCTTACCCTGGGCGATGGCCTTCACAATCTCCATTTCTGTGGTCGTCAGTATGCTGGGGCGCTCCTCCTCTTCCTGTTGCTGGATGATGATCGTCTCCAAAGCCCGCTGACTGATATGGCGGCTGTGACGGCTGACGGCGTCGAGGGCATCGCGGATGTCCTTCAGCGTGCCGTCTTTGAATACTACACTGAACTGATGTGACGAGTAGACCACACGGCGAATGAACTGCGGCGTTAGCTCGTCGCTGATCAGAATCCAGTCAGACAGGTTGAATCGTTCGGCAATAATCAGCAACTGGTCTTCGTCGGCAAAGTCAAACAGCGTGTAGTCGAGCAGCACCACTGCACTCTGATGCTCCTTCAGCAACTCCACCAGGCCGGCCTTGTCGTAGGCACGATACACGATGCTTTCTTCGTCTTTCTGAAGAAGACTCTCCAGCGCAAACCGTGTCAGTTCCTGGTTGTCGGCTATGATATACTTTCTCATCATCAATTTATTAATATCAAGAATTAGAGAATTCAAGAATTTAACAATACCCAGTTGCAAAAGTACGACAAAATTCTCAAATTCTCTAATTCTTGACAGTTTTTTTAATTCTTCAACTCTTCAACTCTTCAATTCTTCAATTTTTCAACTCTTCAATTCTTAAATTTTCTCCAGTGCCTGCGAGAGGTCGTCAATGATGTCATCGATATGCTCTGTGCCGATGCTCAGACGTACGGTAGCAGGCGTGATGTGTTGCTCGGCCAGTTCCTCGGGCGAAAGCTGTGAGTGGGTGGTGGTGTACGGGTGAATCACTAAGCTCTTCACGTCGGCGACATTAGCCAGCAGCGAGAAGATCTGCAGGGCGTCGATGAACTTCCAGGCCTCTTCCTGACCGCCTTTTACCTCAAAAGTAAAAATAGAACCGCCGCCATTGGGGAAGTACTTCTTGTAAAGAGCGTGGTCGTGGTGATTCTCCAGAGCCGGATGGTGTACGGCGGCCACCTTCGGGTGCTTGCTGAGGAAGTCGACCACCTTCAGGGCGTTCTCCACATGGCGCTCTACGCGCAGACTCAGCGTCTCGACACCCTGCAACAGGATGAAGGCGTTGAAGGGCGAGATGGCTGCACCGGTATCGCGCAGGATGACGGCACGGATGCGGGTGACGTAAGCGGCAGCGCCTACGGCGTCGGCAAAGACAATGCCGTGATACGAGGGGTCGGGCTTCGAGAGAGTGGGGAACTTGTCGTTCTGCTTCCAGTCGAACTTACCACCGTCGACGATGACGCCACCGAGCGAAGTGCCATGACCGCCCAAGAACTTCGTAGCCGAGTGTACCACGATGTCGGCACCATGCTCTAACGGACGGATGAGGTAAGGTGTGCCGAAGGTGTTGTCGACAATGAAGGGGATGCCATGCTTGTGGGCTACGGCGGCCACGCCTTCTAAGTCGAGCACGTCCGAGTTCGGGTTGCCGAAGGTTTCGGCATAAACCACTTTTGTGTTGGGCTTGATGGCTGCTTCAAGAGCCTCGAGGTCGTTCACGTTAAGAATGGTATTGGTAATGCCCTGTGTCGCTAAGGTGTGTGTAATCAGATTGTACGAACCGCCATACAGGTTGTCAGCAGCCACGATATGATCGCCAGCCTGCACGATGTTCTGCAGGGCGTAGGTGATAGCAGCAGCACCAGAGGCGACGGCCAGTCCGGCTACACCACCCTCAAGGGCAGCCACGCGATCCTCAAACACACCCTGGGTGGAGTTGGTCAAGCGACCGTAGATATTACCTGCATCGCGCAGACCGAAACGGTCGGCAGCATGCTGTGAGTTACGGAACACATACGACGTGGTCTGGTAGATGGGCACGGCACGGGCGTCGGTTGCGGGGTCAGCCTGTTCCTGGCCTACATGGAGTTGCAATGTCTCAAAACGATAATTCTTCTTTGTACTCATAATCTTATCCTTTCTTTATTTTTTAATGTTTAATGTTTAATGTTTAATGTTTTTTCTGGGTGCAAAGGTACGATGTTTAGAAATATCTACCAAATTTCTTGCAGGATTCAGAAAATATACCTAAATTTGCAACCTAAAAAGAATAACTTTCCGTTGGAGACAGTCGGAAGACCCTCCAACAGAATAAAACACCAAATCATGGCACAAAACTTAGACGAAACCGACCTGCAGATACTCAAAACGCTGCAAAAAAACGCGAAATTGACCACTAAAGAGCTGGCCGATGCCGTGCATCTGACCCCTACACCCGTCTTCGAGCGGCAAAAACGACTCGAGAAGAAGGGCTACATCAAGAAGTATGTCGCCATCCTCGACCCCGAGAAGCTCGACCAGGGACTTCTCGTCTTCTGCAAAGTCAAGCTCAAGCAGATCAACCACCAGATTGCCGACACCTTCGTGCGCCGCATCCAGCGCATACCCGAGGTCACCGAATGTTACAACACCAGCGGCGCCTACGACTATTTATTAAAGGTACGCGCCCGCGATATGAAGCAGTACCAGGAGTTCGTCCTCAACAAACTCGGAGAGATAGAGAGCCTCGCCTCCATCGAGAGCACTTTCGTCATGAGCGAGGTAAAACAGAACTATGGCATCAACCTGTGAGGTATCAGACAATAAAAACGGTGTGTGCCACGTTATATATACGATGAACAGAGTCCGAAGGCTCTTCGTAGCAATGATTCTTTTGTTACCATCCATGTTAGGGTGGGGACAAGAGTTTTTCAACTTGACCGCCGACGAGGTCAAGATTGATTCTGTGTTGCCGCTGTTCACCTATACTCAGGAGTTGGGAACCGAGTATGCCGACTCTGTCTATACCATCAGCATTGACTACCCGGAGTTCATCGATATGTCGGAGGCCGACGTAGCACGGTTGCAGAAGATAACTGCCCGCCAGTGGCCTGTGTTACCCGAGGTACAGCAGTACATCGGCGTGTCGCGCCGACGTGGTACGCTCTACGTGGCGTTTGTGCCGATTGTCTTCAGGGATGGCCGTTACCAGAAACTGGTGAGCTTTAAGCTGAAGGTGCAGGGAACCTATAGGTCCTATAAGACCCATAAGTCCCATAAGTCCTATAAGACCTATAAGTCCAATAGGGCTTATGCGCCCCACTCCGTACTGGCCACGGGCCGATGGGCGAAAATTCGCGTGCCGTCGTCGGGGGTCTATCAGCTGACTGACGCATTGGTGCGCAGTGCCGGCTTCAGCGATGTCAACAAGGTGAAGGTCTATGGCTATGGCGGGGCCATGCAGCCCGAGAAGCTGACGGCGGACTACCTCAGCACTACCGACGACCTCGGCGAGGTGCCTACCTGCACCGTTGGCGGCAAACGTCTCTTCTATGCCGTAGGACCCGTCAGTTGGAGTGATAAGACGGCAACGACACGCACGCGAAATCCCTATAGCAGCTACAGCTACTACTTCCTTACCGAGAATGATTCTACACCGCTCACACAGACCGAGGACGAGTTCAAGGCCGCTAATTACCCGCTTCCGCAGGACTACCACACGCTCTACGAGGTAGACGACTACTCATGGTTCCACGGCGGACGTAACCTCTACGACAGCCGGCTCTTCGGTATCGGCACCACCCGCAGCTATCAGTTGGCAGCCACCGCTGGGTCGGCAGGACAGCTGACGGTGGTGCTCACCTACGACGCGCCCTTTGCCGCTACTGTCACCGTCAACGGGACGGCCGTCGGCAACGTCTCCACCACCTCAGGACTCGACAGCTACAGCAAGGCAGCCGTCACCACCAAAACCTTTGCCGTTGATGCGCTGCAGGCCGACAACACCGTCACCATCCAGCAGACGTCGGGCGGCAACGTCCGCCTCGACTATCTGGCACTGCAGTACGACACGCCTCAGCCGTGGCCCGACCTGACTGCCACCGCCTTTCCCGTGCCCGAATACGTGCATAACATCACCAACCAGGACCACCATGCCGACACCGTTGCCGACATGGTCATCGTCATTCCCACGTCGCAGAAGCTGCTGACAGAGGCGCAGCGCCTGGCCGACTTCCACCGCACCCACGACACGCTACGCGTCAGCATCGTACCTGCCGACGAACTCTTCAACGAGTTCGCCAGCGGCACGCCCGACGCCAATG
>Ga0256407_10015149_pt1 | contig 9990 bp, 9 predicted proteins | sample RumenRJG_04DNA_FD_193489 | JGI IMG/M metagenome (GOLD analysis project Ga0256407, IMG submission 193489) | Bovine rumen microbial communities from Lethbridge, Alberta, Canada - RJG_04 | ecosystem: Host-associated > Mammals > Digestive system > Stomach > Rumen | place: Canada: Alberta | collected...
GTGCGCGAGGACATGGCGCAGCTGCGTCTCGTCCGCCGCCGTCTCCGCCGCAACATAGATCGCGTTCCCAAACAGACAGGAGGACGCCAGGTTTTCGACGGAGTACACCCGCAGCGGGCAATCCGCATCCATTGGCTTGCGCCGCTTGCGGAGCGTGTGGTAGAAGCGCAGGTTGGATATGAGGAAAGCGATTGCCGTTACGACAATGCCGATGATCCAAATCGGCTCCAGCACGTCACGCGCACGGATTGCCGTTTCCATCCGCGCAAAGCGTTCCGGCGTGACTTGCTCCGCAACGGTCACGGGGCGCTCCGGCATCAGCGCATAGCGGTTGAAGCCCTCCACCGAGCCGTTCGCCATGTGTTCGATGCTATTGACGTCACACACCGCTTCAAAATTCTGCACGACCTCCGTTTGCTCCGCGACACCTTGTACGCTGACGGGGCTGGACAACACCGTGCCGGGATAGAGCAGCCGCAGCAGCACCAGCGCCCACAGCGCGTACCGCAGCCCCGGACGCATCCGCTTGCCGAAGCCCGCGCGGATTGCGATCACCGTGCCGATCAGCACGCAGGAGGACAGCACCCATGTCAAGTCAGTCATGCTCCCGCCTCCCTTCCTTCAGGATGCGGTACAACTCGTCGATCTCCGCATCGCTCAGGTCGCTCTCCCGCGCCATCGTGCTGACAAGCAGACCGAGCCCACCCGTCCTGATCTTCGAGAGCGTGTTCCGCGCCTCCTGTCGCACGGCGTCGTCCCGCGCAAGCAGGGGGTAAAACAGCTTGCGCGGCCCCGTGGCGTCGATCCGCACCGCGCCCTTGTCGGAAAGACGGTTGAGCATAATGTTGATCGTCGCCTTCGTCCACGCCGTGTCGTCGCGCAAAGCGGTCACCATGCTGCCGATGGTCAGCGGGCTTTCGTCCCACAGCAGGTTCATCAGCTTCCACTCGCCGTCGGACAGGGATAGCTTATTCATCAAAAATCACCTCTTAGCCAAAATAGGATAACAGCTGTTATTGCTATCATAGCGCAAAGGGTAACATTTGTCAACTGCTTTTCGATATTTGTAAATTTCGGGCTGAGAGCCCCATGTGCACGGACTTTTAGCCCCACCTTCACGGGGAAATAGCCCCACCCTCGCGGAGTCAGAGCCGCACCTCCGCTCCGCCCCGAGCAGGAGCGGAGCAGAGACGCTTGGCAGCTAAACCACACTCATCGGGTTTCTTCGTCCCATTGTTGCAGGAGTTTTTCAAGGGATGGTCCGTTCAATTCTTTTTCTCCAAATTGCTCCTCAAACTCTTCCAGTGACATAGCTTGTACCCATTCCGCGAGTTCATCGTCAAACCGCAGGGCGGAAACAACATCCATCAGAATGCCGCCTTCAAAGGCGTAGTACCAACCGTTGCTTAAAAAGTCATGGCCGTCATGCACCCAACGCCAGACATACGCGCGCTCCGTTTTTGTCGCGTGCATCTCGTCGAGATAGGCCTGTACTTCGCGATGCAGTTCTGGATTAAGCTTCGGCATATCACGCCTCCGCTTCCATGGCAGCACTCTCCACAGACTTAAGGCCGTGCCGCTCACGCATGGAGACCTTGCCGTCAATCAGAAGGTCGTAGGCATTGTGGATGATACGGTCCATAATGGCCTCGGAAATCGGGCTGCGGTCCTCGGAGTTTGGGTTAATGCGCTCGTACCATTCACCCGGCTCATACTGAGTGCAGAATATTGTTGCACCGTGGGTGGTTCGTGCTTCCACCAGCTCCAGCAGGTTGTAAGATTCCTGCGGCGTTAAGCAACGGATCAGCCATTCGTCCAAGATCAGCAAATCCACCTTGCGGTAGACCTTAATGGCCTTCTTCATCTCCCCGGCAGCCTGAGCGAGGCTCAGTTCCTCCAACAATTCAGGCAGGCGGATATAACGCACGGACTTGAATTTCCTGCAGGCTGCGTTGCCAAGGGCACACGCGATATAAGTTTTCCCGTTGCCGGAAGCCCCCTTCAATATAATGTGGTGGCCTTCGTCGATATACTTGCAGGTGGCGAAGCGAAGAATCTGCGCTTTGTCGAGCTTGCGGTCCTCATGGTACTCTATATCCTCAATCGTTGCACGGGGTAAGGCAAAGTTTGCGTTACGGATCGTACGCGTCAGTCTGTTTTGCTGGCGCCGGTTCCATTCAGAATCCACCAGCAGTGCGAAGCGCTCCTCAAAGCCCATGGTGCTGTAGGCGCTTGGATCAGTCAACTGGCGCTGGAACTCCGCCGCCATTGCGCTGAAGCGCATGGCCTTCAGCAAATCAATCGTTGTCTGCGTCATTCGGTCGCACCTCCCTTGCGGAAGTACGCCGCCCCGCGCGTAATACCGTGTTGTACAGGCTTTGTATCAGATCTTGTCGTTTCCGGCGCAGCCAGCCTGTCCTGCCCATTCTTCAAGATGGTGCTCAGCGTGCGGATCGTCGGCACCGATGTAAACGACAGCAATCGTTCACAGGCATCTTCCAAACGCTTTGCGCCATAGCGGTCGGCAAGCCGTGTCATGCTGGCGCAGGCCTTATAGCCCTGCTCGGGCTCTTTCCCTACGGTGAGGAAGTGCTGTACAACAGCGGCAGTCTTCTCACCAACAGACTTGCCCCACGCCGAAAAATCATCCGTGTTGTAGTTCAGATACTTCCGGTGTTCCGGAGGCATATGCTCCGGTTTCACAATCGGATCTCGCTTTGCTGTGTAGAGACGCCGGTGCATTGCAACGCGTGTCCCACGGTAGAACACTTCAACCGTCTGCGGTGTCAAGCGCAGCGTCACCTTTTCTCCAATCAGGTCGAAGGGGACGGAGTACCTGTTCAGGCCGTCAGAAACGAGATAATCCCGGCCGATACGCAATTCCGGAGACCACACCGCCGGCTCATAAGGAACCGTAGGTAGGGGCTTCATGAATTCTTTTTCTTCTTGCAGGTAGGCGGTACGCCGTGTCCCCTCGCGTTTTTTGAAAGGCCTGTCGTTCAGATCTTCAAGTTTCTCCGCGGCTGCGGCCTGCGCCTCCTGTACAGAGAAGAATTTCCTGTCCCGAAGAGCGGCAAGCACCCAAGTCGATGCGAATTTGACCGTGCCTTCGGCAAGAGGCTTGTCCTTGGGGTGCTCCACGCGCGCGGGAACAATGGCGGTGTCGTAATGCTCAGCCAATTCCTGATAGCTTCGGTTCAGCACGGTTTCATACCGTGTGTTCTGAGTAACGCCGGTCTTCAGATTATCCGGAATCAGCAGCCGGGTCACGCCGCCGAAATAGTTGTAAGCGTGGACATGGCAGAGAAGCCATGTGTCCAGCTTCATATCCCCGCAGACCTCGACGTAAGCAAAGCAACTGCATGGCAGTACGGCGACAAACAGATAGGCTTTCGTTATCTCGCCGGTTACTGTGTCATGGATATCCAGCGTATTGCCCGCCCAGTCCACCTGCATAGCGTCACCGGGCTTGTGCTGGATGCGCATGGTTGCCTTCGTCACGCGCGCCCACTGCCGATACTTCTCGCAGAACTGCGTGTACATGTAGGGTGTGGTGCCTGCGTTTTCGCACTTCTTGCAGTACTCCGTCCAGAGCAGCGTCAGATTGACGCCCGGCTTCGCAAGCTCGGAGTGGATATAAGCGAAGTCCGGCTGCACATAGATCGACGTGGCGGCGCACTTCTCGGGAAAGAGAATGCTTTTGAGCGCGTCGTTCGTCACGTTCTCGTCCAGCGGCCAAGACACCCCGGCTGACTTTGCTGCGTTTTGCACGTCGCGGATTGTGTGATGTGAGCTGTGGACAATGCTTGCAATGGAACGTTGGCTTTTTTCTGAATCGCTGCTGAGCCTCAGAGTTTCTCGGTAGTTTACCATACGGTAACCCCCTTTTGGTTTGTAGTCATGCTGCTGCATGCCACAACCATTATAGAGGGTTAGGTAGCACTGCGGCTCTAATCCGTGAAAGTGCGGCTTTTACGCCGAGACACCGCGGCTAAATCACCGTGCAGGCGTGGCGTCTGTTCCGAAATTTACAGCCGGTTATATTCCACTGGAAATACAAGCTTGACGATATTGATATATCCCAAGAACCTTCGGTTGAAACACTACCGCTCAAAAAGTCCAGTTAATTATCAGACGTTATATTAGTATAGGCGACAAAAGACCCGCTGCGTGGCACGTTGACCAAAAGTTCTGCATAAGCGATCATCATTCCATAAACGATAATGCCAACAACAGAAAAGGCAAGGATCACAGCGGGGCCCATATCGCGGATAAGCGCACCGAGACCGAGAAAATAGCATGAGCCGATCACACCGCCAAGGCCAATGAAAGATACCTGCCAGCTTTTGATCCCCCGTTTGAGTTCGATGGTGTTTGTTGTAATTTGCTTCATAAAGTCCTCAATAGTTCTTAATTACGCACAGGAGCAGAGAAAACCAACTTCAGTGAGATGGAGCGAAATCAGTCATGAATATCAGGGAACAGGTTATCGAGCAAAGCCGTGCAGAAACGCTCCTCCCACTGATACATACCAGAATAGTCGCCGTGATGATCGCTGTCTGGCGCACCCTGACCGTTCATAACATAGAAGATGCCCATCTTGGTCTCGCGATTAACAAACAATCCTGCCAACAGACCGTAAGCTTCGCCGAAATGACCGGAGAGAACCACATTGCGGTCCTTTAGGAAGCGATCCCGCGGACCTGATGCTACGATCTGGATGCCGGGACCGTAACAGGTCATCAAGCCGTCATAAGTATCACCGTTATTCTCGGAAGGAACATAAGTCCAATATGGGGTGAACATAGTATCAAGAGATTCCTTGGAGATGATCTTCTTCCCATCGACCATACCATCATTGAGAAATAATTCGGCCAGCTTCATTTCCTCGTTCATACTAATACGCAGACCGCCCTGCGGAGAGAACAGCGTGCCGTTGAAGCCGATCTGATAGTTTTTTAGGTCCGCCATAACGTTAGCTCCATGCAGGTCAGGATTGGTGATCAGCACCTGATCGCGGGGCTGCAGCTCTCCCTTATAGTCATCGATCTGTGCGCTCCAAGGCTGGGAAGCGTCCCATTTATCGCCGTTGACAGACTGATAGAGTGGAGAGAGCAGGTCAAGATCCTTTTCGTCGAAATCGCCAACATTGAAGGACGCATTCATACCCATTGGCTCGAGAATGGTTTCCTTGAGGAACACGTCAAATCGTTTGCCGCTCAAACGCTCAAAAACGGTGCCGATCACACCGTAGTTGAGATTGGTGTAGGCAAAAAAGCGGCCGGGCTCACGGTTCACGCCATCGCTGCTGTTGGCAAAATGCTCGCCATCGGCATAATACTTTCCGTCGGGCAGGAAGAACTGCTCCATATTGAATTCCGGAGCAATGGAGTAAACGCTGCCATCACGAATGGAGGAGGTGTGGCTCATCAGCATACGCAGCGTGATCTTTTTGTTGGGATAATTGGGATTGCGGAGCGAAAACCCGAGGTAGGAGCTGACATCTTCGTCCAAGTCGAGCTTGCCCTGTTCCACGAGTCGCATCACGCTCAATGCGGAGAAAACCTTGGAAATCGAGGCGGTACGGAAACGGGTATCAGCAGTAAAGGGCTTGACGCCGACCTTGCCGCTTTCATCAAAGGTGCGAAACCCTTTGCAGCCCTGATAGAGAAGCTTGCCATCCCTGAAAGCCATCACGCCGCAACCGGGAACCGGAATCACGGGGTCGTCCAAAATGGCGTCAAGATCTTTTTCCAATTTCTTGATCTGTTCTAGTTCTTTTGCATTGAGAATTACTTTTTCCATAATATTTCCTCCGTATTTGTTTGATGAAAAAGGGCACAGAAGCAAAACCTTTGCTATTTACATATGCACGGTAAGGCGGTATAATTGCGCTGTATTTTTGAGAAAAGCAGGAATAGCTATGGCAATGAAAGAGGATTTTTTCTCGGTGACCGCCCCGAAGGTGTCTGACCTGAATGATTCAGATCTGCACATTTACAATTATATCGTACAGAATATCCACACCGTTAAAAACGAAAGTATCCGCGCACTGGCACACAACTGTTTTGTGTCCACAACGACGATATTCCGTTTCGTGCAGAAGATGGGATTTTCCGGATATGCCGACTTTATAAATCTGCTGCGACTGACGGATTATATGCAGGACTCGCAGGAACCGCTTCCGAAGGAAGCTTATGGCAGCTTTGAAACAAGCTATTTCGCCAACATAACAGAGTCGATCCGCTACGTTATGAGCGAAGATGCGTGTCGATTTGCCTCAATGCTCGGTGTGGGGAACGGCGTGGTCCTGATCTCCGACAACTATTGCTATGAGGCTGCCCGCTATGCGTACCGTATGCTTCGAATGCACGGGGTGCGGGCAGAAGTGCCGATGTTTGCCTACGAATATGCATCTATAAATGATTACCTGCAGGAAAACGACCTTTTATGGGTGTTTACGATATCCGGTCAGGAAAATTTTGCCATCGAATGCGTGGAGCGCCTCCGTGCCGGAAACAACCCCTGTGTGGTCACTTTTACAGACAGGGAAAACGCAATGCTGCGCCGCCTCAGCGATATTTTCATTTTATTCCACATAAGCGGAGAAGACCAAAACGCCTATCGTCATTCACTGGTTCCACTGTTTATAGGGATCGACCGTTTTATATATTATTACCATCACTGCAAAGCGGAAAATGACACAGAGGGAGAATAAGAAAATGAACAGTTTATTTACCATTCCCAAAAAAGATGGGTTCCGCCTTTGGGCGGAATACAATTGGCACACGGGAGCTTGGATGCTTTGGCCACAGCGTCAGGATAATTGGCGTATGGGTGCAAAATATGCCCAGAAAGCGTTTGCTAAAGTGGCAAATACGATTGCCGAATTTGAGCCGGTCACAGTCTGTGTCAATGCAGCGCAGTACGAGAATGCACGCAATCAGCTCAACAGTGAAGTGCGGGTCATTGAGATGAGCAGTCAGGAAGCTTTCCTGCGAGACGTTGCACCGACCTTTATCACGAACGGAAACGAGATCCGCGGCATTAGCTGGACTTTCAACGGCTACGGCGGATTGATGGAGGGACTGTACTTTCCTTGGGATCTAGACGATCAGATCGCGCAGAAGATCTGTGAGCTGATCGGTATTCATCATTACAGTGTGCGCGAGTTCGTTTTTGAGGGCTGCGCATATCGCTATGACGGGGAGGATACCATCGTCGTAACAGAGGAGTGTTTGCTCAGCGCAGGACGCAATCCGAGCCTCACAAAAGAGGATATGGAGTCAACGCTTAAAAGCTATCTTGGCATTCGCAAGATCATCTGGCTCAAGCGAGGCCTTTATATGGATGAGGGAAAAGGCCATATTGACAATCTGTTCTGTTTTGTCAAACCCGGAGAAGCGCTGCTGTCCTGGACGGAAGATCCGGAGCACCCGCAGTATGAGATCGTGCGCGAAGCACTTGCAACACTAGAAAAGGAACGGGATGCGAGGGGACGAAAGATCCGGATCCATAAAGTTCCGCTGCCCAAAGGTATCGTCATCACGGAAGAAGAGGCAACGGGGATCGACAAGAGCAAGTTCTCCATAAGCCGCAAAGCCGGTGATATAATGGTCGCTTCGTACTTAAATTTCTATATGCCCAACGGCGGTCTGATTTACCCGATATTTAACGAGAACAGCGACTGCGAGATGGAAAAGATCCTCCGTCAGGTATTTCCAAAGAGAACGCTGGCCGGGATAGATGCGCACGAAATCTTTCTCGGCGGCGGCGGGATACATTCTATCGTGATGGAGCAGCCCAGTCTGCTCGGAAATATTTACTGAAAACACAAGCATTAAAGGAAAGGGCTCCTAACGAGGAACAATGTGTCTTCGTCAGGAGCCTTTTGTTCCTTAAAGAGGGAGAAAAAAGCGTGTATTATTTCTTGGCTTCCAGTTCAGCCATCTTGGCATTGTAAGCCTTGCGGGAATACGGATACTTGATAGCAAGGAATGCAATGATCAGGCCGAAGATCAGGCCGCCGACACCGTAGATGGTGCGGATACCGGAAATGGCTCCAGCACTCTGAACGGCAGCAGCTTCATCAAAGCCGAAGAAGTCAAGGCCAACGCCGACTAACCACATACCGATGGAGCAGCCAAACTTGTTGACGCAGGAAAGCAGAGAGGTCATAGCACCGGCACGATTGGTGCCAGTTTCCAGTTCATTGATGGAGATAACATCAGCGGCCACGGAGTAGATCAGCGTCCAGAACGTAGAATTGCCGAGCGCGGAGAAACACAGAGCGAGAATGTACAGAGGAATGGTAGCAGGAAGAACGCGGGGCAGGAACATGCCGAAGCCATAGCAGAAGAAGCCGATAATCATCATCGTGCGTTTGTCGATCTTTTTGGAGAGGTTGCCCATAACCATCGCCATCACGATCATATAGAAGCACTTTCCCATATTGATGACGCCGATTTGAACATCGGTAAGTTCATAGAAGTAGGTTTGGACGTAGATGTTGCCGGAGGCCTGAATGCCGACGATGCAGTTAGCAAACAGAGCAATGAGAACAAGAATAATGAAGGTCTTGTCCGTCAGGCAATCCAGGAAATCCTTGACCGTGAAGCTGTTTGCTTTCGCTTCCTTGTCGCTGAGGTTTATCTCCTTACCCTTGGTGCAAACGCCAGCGAGGAAATAGGAAACGAAGCAGAACGCGGCGGTGACGATGGCGACGATTGCCCAACCGACCTTTTCGGTAGAGCAGCGGTTGACCAGAATCATTGTGCAGCCGGAAACGGCCAGTTCACCGGCATACATGAAAGCGGAGGAGAAGCCGCGGATGGAGGACTGCTCATCATAGTCCTTGGTCAACTCCTGACCGATGATGATGTGGTTCATATCGCACATCGTGAAGAACAACCAGAAGAAGATGTTGAGAATGACGTAGTAGAAGATCTTTACGCTGTCAGACTCGAAATCAAATGCAGAGAAGAGCAGATACACGGTGATGCCAAGAGGCACGGAAGCGCGCATCATCATAGGACGGCGAGTGCCAGTCTTAACCTTGAGACGGTCACTGAATACGCCGATGATCGGGTCGGTGACAGCATCCCAAATAACAGCGAAGAGAGAGATGGTGCCGGCAACTGCTGCATTTACGCCAGCAAAACTGGTCATAAAGTAAATGAAGTAGTAGTAATACAGATTGTAGGCAAGGCCTGAACCGAGCTGACCGATACCATAACCAATCTTAGTGCCGACAGAGAGCTTACGATTGAAGTTTTCCATAATTGTTTCTCCTGTCCTAAATATTTTTCTCTCCTTTTGGCAGTGAGCGCTCTGCACAATTCGCATTATATTCGGTCAAAAATATTTATGCAACATTAACGGCGCATTGCGGAACGCTGTTCCTATAAAATGAAACAAGAAGGCGGCCAATCTTGCTTGACAGCGTCATAAAATCCTCATATCATATAAATATGCAAGAATAGATGCATCAAACCATGAAATGAGGTATTTGTTAAATTGTCTTGGGGAATATTATGCGTAATTATTGCATCGCTGCTTTTCGGCATAACACCGTTAGGTAATAATTATGTCCTTCTCAGCGGAATGCAGCCGGCCTGTGTACTGACCTATCAGGTGCTCATTATGGCATCTGTCTGCTTTTTCGCCGCAAAAGTAAAACATATATCCATCAAGGTCAGTCGGAAAGACGCAGTGCCTTTGCTGCTGCTCGGTGCGATCGGCATGGGCTTCACGGATTATTTTCTCAACCTCAGCATGAAGCAGATGCAGGTCTCATCTGTCATTATGTTGCATTTCCTGTATCCCACGATCGTCCTAATTGCATCGGTGGTTTTTTTTCATCAGAAGCTTTCCAAATTTACCGTCTGCGCTGTGGCTTTAAGCCTGACGGGGCTGATCTTGGTGACGGACTTTTCCAGCGTCATTACACCCCTCGGAGCGACCTTTGCTATTGGCTCTGCTGTTACCTAT
>Ga0256407_10015151_pt1 | contig 9989 bp, 11 predicted proteins | sample RumenRJG_04DNA_FD_193489 | JGI IMG/M metagenome (GOLD analysis project Ga0256407, IMG submission 193489) | Bovine rumen microbial communities from Lethbridge, Alberta, Canada - RJG_04 | ecosystem: Host-associated > Mammals > Digestive system > Stomach > Rumen | place: Canada: Alberta | collected...
GTTATTAAGGACTGTATGGGTGACCGCGGTGCCTTCGATAAGATTAGCCAGGCAGGCGGCTATACCACCATCCGTACCGGTCAGGCTCAGGATGCCAACGCTATCCTGATTCCCAAGGAGGATGCCGACGAGGCTATGGACTGCGCATCTTGCATCGGCTGTGGCGCTTGCGTAGCAGCTTGTAAGAACGGTTCGGCAATGCTGTTCGTATCGTCTAAGGTCTCTCAGCTCGCCCTGCTTCCCCAGGGTCGCGTAGAGGCTGCCCGTCGTGTGAAGAACATGATCGCCAAGATGGATGAGCTCGGCTTCGGTAACTGCACCAACACCCGCGCTTGCGAGGCCGTTTGTCCAAAGAACGAGACCATCGCTAACATCGCCCGCCTCAACCGCGAGATGATTAAGGCAAAGCTCGCTGATTAATGTAATTACACCTTATTTATAATAAGAGCGCCGCAGAGAAGATACTTGCGGCGCTCTTTTGTTCTGCGTGTTGCTTTTTGTTGTGCGTGTTGCTGTGCCAAAGCAACAAACTCAACGGGCATTAGCTCGCGGAACGCTTTATTACACGCCTGCTTCACGCCCAGCAACACCTTTCCCAGCGGCTTCTCCATCCGTTCTTTCACAAAAAGGATGGCGTGCAGATGGTCGGGCATCATCTGTAATGCCACCACTTTCACCTCTCGATGATGGCTGCCTATCGTTTGCCAAATCTTTGCCACAGCCTCACCCAATGGCGCCAGCTGGATGTGAGGCGCCTCCACTTTTCATGCGTCTTTTGCTGTCTTTTATTATTTCAAAGAAAGGTTATTATAATATAATACACGGATTAGATTATATACTTTCCATATAAAACAACCTAACACATGGATTAGATTATATATATAATGCTTAAAACAATCTAATACACGGGTTAGATTATATACACAATATCTAAAATAATCTTTCACATGGGTTAGATTATATCAGTGTCCTTTTTTTGAGAAAAAAGCTTGGCAGAATGATTTTTTCTTCGTATATTTGCAGCAAAATAGCGTAAAGGAGGAAAAATCTAGAAGACGATGGGAAGAGACGGACGAGGTAATGCCTGGAAGTACAGGCAATGGAGACCACACGGACTGAGCGGCGTCCCCCGGAACTATACGGAGCGTAAACTAAAGGACGAGCCGCAGTTCAAGTTCGACGACGTGTTCATCACGCCGCTGAGACAGAAGCGCCGCTATTCGGAGGACGGCTACGTGAGCTACGTGGAGTTTGAGCGGAAGACGGAGCCGACGGGCATCAAGATATTCGATGCCTTTCTGCAGTTCCTTACTGCCGGCGAGTCGGACCTTCAGGTTTTCGCCGATCGCCACGGGCTGAGGCTCACTGACATCGACTCGATGGTTTTCGTGCTGACGGGCATGCGCGGCGTGGACTTCCGCCAGAAGTATCAGGTGAGGATGGCCGACCAACTGCTACGCTGGACTGACATGACCGTCGCCGAGGTAGCCAATCGCTCGGGCCTTGGCTCGGCGAACAATCTCTACTTGAGCTTCAAGCGCGAGTACAATCTCGCCCCAGGCTACCGCCGGCAGCGCATCCGCAAGGCGGGTGACGTAGGGAAATATAAGTTATAACCAACATCTAACGAATATTGATTATGAACATTGGAGACAAGGCGCCCGAGATATTGGGCAAGGACGAGCAGGGACGGGATATCCGTCTGAGTGATTACAAGGGACGTAAGCTGGTGCTGTATTTCTATCCGAAGGACAACACGAGCGGGTGTACTGCTGAGGCTTGCAGTCTGAGAGACCATTATACAGAGCTGCAAGGCGCAGGCTATGAGGTGGTGGGTGTGAGCAAGGACTCGGCTGCTTCGCACGTGAAGTTCAAGGAGAAGCACGAACTGCCTTTCCCCCTGATTGCCGATGTTGACAAGACGCTGTTGCAGGCGATGGGTGCCTGGGGCGAGAAGGTGATGTACGGCAAGAAGACCGAAGGTACCATCCGCACCACCTTTATTATCAATGAAGAGGGCATCATCGAGCAGATTTTTGCAGGCAAACAGGTGAAGACCAAGGAACATGCTGAGCAAATACTGAACAAATAGTTACCGTAGGCAAAGGTGCTGACGCCAAGCCCGAGTTTACACAGGTGGTACGCTGAAAATAGATGGATTTAAACGAACTGATAACGCTGGTAAACGATGCGGTGTGGGGCTACGTGCTCATCTTCGCACTCGTTGGATGTGGCCTGTGGTTCACATGGCGCACCCACTTCATGCAATTCCGCATGATTGGCGAGATGTTTCGAGTGCTGACAGACTCGGCAGTCGACTCCCTGGAGACGCATGTCGGAGAAATGAATACCCAACAGCGTCGTATCTCCTCGTTTCAAGCCTTTGCAGTCAGTGTCGCCACCCGTGTTGGAACAGGCAATCTGGCTGGCGTTGCCTCCGCCATCGCCATTGGCGGTCCTGGAGCCGTGTTCTGGATGTGGATGATAGCGTTGGTGGGCTCAGCAACGGCTTTCGTTGAGTCAACGCTGGCACAGTTGTTTAAGCAGAAACACAAGGACTCGTATATCGGCGGTCCTGCCTATTACATCCAGCGCGGTCTGCACCAGCGTTGGCTCGCCATCACGTTTGCCGTGCTGATTACTTGTCAGTTCGGACTCTCCAATAACTCCATTCAGGCCAATACCATCTGTGGTGCCATGCAGGAAGCCTTCGGCTGGTCGCCCGTATGGGTGGGTGCTGTTTTGGCTGCCTTAGGACTCATCATCGTCTTTGGTGGCATCCAGCGTATTGCAATGGTTTGTGGTGTGTTGGTGCCCATCATGGCCATTGGCTACCTGGTCTTAGCCATCATCGTTGTCGTGATGCATATCGAGTTGATTCCCCATGTCTTCAAAGTCATCGTGTTCAACGCTTTTGGTATTGAACAGATAGCTGGAGGCGGTATAGGAACAACGGTTATGTATGGCGTGAAGCGAGGTTTGTTCTCTAATGAGGCAGGTGAGGGTAGTGCACCCAATGTGGCTGCAACGGCTACGGTGACTCATCCTGTGAAACAAGGCCTTATTCAGGCGTTGGGAGTCTTTACGGATACATTGCTGGTTTGCTCATGCACAGCCTTTATCATCCTTATCAGCGGCCTCTATAACGTGCCTGAACTTAACGGCATTGCCTTGACGCAGTCGGCTTTGCAGTCTGAGATAGGTTCTGCAGGTCCTGTGTTTATAGCCATTGCCATCCTGCTCTTCGCCTTCTCCAGCATCATTGGCAACTATTATTATGGTGAGGCTAACATCCGTTTTATCACGCCCAATCAGAAGGTGATGACCCTTTATCGCATCTTCTCGGCAGGTGTGATGGTGATGTTTGGTGCACTCGCCAGCTTCGAGCTTGTCTGGAACATTGTCGACTTCTTTATGGCCTTCCTGACCGCCTGCAACTTGATTGCCATCGTGCTCTTAGGCCGTTATGCCTTCCGTTTGCTCGACGACTATCGCAGTCAGAAGCGACGTGGCATCAAGGAACCTACGTTCCATCGCAGTCAACTGCCTGAATTGGAAAACGAACTGGAGTGTTGGGAATAACGATTAAGGATTTTACTCCACCCTTATGCACATTATATATGGATAGAACGAAGGATATATATTGGGTTACACTGGTGGGCAGCGTGGTAAACGTTGTCCTGTTGCTTTTCAAGTTTGTTGCAGGCATCATAGGTCATAGTGCTGCGATGCTTGCCGATGCCGTCCACTCCCTTTCTGACTTCGTGACGGATGTCATCGTGCTGGTGTTTATCCGTATCAGTGGCAAGCCTCAGGATAAGTCGCACGACTATGGTCACGGAAAATACGAGACATTGGCAATGACACTGATAGGTTTTGCTTTGCTGTTGGTGGCTTTAGGCATCTTGAACAGCGGTGCTATGAAGATCAAGTTGTGGCTGGATGGCGAACAGCTGGAGGCTCCGGGAACCATCGCCCTGTGGGCAGCCTTGTTGTCTGTGGTTTTGAAGGAAGGCGTCTATCGTTATTCCATGATCAAAGCGCGCCAATTGAACTCGCCTGCCGTTGAGGCTAATGCGTGGCATCATCGCAGCGATGCCCTTTCTTCTATAGGTACGGCGGTGGGTATTGGTGGTGCCATCTTCCTAGGGCAGCGTTGGACAGTATTAGACCCCATCGCTTCTGTTGTAGTGGGCATCTTCATCGTCAAGGTATCTGTCAGCTTGTTGCGCAGAGGCATTGGCGATTTGTTGGAACAATCGTTGCCTGATGCTGTTGAGGAAGAGATCTTGCAGCTGGTTGCCGCATTGCCTGGTCTCTCGAAACCTCACGATCTTCGTACACGAAGAATCGGGAACCATTATGCCATCGAACTGCATATCCTGATGGATGGCAACATCACCCTTCGCGAAGCTCACGACAAGGCATCGGAAGTGGAAAAGACATTAAAGAGCCACTATGGAGAAGAAACCCATGTGGCTGTGCATGTGGAACCAAAAGGCGAATAATCCTTATTTCACTTTCCAGACATTCAGTACAATACCCTTGAATTCCTGCGTCCATTCGGGCTGACAGACAAAGAGGGCATTGTTCAGCCAAGCATAACGGCTGTCAGATGGTGCCTCGAACTGAGGCGCAGCCTTGAAGTAGAATGACGGTTGTCCGTTGGCATCCTTTCCGTTATAGATGATGCCACGATTTCTCACGTGGATGTTCACACCATCATCAGTAAGGATGCAGTAAATGGCTTCCAACTCCGTCCTGCTACCGTCAGCAGAGGCTAACTGATAGTCGGCACCCCCGTTCAGTATCGTACCTTTAATTTGTGGACCCTCAAACGTTCCTCCTGTAATCGGAATGACGAGTCGCTTGCCATGAGGTGTTTCCCCCACGCTGAAGGCTTGGTCGATGTGTACTCTCAACTGTAGGGCAAACTCCAGTTGTGGAGTGTCCTTGGGTGGATAGGTCTGTGCTTGGATGGTCAACACCGTAACCATCAGCATCACCAGAGTCACTGTAATCTTCTTCTTCATCATCTTTCTAACTCATTTGTAAAGGGAAAAATAACCTTATTGCTTCTTAATCTGTTTAACAGGGAAGGTGAAATAGGTGTCGGGGAAGGGCTCGTCGACTAGTGTGAAGTGCCACCACTCTGTGTCTACGGGCTTGAAGCCGTGACTCAACATCACCTTGCGCAACAGCATACGGTGTTGAAACTGCTCTTCGGTAATGCTGTCGTTGGGGGTATATTCAAACGTGTCTGGATTGCCGCCGAAGTCAGGATGACTCTCAATGCCGAACCAGTCGAAGGTGCCACCCATGTCGAGCTCCTTCTCGGTGTTCATGTCAAAGAGTGTCAGGTCCACCGTTGAACCGCGAGTGTGACCACTCTTCTCCATGATATAGCACTGTGGGAAAAGCACCTCCTTCTCCAGTTGTGGATAGAAATAACGCTTCATCAGCGAATCGTTGGCATCCTTTGACCAGCGTACGAAGTGGTCGACAGCCTTCTGAGGACGGTAGGCATCGTAGATTTTCAGTCGATAACCCATCTTCATCACTTCCTTGCTCACTACCTGTAAGCTGTCGGCAGCCTGCTTCGTCAGCAAAGCCGTAGGCTCCTCATAACCGTCAATACGAGTACCCACAAAGTTGTAGGTGCTGAAATAACGTATCTCCAGGATGGCATCGGGCACCGCATCCGTCAAGGTGACAAACGCACTTCGGTCGTTCGGACGTACAAACTCACCTTTCTTGTCCGTGCAAGCCATCAGCAGCATTACTGCCAGCAAAAACAATCCAGTTCTTTTCATATGAGTCGTTGTAAGTAATTATAAATTAGGTATTCGGTTGCAAATATACGTAAAAAAAACGAGACAATTGTTAGGATGATAAGAAAAATGTTGTATCTTTGCAAGCAGAATTGTGTGATAACTAAATTATTTGTTATGAAGAAAGTATTAGTTTTTGGTGGGCTGTTTGCGCTGATGTGCACAATGATAGCCTGTGGTGACAAGACGAAGAGTAACCCAGAGGCAGACTCGCTGCGTACACAGTTGTCAGCTCAGATGGAGGAAATGGACGAGATGAATCTCTTCCTGGATGCTGTGAACATGAGCATGGACAGTGTGGTGAATATGGAAGGTTCTGTGTTGCGTACATCAGGCGAAAGTCCTTTGTCGCGCAAGGAGCAGATTCAGAAGAACATGGAGGCTTACAAGCTGATTCTGCAACAACAGCGTGAGCGTCTGGACATTCTGGAGAAGAAGTTGAAGGACAGCAATGCCTATGCTGGTAAGATGCAGAAGACTATTGCAGCCCTGAAGCAGCAGTTGGAGGAGAAAGACCAGGCTATTATTAAGTTGTCTGAGGAACTGGAGCAGCGTAACTTCCAGATTGAGGAACTGAAAGACAATGTTGACAACCTGAATGTTCAGGTAGCTGAGCTGGAGGAAGACTCTAAGGCTAAGCAAGAAGAGATTAAAGAAAAGACAGACCAGATGAACGAGGCTTATGTCTTCATTGGCGACAAGAATGCATTGAAGAATGCCGGTCTGCTTGAAGGTGGTTCACTCCTGAAGAAGTCGAAGTTGAACACATCGAACATCGACAAGAAGTTGTTTAAGAAGGTGGATATCCGCTACGTCAAGAGCTTCCCGATTCCAGATAGCAAGCCTGAGGTACTGTCACAGATGCCATCAGGTTCCTATGAGATTACGAAGACAGGCAACAACTCTTCTCAGCTGACTATTACTGACCCTGCCCGCTTCTGGGGTGTTTCGCGCTTCTTGATTATCAGATATTAATCCGATCGTTCGACGATAAGCAAAAAGAAAGCATCTGGTTTTCGCCAGATGCTTTTCTTGTAGATATAAGATACTTTTCTTTATAGATAAAAGATAGATTCTGGTCCCATGCAGAACAACAGGTCGAGAATGCTCAGATTAGGCTGGAAGCCATGCTTTTGCTGAAAGACCTGCCAATAGGGGCGAGGAATGAAATCACTATCGGGCTGGGGGTGCTTGGTATTGATAACCTCACGATAGTCGTTATCGCATTGCCTCACATAGTCCGTTGTATATTCCACCTGAGGCTGAATGTCTATTAATTGGCAAATGGTCTGACGAATGGCCTCATTGAAATCGATGAGGAAGTCGTAACGCTTCTCGAAGAAAGGACGGATATCGTCAGCATAGTATTCAAAGAAAGGACTCTCGCTGTAAGCCGACATGAGTGCATTCCAGTGGATGCGTCGCCACTGGTTATGGTCGCTGATGCGGAGGTCTTTCATTAAAGCTTTCTCATCAGTATGCTCCACAGGCACCGTCAATGCTTGCAGTCCATTTGTCGTCGCAATGACACAACGATTGCGATAGGTCTGCTTCTGGTAGGAATCATATTGTTCGATGAGGCAATGGTCAAAGCGCTTCAGCTTCTGATACCATTGTACAGGACCGAAGTAGGTAGTCTGGAGAATGGCCGTTGTCATTGCAATCGGATGTTATGACGGTTATAGAGAACGGTTACAACGCGTCCGATGATTTGGTTCTCAGCAATGAATCCCAGATGGCGCGAGTCAACAGGGTTCTTCTGGTTGATGGCTTCCAGCCAGTAATAGTCCGTCTTGGCACAGTTGACGAGCCCTGGTACCAACAGCGGACCGTTCATCGTACGGATGGTATCGCCAGGAATGGCAGTACAGCGGGCGATGTATATCCCGTCGACGGAATCGCAGGGCACCTTGAAGGCGATGATGTCACCCTTCTTCACAGGCTGGCGCATCAGTCGACTGTAGGGTAGCAGTCCGTTACCCTCGATACGCATTCCATAGCTGCAACGATTAATCAGCAACTGATCGCCATTCTTATAAAGAGGAGCCAGTCCGTTGCCATTCACGCTATGAACAGAAACGACCAAAGCACGTGCCATCAACATCAGCGCGAATGCTGATGCAAATGCCATCACGTACTTCAGCCCTATATTCATCGTCTTACATCTTCCGTCTTACATCAGACATCTACTTGATATTATCTACAAAGCGGAACAATCTGTTCCAGCGGATGCCAGAGAAACCGCTACGGTCTGGGTCTGAGCTCCACCAGATAAAGATGGGTTTACCTACGATATGGTCTTCTGGTACGAAGCCCCAATAGCGTGAATCCAGCGAGTTGTGACGATTGTCGCCCTGCATCCAGTAGTAGTCCATCTTGAAGGTGTACTTCGTGGCTACCTGATCGTTAATGTATATCTTGCCATCCTTCACCTCCAACTTATTACCCTCATAAGTACGAATGGGACGCTCATAGATGGGCAGGTTCTTCAATGTCAGGTCAATGCTCTTGCCTTTGGCAGGAATCCAGATAGGACCGTAGTTGTCGCGAGTCCAGTGCATATTGCCGTTCAGTGGATAGATGTCCAAATCGTTGGCATCGGTGTTCAGCGCAATGCTCTCCACGATGTCGGTACGCTTCTTCAGTTCCTTCACAGCAGCATTGGTCAGCGGCATGTAACCCTGCGTGTTGAGACTCATCAAGTCTTCCATCGTAATGCCCAGTTCTTTCATCAAGTCGTCGCTCAGACGGTCTTTCAGCTTGACATGATAAGTGTACTGCACATTGTCTGGTTCTTTGTTGGGCTTACCATCCAGATAGACGATGTGGTCCTTAATCTGCAACGTCTGTCCTGGCAGACCCACACAACGCTTCACATAGTTCTCACGACGGTCGGCAGGACGTGTGTCAATCAAACCATACTCCTGTGGATTGGCTTGAATGGTTTGTTTACCAGCCTGATAGATGGTGTTGAAATAAAGAGGCAACTGCTCCTGCGTCAACGAATCGGGATTAGGGCGCTGGGGATAGGTCTGGTAACCAATCTGATAGCACATCTGGTAGAAGTCGTAAGCCTGATACTGGGGCGCAGAACAAATGGTATCTCCAGCGGGATAGTTGAACACCACGATATCGTTCAACTGTATCTGGCCCAAGCCCTTCACTCTGCGATAGTCCCAATGGGGCCACTCGATATACGACTTGCACTCGAACAAAGGCATGGTGTGCTGTGTCAAAGGCATGGTCAACGGAGTCTCAGGAATACGAGGTCCATAGCTTACCTTCGATACAAAGAGGTAGTCGCCTGTTAGCAACGATTTCTCCAGCGAACTCGAAGGAATGACGTAGTTCTGGAAGAAGAACAGGTTGATGAAATAGACAGCCACCAAGGCGAATACCAAAGCATCTACCCACGACATGACAAACTTCGTAGGTCCTTCAGCATCCTTCCACCATTGCCACTTGATTTTCTTTGTGATATAGACATCATAGATGAAAGGAATGACAAGCAGTCCCCACCATGACTCTACCCAATAGAGGAACAGCAGGTAAAGCACCAATACACAGATGAACTTCAGCCACTGCACCTTCATATTCAGCTTTTTCTTTTTCTCCATAATTTCTATTTTTCTAGAATTTCTAGATTATCTAGACTGTCTAGACCATCTAGAATTTAAACATATCGCTGATGGTCAGCAATCCCTGATGGTCCTTGGTGTATTCAGCAGCCAAGACAGCTCCCAAGGCAAAGCCCTGACGAGAGTGGGCATCATGGGTAATGGTAATGATATCGGCCTCAGAATCGTAACGAATGGTATGGATGCCAGCCACCTCGCCACGACGGATATGGTCGATGCGAAGCAGTTTGGGATCAGTAGTATCCTCAGCCCAAGCTTCCTTGCGGTCGATATTCTCCAAAATACCTTCAGCCAAGGTGATGGCTGTTCCTGAAGGATGGTCGAGCTTATGCACATGGTGCGTCTCTTCCATCTCCACGTCATACTGTGGGAACTGGTTCATGATTTTTGCCAGATACTTGTTGACAGCACTGAAGATAGCCACGCCAATGGAGAAGTTGGAAGCCCAGAACAGCGTCTGTCCTTCCTCAGAACACATTCTGCGAACATCGTCGCCATGCTCTTTCATCCATCCTGTACT
>Ga0256407_10015156_pt1 | contig 9988 bp, 8 predicted proteins | sample RumenRJG_04DNA_FD_193489 | JGI IMG/M metagenome (GOLD analysis project Ga0256407, IMG submission 193489) | Bovine rumen microbial communities from Lethbridge, Alberta, Canada - RJG_04 | ecosystem: Host-associated > Mammals > Digestive system > Stomach > Rumen | place: Canada: Alberta | collected...
TGGAGATGTCGTGACTGTTCTTGTGACGGCAAATACGGGCAATAGCCTTAATGCTGTCGCTTGTGAAAAATACTATCCTGTGACAGATATAACAGTGACTCAATTCTTAAACAAGCCTGATGATGCAGAGACTTATTATCGTCTTACGGGCACGATAACAGAGATAACGAGCGAAGTGTGGGGTAATCTTTATCTGACAGACGGAACAAACAGTGTATTTGTTTATGGTACTTATCCAGGATGGGGTGCCACAGGCAACAATAGAAAGAATTGCATTGAGACTAAGAACATAGAGGTTGGTGATAAAATAACCATTTTAGGATCAAAGACAACCTACAACGGAACGCCCGAATTGTATAATGGTATATATGTCAGTCATGAAAAAAGCGCTACATCGCAAACCATCTATCGTGAACCTTATACGGTATGGGGTGCTACTATGTCGCAGACCAAGAGTTATATGAGCGGTTACACGCTTTACAAAGAGGAAACAACATCCTTAGCGTACATAGGAAAAGATAAGGAGACGCTTATTATGTATAATTTCGTAGACTCCAAGCTGTCGGGTTCAGCTGTAGCGGTTACCACGTCGGCAGCAACGCGGACAGAAATAGGCGCCCAGTTGCAGAGTCGTGGATACCAGTATGTCGGTGAGAAAGATGGAACGTATATCTATCTGTCAACAGATCAAAAGACGATAGCGACAATTTCTGAGAATTCATCAGTAGGAGCGTACTACATATACTATCTGCCCTATAGCGAGTCACCTTCAACAAAGCTGTTTGAGGAGCCTTATGTCAACTGGGGTGCTACACGCTCAACAGTAAAGTCGGCTGTGTCTAACCGTGGCTATACGCTAATAGATGAGAGCACGTCTTCTTCAGACAACTATTATCTGGCATATAACGGAAAGTACAAGGAGACGTTCACAATGTATCAGTTTGACAGCAGTATGAAACTGTCACAAGCGATTATCGCTTGTTCTCCTTCTTCCGTCAGTCTTGCTGATGCACGAAGCTACGTCGCATCATCCTCAGGTCTGTCGTACACCTATGTGACTACGAGCTCTGACGGTAAGCAGTATTTCTATTTGTCAGGTGATGGCAATACAATCGCTATTGTATATACTATGACGAGTAGCACAACAGAGGTAACAACCATCGCTTTTATTAGCTATAGCAGTGTGGTGTCGAGCACTCGTCAGCTGTCACGCGGTGCGGCTTCTGAGAACTTCACACCTATGGAGATTCCCGAGTCTGTTTTGGGTGACCTCCTTTTGAAACGGCTGTCTATGATGGTCAAGCAGCACATTTCGGCACAGCCGTCGTTCCCTGTCATCATTAAATAGGATGATGCCAAGCGTATTGCAAAAATATAACAAACAGGTAAAATATTGCTTGTCTTAATGTGTTCTGTATCTTGTCTCGCTTCCAATCACCAAGGAAGCGAGACAAGAATCTGAATAAAATGATGATAGATGTAAAAGGTATTTAATAAATGGTTTGACAACATGCTTGTCAGAATGTTGACACTGATAGGCTTCAGTTCTACATTCACGTTTATGGCATGTTATGCGCCGCCACCACCGGATGGCAACATAAGGTGGTCAGAGATGGCGAGGGTTTACCGAACTTTTGCCTATAGGTTGTGTGGGAATACTGAATTTTGGAGTGAAACATTCATTTTAAGTTTAAGAATTATGAAGAATATCTTATTTGCTTTTGTCGTTGTTCTTTTGGACATGTTGGGTTGTGGTCCAAGACATAACTGTCCAGAAGAAGAAAAAGAAGTAAGAGTTAATCTCACATCATTGTCTTTTGATTATGAAGGAGGACAACAAGTTCTTGGTATTAACAGTAATACCAGCTGGACGATATCCGGCACTGCTTCATGGTGTCATCTGTCAACTACATCCGGGACAAATAATCAGTCGGTAATTGTCACTGTTGCCGCTAATCAAGAAAGCACATCCCGCATTTGTGTCCTAACCATCAGAAGCACTGATGGCACTGCTTCGAAAGCAGTAACTGTTACGCAGTCTGTTAATTCTAACCCGATTGCCGGTACCAAGTGGGAGTCGGTCTCTTCTTATTCGGATGGCTTTCGTTGGATTGTTACTGCAGAATTCACCTCAACAAATGCGACTTTACTTTTAACGACTGAAGATGGACAAACGTCGCAGACGACACGTTTGAATTATACCTATCGTTATACAAACGGTCTTGTTGTACTTACTCCTAAAGAAACAGGAAACGCTGTTCTGGAGGGACGCATTGAGAACAACATGAAGATGACGCTTGTTAATACGTCGAACGGCTCAGAAATTGCTGTTTTGTACAAACAGTAGAATGCTTCTGACAGAGTTCATCGGACAATGCTGATACGCAGTTCTATAACATTCCATACGCTCCTGTTGTCCCTGCTACATCTGCTTGTAGATGGGATTTGTGCTTGTGGGATGATGATGATGACGTGGCAGATAGTAAGTGATGTCGAGGCGGGTGCGTTGATAGTGATTTATGACGTACTGGCCTTTGCTACCCAGCCGTTAACTGGCCGTTGGCTTGATACAAGTGGGGCAAGTCCGAACAGACTGAAACTGGCGATAGCCCTGCTCGTAGGTGGAGCCTCAATAAGTCTACTAACCCTTTCTGCGAACTTATTGACAGCTATGACTGCTACAATCATGTTTGGCATGGGTAATTCACTCTTTCATGTCTATGGTGGAAAAATTGTGGCCGTGGCCTCACATTATGATATCCGTATGATGGGTGTCTTCGTTTCGACAGGAGCAGTTGGTCTGGCCATTGGCATCGGTTTCTTCTGTCCGATGCTTATGACTGCCTTCCTTCTCGCTCTTATCGCGCTGTCGGCTTTGCATCTCCACTATGCTGGGATTGTTCGTGAAGGGAAATCTATATCTTTCTACACGGAGAACGTCGTGAAGCCTACTGCCCGGTCGCTGCCCATTGTCCCGCTCCTTTACCTTTCCTGTCTGATGCTGGTCGTGTCAGGTCGTTCGTTTATCGGGGAAAGCGTACCGTCTTTGCGCACCGTTTTTCATTCAATGGGTACGCCTATGACGATGGTTGTGGTAAGTATTATCGTTATGGCGGGTAAGGCGGCGGGAGGGTTTCTGTCGAAAATGTGGGGCGTACGAAATGTTTTCTATGTCTCGATGCTGCTTAGTGCTACGACCTTTCTGATGTGCCCGTGGCACGATGTTTTTGTGTTGACAACCTTGCTGCTTATCAATATCTCCATGCCTTGTACACTCTACTTGGCCACCAAGGCCGTTCCGGGACGTGAGGGATGGACCTTTGGCCTACTGGCAATGGCTCTCTTGCCAGGATTTATGTTAGGCCATCTTGCCAAAGACAATGCCACTTGCCAGATGTTACTTGAACCGCTGATGGCAACCATTCTCCTTGAGAGTCTCTTGCTGCTTTGTATGCGTGAACACCGCTGGCAGGTGTTAGCAGCTTCAGTGATGCTCAACATTTTTACCAACGTGCCACTTAATGCCTTCATTATGTTCTTCAAGGTTACTTCTCCTTTCTATTTGGTCGGTTTAGAATGTGTAGTCGTTGTTGTGGAATTCATAGGCTATTGGCTTGTTTTATACGACCGTTGCCGGGCATTTAAGTACAGTTTCCTTTGTAACTCCTTCAGCGCACTTACCGGGTGTCTTTATCAGTACCTTTTCTTATAGCAAGTTAGCGTCGTCATAGTAAAAATCGGCCATGGCCGATTTGCATTGACCTTATGCTATGTTTACTTGGTCTCTGCGACAACGTTTTCCTCGCGGATGGTCTTACCTATGGTGAGGTAAGCCATGGGTGCGGCGGATAGCCGAGTTACTGACCCCACCCCGCCCTTCCGGCACCCCTCCCCTAGGAGGGGAAAGGCTACCACCGATATGCACCGCAGGGAAAAATTCCTAAATTCTTGCTTTGTCCGCTCGGCGCTTGCGGCGCTTTGCTTGCAAAGCAAGAACTACGACCGCGAGACCATGCTGCAAACCTACTACATCAAGAATTCTTATTCGAAAAAAGATAAGAGAACTCGGATCTTCTGTTAAAAAAATGAAATGTGCTGGCTTTTTTTTGCGGATTTGTGCGTTTTTGCATCTTTTTTCCGTAATTTTGTGACATAATTGTGCATAAATCAAAAATTAGACGTACTTATGATTGAAAACCTAAAGAAAATTGCTAATTCCTTTGCTGAGGAGTATTGCAGCGACGCCATCTATCCTGCGCATCTCTTCAAGGCCATCCTCCACAAGGATCTCGGGCTCGTGAGGTTCATCGAGTCGGACCTGGGCAAGGATTATTATTATCTGCAGGATTGGGCTGACGTCCAGATGCAGATGGCTCCACGTTCGGCTCGTCCGATGCGCGACTTGGAACTTTCTGACGAGGCTCAGGCTGTCGTTGAGGAGGCAGAGACCTATCAGGCGAAGTTCGGACTTGACGAGCTGTCGGCTGTCTGTGTGCTGGCCTCGTTGGTGACGCCCGGTGTCGGCTTCCCCTTTGACCAGTTGAAGACTTTACCGCTGACCCCGTCGGACATCAGCGCCAAGATGGGTGGCGGCGTCAACGTCGAGGCTCCCTACATGGAGGGTGCTGAGCTGACGAAGAAGACCCCCGCCGCCGGCGGCAAGGGTGCGCTGGGCAAGTACTGTGCCGACAAGACCGCTGAGGCACGTGCCGGCAAGCTCGACGACGTCATCGGCTTTGAGAAGGAAATATCGATTATTTACGAAGTGCTGGGCCGTAAGACGAAGGCCAACCTGCTGATTACGGGTGAGGCCGGCGTCGGCAAGACCTCGTTGGTCAACGGCTTCGTCCGCGAGTTGGCCGCCGGTCGTGTGCCGGGCTTCCTGAATGGCGCTGTTGCCTATGAGTTGGACACAGCTTCGTTGGGTGGCGACGTGCAGTACAAAGGCGAGGTTGAGGACCGCTTCAAAAATGTGATTACCGAGGTTGAGGAGCAGCCCAATGCCGTGCTCATCATCGAGAGTCTTGACAAGCTCTTCGACAAGCAGGGCTCGTTGTTCGGCGCCTCCACCATCCTGAAGAACGAATTGTCGAAAGGTCGTCTGCAGCTGCTCTGCACATCGAGCATCGACGGCTTCACCAAGAATATTGAGACCGATAAGGAGATGACCTCGAAGTTGGAGAAGATCACCGTCGAGGAGCCTACGGCCGACCTGGCCTTGCGCATCCTGAAAGGTGCCATCCCCACTTACGAGCAGTATCACGGACTGACTGTCGACGAGACGGTGATGGCCGACGCCATCCGTCTGGCCAAGCGCTACCTGACGGAGAAGTCGCTGCCCGACTCCGCTTTCGACCTGATTGACCGCACGATGGCTCAGGTGAAGACCATGAACGACCTGACGGACAGCATCATTGAGCAGCTGCGCCAGAAACTGGCTGATATTCAGAGCCGTGCCGAGGGTAAGGAGGCTGCCGATGAGGAGCTGATGAAGGAGCTCGACTGGCTGAACTACGAGCTGTTCAACAAGGTGAGCTGCATTCTGCTGGCCGGTGTCGACAACGATACCGACTTCGGCAAGATTGCCACGATTGCCGAGCGCGCCGACTTCCTGAAAGGCATCCTCGACAAGCTGGCCGAGCTGAGCGCCGAGAAGCGTAAGGACCTGAAGGCCGACGACCTGAGTGCCGTGGTGGCCAAGCAGACGGGTATCCCTCTCGGAAAGGTACAGACGAAGGAGCGCGACCGCCTGATGGGTGCCGAGGAGACGCTGAAGAAGCGCGTCGTCGGTCAGGATCATGCCGTGAAGAAGGTGCTCGACGCCGTCTACGAGTCGCGTTCAGGCCTGAACAAGAAGGGACAGCCCATGGGCTCGTTCTTCTTCCTCGGCCCCACGGGTACAGGTAAGACGGAGCTGGCCAAGGCATTAGCCACCTTCCTCTTCGGCGACGAGAGCGCCCTGCTGCGCTTCGACATGTCGGAGTTCAAGGAAGAGCACTCCGTGGCATTGCTCTACGGTGCGCCTCCGGGATACGTCGGCTACGAGGAGGGCGGCCTGCTGGTGAACAAGATCCGCCAGAACCCCTATTCCGTCGTGCTGTTCGACGAGATTGAGAAAGCCCACAAGTCGGTCTTCGACCTCTTCCTGCAGATCCTCGACGAAGGCAAACTCCACGACCGTCTGGGACGTGTCGGCGACTTCTCGAACGCCCTCATCCTGTTCACGTCGAACATCGGTGCGAAGAACATCGTCGACAAGTTCAACAGCGGCGTCATCCCCGAGAACAACGAGCTGATGGACATCATGCAGGGCTACTTCCGTCCGGAGTTCCTGGCTCGTCTGACGGAGATTGTGCCGTTCTCGCCGATTACCGACAAGACCGTCGCCCAGATCTTCGACATCCACATGAAGGGCCTGCTGAAGCTGCTTGAGGAGCAGAACATCACGCTGACGCTGACACCCGAAGCCCGTCAGACCATCGCCCTGCGCGGCTACAACCAGCAGTATGGCGCCCGTCCCGTCTTGGGCATCATCCGCAAGGAACTGCGTCACCCGCTGTCGAAGATGCTGATTGCCGGCGAGCTGAAGCCCGGCGACCATGTTGAGATACAGCTCGACGAGGAAGGCAACCCCAAGTTTGAAATCAAGAAATAACAATAGTATTCACTTCTAAAAAACATTACAACTATGGCAATGAAAGAGAATTTCATTTCAATGGCTCCCGATGAGGAGTCCAGTGCGAAAGTCAGTTTGATCGACCAGAACAAAACTCTGATGATCGATCAGTACACCAGCGACGTGGAGGCTGGCGCCCCTGAGTTCGTGGAAGACATCCAGAACATCAACGATGCCTTCGAGCACTTCAAGCCGAAGGTGGACGTCACCTTCACCGACGAAGAAGGCGGTGCCGTCGAGGAGACGCTGAAGTTCGGCGAGCTGCGCGACTTCGAGGCTAATGGCGGCAAGGGCCGTCTGGTAGAGAACAGCCCGTTCCTCTCTGGCGTGAAGCAGACCATCGACACCAATGTGAAGATCCGCAAGAGCATTGAGCAGAACCGCAAGCTGCGTGACATCCTGAAGGATGCCGGCTCACGTTCTGAGCTCAAGGAGATGTTGCAGGCTATGCTCGACGAGCTGGAGCAGGCAAAATAGTAGGCACTATTTCCACTTGAAAGATGTCGGACAAAGAGAGAATCAGACAGTTGGAGAGCGAGATTGAGCAGCTGGAAACAGAAAACCGTCAGCTCGTCAATCGTAACCTGCAGTTGAGCGAACAGCTCTGTGCATGGTACGAACTGCGTCAGCGCGTCAGTTGGCTGAAGGAAGAGATGCTCAACCGCCAGCAGCTGCAGAAGCGTGCCGACCTGGCCGACGATGCCGAACTGATGGCGTTGATGGAACTCAGGTTAGAGCAGAAGCCGGAATTGCTGACAGGCGATTTCAGCGTTGTCGAGCTGTCCGAGCTCTTGGGCGTCTCCCAGCGTCGGCTCATCCAGCTCTTCCGTCATACACCTATATATAAATCGGTGGACGACTATCTGGATAATCTCCGCACGCTGCGTGGCATCCAGTTGCTGCGTGAGCATCCAGAATACGGCATCGCCTCGGTCAGCGAGGAAGCGGGCTTCAACTCCGTGCGCACCTTCCAGCGCCACATGCAGGAGGCTGTGGGCATGACGCCGGTGGAGTTCCGCATGATGGTGGAAAAAGAACGCTGATGCGACAAGAGGCTGCCGTCTGACATTCGTTTGTCGCAGGATGGTTGCCTTGTCGCAACTACTTTACAAAACAATCCCGGAAAAACGGGATACTATTCAAGAAACAATTAACTTTGCATCAAGAAAAAGAGAAACAAGTATTATGGCAGATACAGAATTACAGAAAGCACAAGTAGCCCAACAGGCTGGTGCAGAACTTCAGGAGAAAGGAAAAGACGTATCGAAACTCCTCTCCGCTTTCGGTGGCTTTAACGCTGTGCGCGGTTTTATGCCCGACGCTGACAACATGAACCCCACCCGTAAGGCACAGAAGAACATCTTCCTGACCGACAAGCGCTTCAAGGACAAGCGCGAGAACCTGGCCAAGGAAATCAAGGGCTGGCTCGAACTGCTCGACCAGGATATTGACAGCGCAACAGGCTTCGCTGACGCCTGCAAGGCTAAGGAAGAGAAGTACACGGCCGTGCTGAAGCAGGGTATTACCGACGCCCTGTATGCTACCCAGAACCTGGAGCGTTCGTATCGTGAGCTCGACTCGTTCTTCAAGACCTGCGGTACCGACAAGGTGAAGAACCTCCGTATCATCAACGTGCTGAAGGAAGACATCGCCGACGCCGACTCTGGCTTTGCTAATGAGGTGGAGAACATCCTCCGCAACGGCTTCGACCGCCTGAGCCTGAAGGACGCTTACAGCTTGGTCTGCATCCCCGGTGCCGTTCTCAACGACAAGGTGGACCTGCTTCAGTGGGCAAAGATGGCCTTCAAGTATAAGGTGATGCTGCTGACCGACCACGCCGACGAGTATTCGTTCGACGACCTGCAGGCCAACACCGAGGGCTATCATGACGCTGACCAGTGCCTGATGAACGTCGTGATGTGCGCCAACTGGCTCGTGGGCCGTGAGGCAGAGAAGATGTCGGCTGACGAGGAAGACCAGAATGCCTTCTATATCGCTCCGTCGGCAGCCCTCTGCGGCAAGCTCTACGACGAGACTGCTAACATGGCACAGGGTGCAGGCGGTAAGAAGTATGGTACTATCGACGGTGTGAAGGGTGTGAAGAGCGACCTGCTGAAGTCGGAGATTGCTGCCCTGATGGACAACCAGGTCATCCCGATGGTCTACTCTGAGGGCCGTGTGATGGCTTTCAACAACACCACGCTGTACAACGGCGACCTCGACGCCATGAAGGAGTATCCTATCGTCCGCGTATTCGACTGGGTGAAGAAGGTGCTGATGAACTTCGTCCATGAGGTGGCTCTCGAGAACTGGGATCCGTACAACTCGCCGAAGAACCTGAAGTCGAAGATTCAGGAGTTCCTCAATATGTACAAGGGCTACGGCAACCTGTTCCAGAACTACGAGATCGGCGAGCCGCGCCAGGATCCTGTCACGAAGCAGATTACCTGCGACATCACGCTGACCCCGTTCTATGCAGCTAAGAACTTCATCATCAAGGTGGCCGCTGACAAGAAGGATAAGGAAGCTGCTCTGGCCGGAGCATAAAAAAGAGCGTGTTGCGACACGTGGAAGCCTGGCGCGTGTTAGTTGTCGCAAGTTGTCCACAGTGTCGCAACATCTTAAAGAAAAAAAAGGCAGATTATTTGGCGAATGCTGAAAACTGCCGTATCTTTGCAACGTCTAAAAGACAAAATAAACCTAATTAACAACAATTTATTAACTTATAAAAATTAAGAAAGGAAAAAAGTTATGGCAAAAACACCAGTTTCAATGAAGATTGACGGTTACAAGGATCGTGAAGTCCTGATGGTAACCTACGAGTTCAACCAGGCAACAGACGTGGAGGGACAGATGAGTGGTATTCCCCGTGGTGGTAAGATCCAGGTTCGCGTGAAGGCCCTGAACGACGGTACCCCCGACCTGCTGGCTTGGATGTGTGAGCGCAACCTGCCGAAGAACGGCAGCATCGAGTTCAACGAGACGAAGACGGGCAAGGCTATGAAGAGCATCAAGTTCACCAATGGCTATTGCGTCAACTTCGAGGAGAAGTGGGAGGACAAGATGGGTCACTTCGAGGAGATCACCATCACCTGCAAGGAGATTGAGTTCGGCAGCGTCAAGTATGAGAACGACTGGGCGTGAGGGGTTGAACATTAAACATTAAACATTAAAGATTAAACATTAAGGATTAAAATAAGAAAGGAAACATATTATGGCAGAGAATGTAACCCCGGTAACCCTCGCGGTTAAGGATTTCGAGACAAGAGAAGTGTTGTTGATCGACTACAAGTTTGACCAGGCAACCGATCG
>Ga0256407_10015158_pt1 | contig 9987 bp, 4 predicted proteins | sample RumenRJG_04DNA_FD_193489 | JGI IMG/M metagenome (GOLD analysis project Ga0256407, IMG submission 193489) | Bovine rumen microbial communities from Lethbridge, Alberta, Canada - RJG_04 | ecosystem: Host-associated > Mammals > Digestive system > Stomach > Rumen | place: Canada: Alberta | collected...
GCGATGATATGACTCTGTTTGGAGAGGTTCTGTGAACGGCGGATGATATAGTTACGGCGGTCTTCGATGGCCGTTATGAAAGCAGTACCCTCGGCGTTGGCAACCAACTCCACCCGATCACCGACAGCGACGGGATTAGTGCTGCGGATGCCTTTCAGGCGGAAGTTTCCCTTCACCTTAGACTCAATCAGCTGGCCATCGTCGGTCAGGACGGTGTACCAGCTGCCTGTATTCTTGACAACAAGTCCTTTCATATATAATAGCTATCCCCGCCTGTAACGGGCGGGGATAAAGCCGATTTAGACGGTCATAATCTCTTTGTTCTTGGCGGCCATCAGCTCATCAAGTTTCTTGATGTACTTGTCGTGAAGTTTCTGAAGCTCGAGTTCGGCATCCTTCTCATTGTCCTCGCTGAGTCCGTCCTTGATGGCTTTCTTCAGCTTGTCCTTGATGTCTGCACGCACGTTTCTGACCTCGACCTTCGCCTTCTCGGCAATCTTATTACACTGCTTGACCAGGTCCTTACGGCGCTCCTCCGTAGGCTGAGGGATGTTCAGCCGGATAATCTCGCCATTGTTCTCTGGAGTGATGCCTACATCGGAATCCATGATGGCCTTCTCGATGTTACGGATCTCCTTGCGATCCCAAGGCTTGATGGCGATGGTACGGGGATCGGGCACACTGACATTTGCCACCTGATTGAGGGGCACCTTACTACCATAAAGTTCTACTCGAACACCATCGAGGATGGCCACATTGGCACGACCTGCACGGACACGACTGAGCTCCTCTTCAAGAAACATCGCTGCCATCTCCATGCGCTCCTCGCTCTTTTTCAAAGTCTCTTTAACATCTAACATAATCTTCAAGTTTTAGCTTTTTCTGTTGACAAAAGTAGTATTTTTCTGTCAATCCACCAAATATTTCGCACTTTTTTTTGTCGTTTCAAGAAAAATGATTAATTTCGCCACGTAAAAACTGCCAATAATTAAAAGGTGCATCATCCAATATGACAAAAACAGCGAAACAACTGACCAAGTTTGTCGGCAATATGAAGCGACCCAATAGACTGAAACGATATATTACCTTTTGTTTCCTGGCAATGGCCCAGCAGGCTTTTGCACAACAGGGAGGCATGACCGTCTTCTTCGACCTTAACCATCTGGCAGCATACCTAGTAGCAGGACTGCTGATTGCAGTGTTTGTCATGATTTTCTCCAATCGTGTATTTTACTACCGACAGAAGGTTGCCAATATGGAGGCACAACAGCAGAACACCCAGCTGGCACTGGTGCTTGACAACAACAAAACGCAGATATGGACTTATCATCCCGACACGGAGTATTTCACGTTTTTCCTGAATCATGGTGAGAAGCGTACCAGCTACTCGGCCATCAGCTTCTCTATGCTCTACGACCATAACGACTTCGGTAATATGCTGAAGGTCATTGAGCACGTCAAGAACGAAGAACAGGAAAAGGGATCTCTCGTCGTGAAGGGCAAGAGTCCTACCGACAATGAAAACGACCAGCGGCAAAGAATCTTCGACATCAATATTGCCGTGCTGAAACACAATCCTCAAGGCGGCATCGTGATCCTTGGCATACAGAAAGACATCACCGACGAGAGGCGCAAGAAAGCATATGCCAACGAGCTGGCACTGCGCTACCACACCGTATTCAATTCCTCACTCGTGGACATGATCTACTATGATGCCAACGGCACGATGACCGACATCAACACAAAGGCATGCGAGACGTTTGAGGTAAAGGACCGCGATGCACTTCTTGCCTCGAAACCCAGCATCAAAGATGTTCCGGCACTGAAAGACCTCGACCTGAAACATCTGGAGCATTTCCACACATCATCCATTACCCCATTAAAAGAAGTTACACATCCCATTGGGGATCTTTCCAAAAGCTATTGGGGCACCGAGAACACTTACTATGAGCAGATTGTCTCGCCTGTACACAACGAGAAGGGCGAGTTAGACGGCATCGTCATGGCCGGACTCAACATTTCTGAAATGGTGGAATCGCAGCATCATCAGCAGTGGGCAAGCCTGCAACTGAAACAAAAGACCAAAGACATTCAGACCTACATAGACAACATCAACTATTCCTTACGCGTCAGTAAGGTGCGGATGGTGAACTATGTACCTGAGCGCCACGAGCTAGAAATCTACAGCGACCTGAACCAACTGCAATACAAGCTACCGCAAATACGTTGCCTCACGTTACTTCGCCAACATGAGCGGCGGCGTGCCAACGGCCTTCTGCTAAGAATGGACCACCGCCATCCCAAGAACTTCCGTGCCACCTTCGAAACCATCTTCCGCGACCAAGAAGGCAGGAGCATCTTCCTGACCTTCAATATGGTGCCCGTCACAGAAAAGGACGGCACACTGCACTACTTTGGAATGTGCCAGGACAACACGGAAATGGTATATACAGAGCGCAGACTGCAGGTAGAGACTGAGAAGGCCCTAGAGACAGAGGCGCTGAAGAGTACCTTCTTGATGAACATGAGCCATGAGATCCGAACGCCGTTGAACGCTGTACTCGGTTTCGCAGAACTCTTCCACAACCCCCATGCAGAGGAGGACGAGCCTGTATTCGCTGAGGAAATCAAACGCAACACAGGAGAGCTGCTTCAACTAGTGAACGACATCTTATACATCTCACGTCTGGATGCCAAGATGGAAGAGATGAATATCGAGGAATGCGACTTTGCCGCTCTCTTCGAAGGCTACTGCTACATGGGCTGGAGCGCCATTAGCCCCAACGTCAAGATTTCAGTAGAGAATCCGTACACCCATCTTAACATCGCTATCGACGTGCAACATCTGGGAAAGGTGATCGAAACACTCTGCAAGCATGCTGCACTCAACACCAGCGAAGGCTCCGTCCGCGCCAAATGCGAGTATCGACATGGGGAGCTTAGCATCTGCATTGAAGATACGGGACGCGGACTGAGTGAAGCAGAACTGAAACACGTATTTGAGCGTTTCGCGAGAAGCGATGTTGGCAGTGGCTACTCTACCGGACTCGATATGCCCATCATCAAGGAACTTACAGAACAGATGGGTGGCAGCATTGAGTTGCAGTCAGCACCAGGCAAGGGATGCACCGTCTATGTGATTATCCCCTGCGAGATGAGCAGCATGGAGAAAAAAACAGAAATAACCATCTAAGCGCCTATGACCATGTACTACCTATCCTTTATCATATCGGCCGTCAGTTTCAACACCAACAGCATGATCTCCTTCATTCTGGTGTTGCTGGTATTGGTGGTATTCTTTGCCACCTGGGCCATCAATCGTATCAGCGTGTTACGCATCCAGAATACTGTTCGCTCCACTAAGGAGATCTCCAATATCATGGAACGCACCCTTGAGATCAGCCACAACTATGTGGTGCGTCTCGACGTCCATGAGCAGAGAGGCTACAACCTCTATGGTAAGCTGTTGCCAGAAGGCGGCATGTCATATCAAGAGGGTTACAATACCATCCACCCTGAAGACCATCAAATCTATCGACGTTTCATCACAGACCTCATCATTGGCGGCCGCAGCAATGCAGAATGTGTCTTCCGATGGGATGTAAGTGGCGAAAAGCATCTGGGAGAATGGCGTTACATGCAAGAGCAAGGTGTCGCGGAATTTGCCGACAAAACATCCGGAAGACCGACGAACCTCTTCTGTACACTGACAGACATTACAGACCAGCTGAAATTCGACAAAGAAGAAAAGAAACTGACGAACAAATACCGCAAGATGTTTGAACAGTCGATTGTCGGACTGGCATTCTACGACAATGAAGGACATCTGCTCACTACCAACCAGAAACTGCGCGACATCCTTCATTTCCAATCCGAGGACGATCCTTTCTATTACGACCACACCCTCTATGAGATGCAATCTATCAGGCAGGATTTCGGAGATAAGATTGAAAGCGAATACTACTTCTGCACACATAGCGTCGTACCAGAACGCGAAGTGTACTGCTTTACGGAAGTGCGCCTGCACCCGATCTACGATGAAGAAGGTCTGTTGCAGTTTATCACACTCTCCATGCGCGACGTCACACAAGAACGTGAGCTCTATCTGCAGAACAAGCAGAACGACATCGCCATCCGCCAAGCCAACGAGGCCATCCAGAACTACGAGAATGAGCTTCAGTATCTAATGGACACTTGCGACATGCGCTTCTTCCGCACTAGTCTGGCCGACCGCACCTGTACTTTCTATAAAAGCATGAACGCTCCCGAGAGTGCACTGGGTTTGGAAGAAGTCATCCCACATTTCGTCGATAGTCCTTTCAAAGAAGGGTTGAAGGATTTTGAGAACTATTTCAACGTGCCGCGAACCGACCTCACCCACATGCATCCTTTCTTCCATGAGGGCGAAGAACTGTCATGGAACTATATCGACAGCGTACCGTCTTTCAACAGTGAAGGACAACTGACTGGCACCTATGGCATCGTGCGCAACGTAACACCACTCATGGAGAAACAAGAGCAACTGAAACGCGAGACGGAACGTGCTAACCAATCAGGTATGATGAAGAGTACTTTCATGGCAAACATGACCCATGAGATACGTACGCCGCTGAACGCCATCGTAGGTTTCTCTGACGTGCTGCCAATGCTTACCACACCTGAAGAGAAGAAAGATATCATCCGCGTTATTATGAACAACTGCGATATGCTGTTACGACTGATCAACGATATGCTGGCCGTATCGGAACTCGACGAAGGCGGAATCCGCATACAGTCTGTCGATACAGACTTCGCACAAGATTTCAATGACATCTGCACCACACTGGCACAACGCATGCAGTCGCCCAATGTGGCCTTCATCAAAGAGAACCCATACGCCACGCTGAAGACACGACTCGACCGTGAGCGCATCAACCAGATCATCACGAATTTCGTGACCAATGCAGTCAAGTACACACAACAAGGACATATCAAAGTGGGTTACGAATACCGCGAAGAAGACGGAGGCGGACTCTATATCTACTGCGAAGATACCGGCAAGGGCATCAAGCCAGAAGACCAGACAAAGATCTTCGATCGATTTGTGAAACTGAATGACTACGTTCAAGGCACAGGCCTTGGACTCAACATCTCCAAAGCCATCGCCGAAGGTTGTAACGGCAAAATAGGCGTCCACTCTGAAGGAGAAGGAAAAGGTTCAACCTTCTGGGCCTGGATTCCCTGCGAAATAGCAGAAGCAACAACTATCTAAATGACGACGACAAACATCACATGAAGCAAAACCTATTCATAACACTGCTTTTCTGCCTGCTGACGGCACTGCCCCAATCGGCAAAGGCCAATGGTGACAGCATCCAGACCTTCACCGTCGAGCATCCGCTTGTCTATGAGGACTCCTGGGATCTGTGGCCTTACGTGTTCCTCAATGAGAACGGAGAACCCGACGGCTATAATATCGACCTGCTAAAACTCATTTTTAAGGAACTGGACATCCCCTACATCGTCAGGCTCATGCCGACACTCGATGCACAGAACGATTTGAAAGAGGGCAAATCGGACCTGATGCTCAGAATGGACGCTGAATTCACCCACGATGACTACTTCTTCGGCAACAACATCGTGCAGCTCTTCACCCATAGCATCGTCACACCTGAGGACAAACCTATTAGGATTGACAACATCAAAAAACTCGCCCAATATACCGTCATCGTTCACGAAGGCAGTTTCAGCCACTATCTCATCAAGAAGAACAAATGGGCAAAAAAGATTGAACCTTTCGACGACATGAAGGAAGCTATCCAGAAAGTCAGTTCACTCGACGACGGAATCATCGTCTGGAATACGATGTCACTAAAATGGCTCATGCAGAAATACCATACTGATAATCTCAGTATCACGCCCCTGGACCTGCCATATGGTGAATATAAATTCATGTCGAACAACCGCCGTCTGCTTCAGGCCATCGACAGCGTCTATACCTCATTAAGAGCTAACGACAGACTACAGCCCATCCAGAACAAATGGTTCTACCCTGAACGCACCTACTCTGGTCTGCCCAGCTGGGTAACAAAAACCGCCTATGCGTTTGGCCTTATTGCTTTTTTCATACTCATCTACTATCTCATTTACCATTTCCGTGTGCGCCAGATGACCAAGGCCATACGTAAGCGCAATGCCCGTTTGTCACTGATTCTAAGGACGAGCAACGTCAGTTTGTGGACCTATAACGTACATACCAGGACACTCACCTGGCTAGACCAGCAAGGTAATCCCATTCAGAATACGGATATCGACTTCTTCACCCAGCGCTATCGTCCGGAAGACGTACGGCACATGCAGATTGCTCTTGACGATATCGCTGCCGGACGCAAGAATTCTGCCAGCATTGACGTGCAGGTATTCGAAGAGGCCGGACAGTCGGAGGCCAGCAACTACATACTATCGCTTTCAGTACTGCGTCGCAGCAGGAATGGCCGCCCAGAGACCATTCTCTGCACACGTAGCGATGTCACCAAGGAACTGCTTCGCCAACTAAAGGTAAAAGACACCATGCTCCACTATCAAGCCATCTTCAACTCGGCAATGGTCGATATGGTAGCCTATTCACCTGACGGCAAAATTAGCGACATCAATCAAAAAGCGCTCAGCAGCATGGGTACCACCCTTGACACGATTTTCAAGATGAATATCACCATTCAAGACGTACTTGGCATGCCCGATCTCGACATTGAGCACATGGAACCGATTCATGTCACCCAGATCTTTAAATCCGACATACCCGATAGCCGTCCGCTGAACAAGATCTTGAAACGTGGCGAGTTATATTACGAACTGCAGGTAGTACCCGTACGCGACAGTCACGACAAGCTGATTGCTATCTTCGGCACAGGACGTAACGTCACAGAGATCGCCATGTCGTATTTGCAGACACAGCGCAACTCACTTGAACTGGAAGCAGCCAACAAAGAGATTACAGAATATATCCAGAATATGGACTACGTATTGGATGTAGGCGGCATCCGTATCGTCAAATATAATCCAGATACGCACATGCTCACCGTCTTCAATACGATAGAAAACGGCAATGGGCAAAAGCTCACCCAGACCCGGATGCTCAATCTTGTCTCTCCAGTCTCGAAGAAAAAGGCCGAGCGCATTCTCAACGGAATGGACAGCTACACGGAAAATGCTGTCAGTACTGACATCAAGACCATACTCCGTTCAAAAGATCAGCAACCGTTTTATCTTCAATTCCATTTCGTTCCCGTTCACGACAAGAATGGAAAACTCACGGAATACTTCGGAATGGCGAGAGACATCAGCGAACTCAAGGCCATTGAGACCAAATTGGCACAGGAGACTCTCCGTGCACAGGATGTAGAGGTCATCAAGAATGCCTTCCTCCACAACATGAGCTTTGAAATCCGTACACCACTTACCGCTGTGGTAGGTTTTTCAGAACTCTTCCAGATGGAGCACACACCTGAAGATGAAGCCATCTTCATTAGGGAAATCAAGGAGAACTCCTCCAAGCTGCTTAAGCTCATCAATGACATTCTGTTCCTCTCACGCCTTGATGCAGATATGATCACCATGAGGCCAAGACCTATGGATTTTGCAGTTTCGTTCCCCTCAAAAGTTGAGGTAGCCTGGTCACACGACAAGGTTCCCGGTGTGGATTACATTATTGAGAACCCCTTCCGTAAGCTTCTCATTGAAGCAGATGACACAAACATCAGCATCATCATCGACAAAATCGTACTTAATGCAGTACAGCACACTACAAAAGGCCAGGTTCGCGTACGTTACGACTACGTAGGCGATCAGCTCATCGTCATCGTTGAAGACACCGGAAGCGGCATTACCAAGGAGGTACTCGACCATATCTTTGAACGTTTCATCACGGGTGATGGCAATACCGACAGAGCAGGTCTTGGACTAAGTATCTGTCATGACCTTATCCAGCACCTTGGTGGTACGATCAATATCAATTCCACAGTCGGCAAGGGCACCAATGTCTGGTTCTCGATACCCTGTAAGTTGATTGAAGCAGACAGAATATAAAAAGGTAAAACTACGACATGAGCAGACATTTCATCATATCCGCCATCACATTGCTGCTGAGCATCACCGCCCTGCAGTCTGCTGCTGGCCAATCAACGAGGGAATATACAAAAGACCGCCCTCTCATCATTGTCAGCGACTGGGAGTTTCCACCCTATGAGTTCAGAAACGACAAGGGTGAGCCCGACGGTTTCAACGTCGAGATACTTAACATCATCCTCGACCAGCTGAAGATTCCCCATAAGTTTATTATGCAGGAGTGGTTTCAGTGTACCCAGACTTTTGAATCACGCCAAGCCGATCTTATCCACGCGCTGAGTGTCAATTACAGGAAGCGACCCTACATCATGACACAGAATATGATTACCTACTATTCTGTGAAATCCGTGCGACGTCCAAGCCAAAAGCCGTTAAGGTTGGTTTCGCAAATCCAAGATGACGACACCATCATGATGAAGAAGAACGACTACGTCCCTCTGCGTCTGCAACAGGAGTTCGACCCACAATTTCAAATTGAATACCGTTCTCCCAAGGAAGCACTGACAGCCATCCGCAACGGGCGCAATTCCTATTATATCTGGGGAGCCATTCCGCTGCAGATGAAAATCAAGGAGTATCACCTTGACAGTCTGATGCTCGACGACATCAACATCCCTGCAGGAGAACTGCGCATCATCGGTTACGACAAAGAGCTGATCGAAGCCATCGACGATGCCTATGCCCGTATGGAACAATCCGGCGACCTGAAACCCATCTACGACAAGTGGTTCTACCCTGAGCGTGCGAAGGAACAGAGTTCTCCACTATCTCTCATCATTCTCGTCAGCGCCATCATCATCATCATCTTGAGTATCTTGCTGAGCATCCTTCTCCGCAACAGACTACGCCAAGCGGTAGCTCGCTATGAGGACATCAACAACATCATGACCGAAGCCCTGAAGATCGGCACAAGTTTTGTGTTGGAGTACGACATTGACACAGATCATTTCCGGAATGCCTATGGTCACATGCTTCCTGATGAAGGAATGACACTTAAGCAGTTTGCCAGTCATTTCGACTCTTCTTCCGAAAAAGAATTTATCAAGCACCACCAATCACTCGTCAGAGGCTATAATAACGACCGCTATTTTGTTCGCCAATTCAACTTCGGCACCCGGCTACAGCCCAATTGGCATACACTTGAAGGAACAGCCATTGTCGAGCGGGAGGCGAAAATAGCCCATCACATCGTCTATTCCCTCAAGGACATCACTGTTGACCTTGAAAATGAGCGCATCAATCAGGAGACTGGCAACAAATACGCACGTATGTTTGAGACCAATGTCATTGCCATGTCGTTCTACAATAAAGACGGATGGCTGCTTGACATCAATAAAAAGATGAGACAACTCTGCGGTTTCGACGGTGAGGCTGGACAATACTTCCGCGAAACAAACATGTTTGATACGGATATGGTGAAGGGCGTCTATAGACGAGGTTCCCACGATACTCTCCATGTATGTAACCGTATGTATTATCCCGCCATCAATATTGACCAGTATATTGAAATCCGCATCCGTCCTGTCATCGACGAAAACGGTGAAGTGCGCTATTACATCGTCACAGCCCGCAATCTTGATGCCGAACGTGACTATTACCTGAGCCAACGTGCCCATGACAGGGAACTAAGTAAGGCTACTGAGACCATCAACAACTATGAGCGCGATCTTGCCTATTTGCTTGAGAACAGCGATATGTTCATATGGCATTCCAACCTCGAAGAAAAGACACTGACTTTCTCCCGCTCACTGCGCAGTCCGGAATTCCATGAGGATTTAGAAGATTACCTAAAACGCATGACGCTTGAGGAAAAGGAAGACTCATTATCAGCCATCAGTGATCCTGTTACAATGAGTAAGCCTTTCAACACCATACACTACTTCA